>Ga0210044_10006207_pt1 | contig 15861 bp, 13 predicted proteins | sample CryGey13umfilter_2_FD_183959 | JGI IMG/M metagenome (GOLD analysis project Ga0210044, IMG submission 183959) | Groundwater microbial communities from aquifer in Utah, USA - Crystal Geyser 4/9/14 3 um filter (SPAdes) (version 2) | ecosystem: Environmental > Aquatic > Deep subsurface >...
AACTGATACAACCTACGGTTCGCCATAATAAAATCACCTCCTTTTGTCACGGGGTGATTTTATTTTCTCACAAGGGCTACGCCGTTAAACGCACACGCCGGCTAAAGCCGGCGGTTTTTCCTCATAAATCAAAAAAACTGACTGTATTTACAGTCAGTTTTTATTCATCAAGTATCAAAACTAAAACTCCACAGTACTACATTTGGCGATTGATAATCGGGTAGATGGGGTTGCCATCTACGCATTCAAGACGAGCGACCAGTCGAAACCGGGAGTTCGCATTGAAATTGCTGCACCCTTACGGGTTTACCGCGAGGCTCTAGCGCCATGACCTGAGTCATGACATTTCTAAGCCCATTGCCAAATTTTGCCCAAATTAGTTCTGCGGAGTCATACCTATTCTACCAATGACGTTTCGTGGACGCAACCCGCTTGTACACAACCAAAAAACAGCATTGTTGCTGCTCTTCTATCCTACCTCACTGAAGCTGGGATCTCTGGGTAAACTGGGATAAAGCGGACAAGATTCTCACGTGGCACGACTGTCTCAAAATCAGCGAGCTGAATAAGAGGCTCTGAGCCATTTGAAATAAATGAGAGTTCGGACGGCGAGGTGTCTGCGAGAACGGCTTCTTCTTCTGTATCTACCACCCCCTCGAAGATGACCACGGCTGCCTCTTGCGGAGTTGTCTGAACATCTAATACATCTCCCGAGTTAATTGAAACCGCCATAAATGTAAAGACTCCTACAACCACCCCTCCGGCGATAAGAGGTGCTGTGTAGGAAAAAAAGACCTCCCAGCGTGATGTGCGATTATTGGATCCAGAAAAATAACGCGAGCACAAAAGCGCACGACGAAGGTCGTAACGATGAGCATGATCACCAGGGACTTCCTGGGACCCAATCTGCTCAAGCAGTTGTTCGATATTAAGTTGCTCGCGTTTCATATTACGTGACTGAGACTTGCTTGGTCATACGCACCTTCTTGGTGACGACGCCAGAGTCTGCTACACCTTCTTGATCCTTCACCATTAGGACGTGTAATTTTTTAACCGCCCGGTGAATGTGAGATTTAATTGTTCCTTCTTTCATTCCCATAACACTTGCAATCTCTGGAACAGTCATGTGAGAGAAGAATCTTAATGTGAGAATATTTTGTTGCTTCTGATTCAACTGCTTCATCATGCGTCCAAGAAGTGCAACCTGTTCCTGAAGTTCTGTGGCATCCTCGCCCATCCGATAAGCGATGTCGGGTCGAAACTCATCACGTCCAACGAGCTCAGGGGCCTCATCTGTTGAAACAGTAAACATCTTTGCCCGACTGCGAAAATAGTTTCCCACCTGAGCCACACCAATGGCGAACAACCAAGACTTAAACTGCTTTCCTTTCTGTGGTTTGTAGCGATGAAGATTCTTTAACGCTTGGAAGAACGTTTCACTTGTTAAATCCTTCGCCACCTCTGCATTGCCCGTGCGATTATACATAAACCCAAAGACGGGTTGGTAGTACGTATCGTACAACCTCCCGAATGCCTCTGGGTCTTGTTGTGCATGAGCAATCACCTCCATTTCATTTTCCATACTGTCTTAATTCTGTTGAGACACACAATATGGTTAAAAATTAGACGTTCGAGCAATCAGGCTCATGGCGCTCGGGGGTGAAGCCACGAGCCCAACGCTCTCAGCAATGTTTCGACCTTGCAGTAATTATATCGCATTCAAACTCGATTCGTTGCACCCATCAATGGGTCACTGTCCCATCTCCCGACAGATCAATTAGTTCTCCAAGAAATTTAGGTGACGAACCAACCGTAACCTCAAAGACGGCCTTAATGTTAGCAAGCCCCTCTCTGGCCTTAAAGAAGGACGCTTTAATATACCGCTGCCTATCCGATGTGACTCCATAGGCCTCAATTCCGAGCTCGCGACCGATATAAAGAAGTCGTGGCAAGTGATACTCCTGACTCACCACAATCGCCTCGTCCGCACCAAACACATCACGCGCTCGATGCATGGTGTCATAACTATCGAAACCAGCATGATCCAAAAAGACATCCTCTGGTGCCGCCCCCGCCTCAAGCAAGAAGTCCCGCATTACAACCACTTCGTTATAATCTTCTGATCCCCCATCACCAGAGACAAGAATCTTTTCGACTGTACCTGACTCGTACAACTCAAGGGCGGTGAGCAAACGATCTTTCAAAATATCAGAGGGTGTTCCATTCCCGAGCACACTTGCCCCTGGCACAATCGCTACCAGACTCTGCGGTGGCTCATCCATAATCCACACCGCTGCCTCCCCCACCCGCATCTGCACAAACACAAAACCAGTGACACACAAGACACTGGTTAAGAGAATCATCCAAAAGACTGTTCTAACAAATTTCATAACTTGAGTATAACACAACGCTGAGTGATTTTCTTCTGTCCATTTATTCGTACCGCAGGGCGTCAATAGGATTTAATCGGGCAGCGCTTCTCGCAGGATAAATTCCAAAGACCAGACCTACAATGGAAGACACAACAAATGCCATGACGATCGCATTGGGCGGAATCGTTGTTGCCCATGTCTCAAGAAAAAAACTCGAGACGACCCAACCTGCAAACAAAGAAACACTCACGCCAATGAGTACGCCTATGAGTCCGCCTAACAGGGTGAGTAGGATTGATTCAACGAGAAACTGTTGCAAAATTTCTTTATAGGTTGCCCCGACTGCCTTTCTGAGGCCAATCTCACGTGTCCGTTCCGTGACGGACACAAGCATAATATTCATGATTCCAATTCCTCCAACCAAGAGCGAGATCGCAGCGATGGAAGAAAGAAGGATGGTGAGAACCGCACCGATCACCCCGACTGTTTCTGTCGCATCTGTCTGAGAGCTGACAAAAAAATCATCCAAGTTAGGATCGCCTTCTGGGTTGTCGATTTCATGCACGTCACGCATCAAGTAACGAAATTCTTCTTTGACAACCTCCATCTCACCAATCACTCGAGCGGAAATAAAGTTAATCGTATCGATCCCCATGATGTCACGTTGCATCGTCGTGATCGGGACGGTAATTTGTTTATCAAGATTCTGAAAAAACCGAGACCCTTGCTCCTCAAACACCCCAATCACACGATAGCTTTGTGATTTAATTTTGATCCGCTCGCCAACAGGGTTTTGGTCACCAAAAAATTCCTGAGCGATCTCAAGCCCAAGCACGGCAACATTGTTGTATCCATCAATGTCTGTTTCATCAAGATACGTCCCATAACGCATCTGTGCGGGGTACAAATCAAGGTACTCATGATCTGTCCCTTGCACTTGAATAAACTCGTTAACCTCCTCAAACGAAACAGCAAGAGTGGTGAATAGTGTTGGAGAAACAGCAGAAAATAATCCGGAACTTTCCATCGCTTCCTCATCATCAAGTGTGACCGTCTGTTCAATAAACGGACTTGGGGGGCCAGATGTTGGATCCCCACTTGCGGGTTCAACGAATACCAAATCAGAACCAAGATCAGCCACCTCTGCAAGAATGTACTGCTCAGCCCCCTGCCCGATAGAAAGCATAAGAATCACGGCAGCAATACCAATCACAATACCAAGAATGGTCAACAGGGAGCGCGACTTCGTTCGCAGGAGTGATTCTGAAGCAGTTAGGAATGTGTCTTGATAGCGCATATTACTTGGTGTATCCACCACGCCTCCTGGACCCATTCGACGTATCAGATTCAAGCAATCCATCCCGCATACGTAAAATGCGTGACGCATACTCCGCCGCCTCCTCTTCATGTGTCACCATCACAATCGTATGCCCCTCATCGTTCAATGCGGCAAGTAAGTCTAAAATCTGTGTTCCGGTTTTAGTATCCAAATTCCCGGTGGGTTCATCTGCAAAAATAACCGTTGGGTTATTCACAAGAGCCCGAGCAATGGCCACACGCTGCTTCTCCCCACCTGAAAGCTGGTTGGAAAAATGCAAAGCTCTGTGTTGCATATCCACTGCTTGAATGGCTTTTTGGACACGTTCATGCCGCTCAGCACGCGACAAAGTTCCATACACAAGCGGAAGCATAATATTCTGATAAACCGTTGACTTCTGCAAAAGATTGAACGCCTGAAACACAAACCCAACTTGATCTTGTCTGAATTTTGCGAGTTCATCTTCTGTAAACGAAATGACATTCTTTTGATCAAACAGATACGTGCCGTCCGTGAGCGTATCCAGGAATCCCATGATATGCATGGTTGTTGATTTTCCACTTCCCGATGGACCCATAATTGCCACAAACTCCCCCGCCTCAATTGAAAACGTGACACCCCTGAGTGCGCGTGTCACAACTTCCCCGTTGACATAGTCACGGGTCACACCATTGAATTGAATCAAGGGTGTGGTCATATTATTCACTTAATTCACGGATCACGACTTCCTCTCCTGCTTCAAGTCCAGAAGTAATTTCTATCCGACCCAGATCACCTCGTAATCCTGTTGTTACTTCACGCTCTTCAACCATTCCACTCACAAGCACACGCACATACGTTATTCCGTCACGTTCCAGTACGGCGCGTTGCGGAAGCGTGATCACATCCTCGCGAGCATCCGTTTGCACCACAAGATCAACAGACAGACCTGGTCTCAAGCCCAGACTTTGACCCTCCGCATCGAGGTAAACAGTGACTTCGTAATACACAACGTTTTCAATCAACTTCTCAGCTGGATTGATTTTCCCAACAAATCCAGTGATCTCAACATCGCTTCCAAACGCATCAAACGTCAAAAGAACCGGGTCGTTCAACACAATCTTTGTAATATCTGACTCTGAGATATCAGCAATGATTTCAAACTGATCTCCAGTTGTTTGGACTGTGATCACCGGACTTGCCGCCACAACTTGCTCACCGATTTCAGCATTGATTTCTGTCACACGTCCAATAATAGGAGCAAGCATCTGAGCGTTCTCGTAACGTGCAGTTGCGGAAGCATATGCGGCCTGAGATCGAGCCACCTCTGCCTCATAGGAAGCTAGATCGACGATGCGAGGATCAGCAATGACTTCTGCGAGACGTGCCTCTGCCTGAGCAAAATCTGCTTCTCGCATTTGTCTCAATGCATCACCTGCATCCACAGACTGTCGAGCAAGCTCCACTTGATAGTCTTCAAATAGAGCCGCTGATGCCTCAGCTAATTCTGCTGCAGCAAGTGCGTGTTCTGTATCTTCCAAGTTTGCTTCTGCATTCGAAAGGGTATCCACAACAACTTGAAACGCATTTTCAAGTGCGGCCTGATCCACCTGTACAGCCGCACGCGCCGCATCCACCGATGCCATGAGAGCCGTTAAATCACTTGCAACGAATGTCCCTCCAGTAAGAGTTGCTTCGACGACCTTTCGTGTATTCAACAATAACTTTGCGACCTCTGTCATAGCATCCGCCACAGATTCTGCGGCTGTCACGATCGCATCTGCAGAATCACCATAGTCCACGAGCAACATCTCTTCTTCTGCTTCAAACAAGTAATCCTCTGCACGCTCAAACTGTCCCTCAGCATCCTCAAGCGCCTCTTTGTCTTTTGAGGATAAGAAAAGCTCAAAGTCGTCATTCAATGCGCCATTTCGTGCCCCAATAATTTGATCTGACTCACTCAACCCCGCACGCACCTCTATCACGGCCGCCCAAGCGGCACTCAAAAGATCGTCATACGCATCAGCAATCATTTCCGCATTCTCTTCAACAATCTGATCATAGTTATCACTCGCCGCCTGAGCAGACTCTGAGGCGCTTTCTGTGTCCAATGCATAACGGTCTGAAACGAGATCTAATAGAATCTGGAGATGTTCCAGATCCTTTTCTGAGGCGCTGAAAGACACCTGAGTTGAGGCAAGAGCCGCCTCAGAGATAGACACCGCTTCTTTTGTCGCTCCTGCACGTTGCTGATCCAAATGTGCTTGAGCAATCTTTACTGCCTGATAAGCGCTCTGCACATCGCCAACCAACTCTGATGTGTCGAGCGCAGCAAGAATCGTTCCGACCTCAACCGTGTCTCCAATTCCAACAAAAATCTGATCCAACGTACCGGAAAGATTAAAGGACAACTCGACCTCGTCAATGCTCACAACCTCACCATTTGCATCCACGGTTTGAACAAGTGTGACACGTTCGGTCACCTCCGTTGAGTACGTCACCTCTTCACCTCCAGAAAACAACACGGCACTCCCAACCACAACAACAAGAACCGTTCCAACCCAAAACCACCAACGCTTCAATACTGTTCGAAACTTCATAGTAGGACAATTATATCACAAAGAATACCCGGTTCTATTGTTGATGAAGCAGTCCCGTACAAAAAAACACCACCCCTCTCGAGGGTGATGTTCTTCTAATAATCTCTCAGTTTTTCAATCAGTGGGTGCGCTTGAATTTTTTCAAGAGCCTTTGCCTCAATCTGTCGAATACGTTCACGGGTGACATCGAACTCACGTCCTACTTCTTCGAGCGTATGGCTGACGCCGTCTGTGAGACCGAATCGCATTTCAAGAATCTTCTGCTCACGGGGAGTAAGCTCGCGCATGGATTGCCCCACGTAATCGCGCAAGAGCTCTCGTCCTGCCGAACGATCTGGCGAGATCGTTTTAACGTCCTCAATAAAGTCCTGCAGTTTTGAGTCCTCGTCATCATCGCCCACAGAAGTCTCGAGGGAAACAGTATCCTGTGAAATCTTCCGGATATGACGAACTTTGTGAAGTGGCTGCCCCATCTCGGCGGCAATTTCTTCCGCAAGCGGCTCACGACCCAGATCCTGAATCAGTCGACGTTCAATCTGTTTAAACTTATTGATCGTCTCAACCATGTGCACCGGAATACGGATGGTGCGTGACTGGTCGGCAAGTGCGCGCGTGATGGCTTGGCGAATCCACCAGGTTGCATAGGTTGAAAACTTATACCCCTTGGTGTAGTCAAACTTTTTCACCGCACGGAAGAGCCCCACATTTCCTTCCTGAATAAGATCCAAGAGGGACATGGACTTTCCAACGAACTTCTTTGCGATGGAAACCACAAGGCGAAGGTTTGCCTCAATGAGACGCTGGTCAGCCTCTTTTTCTCCACGCTCTTTGCGCTTCGCAAGTGAAACCTCCTGCTCAGCTGACAGAAGTGGAATCTTTCCGATCTCTCGCAAGTACATCTGGATCGAGTCCTGAGTAATGTCCGGGAGCTCGATGCGACGTGCTTCGTCTGAGAGACGAATCTTGTCGTACACCTCACCGCGTTCTTTATCACGACCAAGGATCCCTTCCTTCAATTCAACAAAGTGCACTCCAACGCGGTCCAGTTCATCGAGAAAATCCTCAAACACCTCGACGTAATCCTCCACTTCTACAAACGTAAACAAAACTTCGTTTTCAGTAATATACCCACGACGCCTCCCTTTTGATATCAAGCGCTCAAGAACATCCTCTTCGGGCGAACTCGCACGTTTGTAACGTTCCTTGCGAATGTTTTTCGATGCTGTTTTCTTGACAGCTTTTTTCGTCGCCGGATTCTTCCTCCCTGGAGCGGTCTTGCGCTTGGTGGTTGGCTTCCTCGAACCTGTCTTTTTTTTGGTCGTCGCCTTTTTCTTTGTGGCAATCTTCTTCTTGGCTTTTGGCATAGGGATCAAAAGATGATCAGACGCAATACAAACCAGGGTGCAATCCCTTGGTCACTGCGAATTTCAAAGTTGTTCGAGCAAACGTGCAACCTCCTCCTGGTCTCCCGCAGCTTCTGCCTGACGAAGCTGTCTTGCAATGTCAGCACGGGCCCGTTGATCTGCGCCACGATCAAGCGTGGTCATAAGGGTCTCTAGTTGGTTCAGCACCTGAGTTTGCGACATATCCTGGAACGTCTCATCGGCCAACAAGGAGGCTTTATCGAGAAGCGGAAGAAGCGCTTCGTGCCTTGGGTGAGCCTGGACTTTCTCTCGGAGTCGCGAAAAAATTGATTTTTGTGCTGAATGACTGACAGAATCATACTCTGCCTCAAGGAGATTGTAAAGCGTTATCCACAGTTCGCTTGACGCAAGGTATGGCTTTGTTCTTTCTAGAAACGAACGGTTTTCTTGCTGAACAAGAGAGCCGAACATGAGCTGAATGACCTGTTCTTTCATGGACATCTTCTCCTTTATCTGAACGATGGGTGTTTTTAGAGGCGAATGATTTATCGGTGCCGTAGACGGAGTCAATGACTTACGAAGGATGTCGATATTCACTCTTAAAAGATCGGCCGTACGGGAAAGCCAATGTTCACGCTCAACAACATCTTGGATCTCTCCAATGGCGGGCAAAAGTTCTTTTGCGATTGCTCGTTTATCATCAATGTTCGTGAGATCTTTTTCTCGTGTGACATGTTCAATAAGAAATTGCATGATCGGAACAGAATGTTCGACAAGAAATTTCCATGCCTCTGGATCCTGCTGCACAAGCTCATCAGGATCTTTGATCCCCTCAGGCAAAATCGCCGCACGCACATCCATTCCGAGTCCACGCGCAAGGGACATCCCTTTCTTCCCTGCCTTAAATCCAGCAGCATCTGAATCAAAAGCAAAGATGATCGTGTCTGTGTAACGCTTCATGAGTGCAAGCTGCTCCTCAGTCAGAGCGGTCCCAGAGCTTGCCACACTATTTTCAACACCTGCTTTGTGCGAGGCCACGACATCTAAATTTCCCTCTGTCACAATAATCGTTCCTCTCTCACGACAGGCAGTCTTTGCAAACTCGAGTCCAAAGACAAGACGGCTCTTACGATAGATAACCGTCTCAGGAGAATTCATGTACTTCGGACCTGTATCGCTTGACCCTGGAAGGATACGCCCTGTAAACCCAACGGTTTTTCCGTGTCGATCACGCAGTGGAATCATGAGCCGATTGCGAAACCGATCAATGATCCCCGAACCTGATTTCTTTTTAAGCCCAAGTCCCGCCTGAACAATCTCGGTTTCTGAAAATCCACGTTTAAGGAGCACGGCTGCAAGTGCATTCCACTCATCCGGTGCAAATCCAATACCAAACTTCACGGCTAGTTCCTCTGGGATTGCCCGCTTCAAGACATACGCTCGTGCAGCGCTTGAACCATTCCCATCCGTCAGCACCTTTCGATAAAACGTCTCAGCATGTTCATGCATCTCAAGTGCACGTTGCTTCTCGTTCCCCTCTTTAGAAGAAAACCTTGTCACCTCAACCCCCACGCGTTTTCCGAGGTGCATTAATGCCTCGGGAAACGTCATCCCCTCCATTTTCTGAATAAAACTAAAACAGTCTCCCCCTTCAGAACAGCCAAAACAATGCCAGATCTGCTTGTCTGGGGAGACGTTGAAACTCGGGGTCTTCTCGGTGTGAAATGGACAAAGACCTTTAAACGAACCAGAACCTGAAGGTTTAAGAGGAAGATACTCCGAAATGAGTTCCTGCAAATCAATCTTTTCTTTAATCTCATCCTTTGGATCCATAGTAGGTAGAGATTAGCCTGAACGGGGATGAAAAGCAAAAAAAGCAGGAGCTTTTTCGTTTGTCTTCACCCACGAACGACTGCGAAGATGATATAAGCAAAATACAACAAGAGCATGATGGTTCCTTCCGTCTTTCCAAGATGATTTTTTCGACCAATAAACAACGACAAAAATAGAAGGAACGTCGCCCCCATCACAGCGAAAGCGTCTGTGAGGGAGTCGGCAGCAAATGGGAGTGGACGAACTAATGCGGTGACTCCAAGAACAAACAACGCATTAAAGATAATCGTCCCGACAATTCCACCCACGACAAGATCGATGTGACCCTTGCGAGCCGCCTGAATAGAGGTGATGATTTCAGGCAGAGATGTTCCAGCAGCAACAACCGTCAATCCAATTAAATTCTGTGAGATGCCAAAACCTTCAGCTAATCCAACAGCCCCTTCGACCGTGATGAACCCTCCGATCGCCAAGCCCGCAACACCTGAAAGAATGAGCCCAAGAGTTTTATTGGATGAATGGACCTCAATATGTTCCTCTGGTTGTTCACCTGGCTGCTTTACACCAAATGTATACACAATGAACACAACAAAGAGCGCTAATAAGGCGATGCCTTCGGATCGGGTAATAATGTTTGGCAGCGTTCCATCCAAAAGCAAGTCACTGCCGAACACAAGAATCATAAACCCTGCCAATAACGAAAACGGAATCTCTTTCCAAACCGTCCCCTTCTGAAGCGCTAGTGGTGTAAACAATGCAGCGAGCCCAAGTCCAAGCAAGATGTCCGCGAAATTTGAACCAAGAACGTTCCCAATGGAAAGAGCTGTGGACCCCTGCACAGCCGCAATTAAGTTCACAAACAACTCGGGGGCTGATGTACCGATTGAAATAACCGTGAGTCCCACAACGAGTGATGGGATCCCTAACTTGCGAGCTAACGAAGCAGAACCTGAAACGAAAAAATCGGCACCTTTGATGAGCAGTATAAACCCTGCCAGCACCATGATTGCATTTGTCAACATAGTGGCGAAATTATATCATGCAAGCAAATTGAAATGAATCTATGGCAACGACACTCTTCAGTACACTGACAGGATCTGACAAAAACGAAGCGATCAAACGACTCATCGAAGAATCCACTCCACGTGATGATTTCTTTTTGATGACGGTTCTCTCTGTACTCATGGCCACCTTTGGACTGTTAACGAACAGTGTGGCAGTCATTATTGGTTCCATGCTGATCGCTCCACTTCTCTCCCCTATTCTAGGTCTTTCCCTTGGGGTCGTGATGGCGGACTCTCGATTAATTTTTCGTTCATTCTGGACGATTGTCAAAGCGATCATCTGGGCCGTCCCTGCCGCAGCGGTTGTGACGCTCTTGTTTACATCGCAAGCAGGACTCAACCAAGATCTCAATGCCGAAATTCTTTCTCGTACCGAACCTTCTATCATCAGCATTGCGATTGCTATCGTGGCTGGGGCTGCGGCATCTTTTGCACTGATCAAACCACAGCTCAGTGCGACCCTTCCTGGAGTTGCAATTTCAGTCGCCATCATCCCTCCACTTGCCGTCACCGGCATTGGACTCGCCCGTTTTGATATCGCGGTCCTCACTGACTCATTCATTCTCTTTGTGATCAACGCAATCAGCATCATGTTCGCAAGCACGATTGTCTTCTCCCTCATGAACCTTTACGTCAAACGGGAAGTGGCGGACAAAGTGCTTAATAAAGAGGACAGAGCACTTGTGAAAGAAAAGGCTCTGGCGCAAGCTGAAGCTGAAACAAAGAGAAAAGACGTGGATACAAAGAAAGTGTTAGAAAGAGTGGAAAAAGTAATTGAGGAAGAAGAAAGAAGGTTATAGGCAGGCCAAGTTGATGAAATAGACACTTGATACGTTGACAAACCCATACCGACCTGACAGAATTGCGGCGAAATCTTTACTCTCAATCCTTAACGGGACCGTTCCCGAATACCCCTTTCCTTGCGGAAGGGGTGTCTGTATGAAACTAGCTATTTTAGTTTTCTCTAAAGAACGAAAGGAACTGCAGCCTGGCACACAGATGATTTTTGATTCCATGATCAAACGAGGCCACACCGTTGATGTGATCTGTGAGCGTGACCTTCAAATTCGATTCAATGGAAAAACAAAAATTCTTCATCGTGGCTATCCTCTTCCAAAGTATGATGCGATTTTTGTTCGACCTCTTTTCAATCACGACCCTTCCATTCACTCTGCAGTCATTCGTCAGTTTGAGTTGAATGGACGCCTGGTGATCAACGGATACCTTGGTGTGCACCGAGCAAAGAACAAGATCCGCACCCTCCAGCTCTTGGCTCACCACAACCTCCCCATGCCAAAGACTACCCTTCTCTTTGACGAAGAACATCTTAAAGTCACCCTTAAGGACTTCAAGTTTCCTGTCGTTGTGAAAGCCGCTTACGGCTCTGGTGGATCTGGTATCTTTATTTGCGAAACCCAGCGGGCCGTCGCTCCTGTGGTTGAACATCTCCTCAAAGATAACAACACATCAAACGACCCAATCAAAATTCAAGAATACATCAGCGAAGCAAAGGGGAAAGATCTACGTCTCTTCGTTGTTGGAAAGAAGGTCGTTGCCACCATGGAGCGTAAGGCAAAGAAAGGAGAATTCCGCGCAAACTTTCACAAAGGTGGGAGCGTAAAGGGCATCACCCCAACCAAAAAAGAAGAACGACTCGCCATTGCTGCTGCAAGAGAGATGGGGCTTAACCTCGCCGGCGTTGACATCCTCCGTTCAAAAACAGGTCCGCTCATCCTAGAGGTAAACTCAGCCCCAGGCCTCGAAGGTATCACCCTGGCAACAGGAGTCGACATCGCCGGAGAAGTGGTGAAGTACATCGAACAAAAGGTGAAAAAGAATCGAGGAAAAAAGAAGTTGAAGGAACATGTTTCAAAAAAGAGCGAGGCATAAGTTGAGCAGTCCCTTGGTTGCCCTGATCTAATCATTGCGGTATAGTCGGCCTCGAACTGATATTGGAGAGGTGGCCGAGTGGTTGAAGGCGCACGCTTGGAAAGCGTGTAAAGGGAAACCTTTCGCAGGTTCGAATCCTGTCCTCTCCGCCAGGACAAGTTTCTATCGTGCACGCCCCGTATGCCTATGGCCGCAGGGCGACCGATGGGCATTTGTTCCCAAGATAAAACGACCGTTACTGGTCGTTTTATCTTTGCCATTTTTACTAACTCAGATTCAGGTCAAATCCAGATTTTTCATAGAACTTCTTACGTTTCTTAAACTGTCGGTCGAAAAAAGGTGTCTTGCAATCATGATAATCATAAACAAGCTTTTGTTCGCCTCGTATACGGCCGATGTACTGTTTCAGCTTTCCTTCAAACGCAAGTGGAAATGCTAAAATGACGGCTTCAATATCTGGAATATCCATCCCTTCACCGACGAGTGGACCTGTAGCTAGAATGATCTGATAATGTCCAGATTCGATTTGTTGGAACTTACTCTTTCTGGAACGAGCTGCATCGTCGCCGGTGACAAGAATCGTTTCACAACGACCCTTCAAAAGCATGTTTAGCATCTCGAGATGTTCTTTGCGTTCACTGAGCACTAATGTCTTGCGTCTATTCTTTGCGCACTGTTGGATATCATCTAAAACAAGCTTATTTCTGCCTTGGTCGAACGAAATTATACGTGCCAAAATCTGATAATTATCCGTCATAAACGAAAACGGGATTTCGATTTCCGTCTCGCGAATAATGACTTTGCTCACCTGATTTGATGCCCCTCCCTTCGTCGGTTTTTTCCTGACCTGCGACTGTTCGGACAACTCTGCAATAATGTCTCCAATAAACAAATAGATAAGTTTCTCATCCTTATGTTTTCGTTCAGGTGTGGCGGTAAGTCCATAACAATATTTGGCGTCGATATCCGAAATGATCTCCCTAAACGTCTGGGCGGGGATGTGGTGACATTCATCAATAATGACTGTGCCAAATTTTCCACGCAATGCCGACAGGTCTTTTTTGCGAGCTAGGCTTTGCATCATTGCGACCGTCACCTTTTCACCGAATTTCTTTTTCACTCCGTCAATGCGTCCGATGTGCGCTTTTGGAATACCAAGATACGTTTGGATTCTCTCAATCCACTGATCCATAATTTGTTTACGATGAACGAGGATCAGTGCGGGCTGTTCTCGTCGGGCGATGACTTCAAGTCCCATGATTGTTTTTCCGCTCCCAGGTGGTGCAACGATCACCCCTTGATCAACAGCTGTGGCAAGTTCAACAATTTCATCTTGTTGCGACCGCAACTCAATAGTCGAAGTGAATGATATAGCCGGCAAAAATGGGCGCTCGTCACGAATAACAAACGATACTCCTCTTGTGCGTAAGTAATCGACAAGTCTGGAAAGAAATCCGCGAGGAAGAATGATGTACTCACCGTCCTCCTCAATCAGACGAAAAAACTTTTCTGTTTTGTAGGTGCTTTTTCCGAAACGTTTCTTCAACCAATAATCTAGGTTTGGAAAATTGAGTTCTTCTCGAATGAAATTTACTGATGCTTTATCAAGAAGTTCTTTTTTGATTTGGATCCCTGTATTTAGAACCAAGGTCAACTTACTTGATCGGGTCGATGTTTCAGATAGAGGATCTTTCGTGAGTTGTGTAAAAAGCGTATCTAACTGCTTCGTTGTCACTCGGCTTATTGACTCTAAAAACCTCCACTGGTCAGAATAGGGCTTTACGTGTTCGTCAATGAAAACAGTATTTCCATCTCGTACCGAAGAACCCTGCAGTGGAAGGGCGATGAGATTACCAAAGCCTTTTCCACTTTGGACATCTTGATTCGGAAATAGCCGATCAAATGAGACTTCTTTATCGAACATTGATAAATCCAAAGCACGACGGATTAATTCCAGTATGATCGACCGGCTTCGCGCAGCTGGATATGGTTCCTCAAAAAATAACCAAACATGTGCTCCATTCCCGGAACGCGAGCGCTCCATATACGCAGGTAGCTCATGATCTGTACAAACATTCATCAGTTTCTTCGCATCGTCAAATGATGACTTTCCATCAAAATCAGCGACGAGGAACCAAGAGGTGTTATCTTGAAGGAGTGGATAAATACCGATTACGTCTCCGCCAAATAGGTGTTTCTTTATGACTTCTGGCGTGAGGGGTAAGGCCGTTTTCTTTTCAAAGTTTACCATCGTGCCACCGCGGTTTTTGTGTGCCCAAAATTCGTTCCAATCAAATTGGTAGGCTGGCGCATATCCTGACTTTTCTCCTTTTTCCCAACGTCTGGCGTAAACATCTTGTCGACCGCGAAACAGTGAAAGATAGCGTTCAAGCTCATCTTCATTGATTGAGTTCATAGAGATAACGATAGAAATCCATACAATAGTGTGGTGCTTTGACTTTAGCCTTCATGTGCTACAGGATTTTGTATCGAGTACTGCGCCCCTGACCAAGACGTTCAATTTTCTTAAGTCGGAGGAGTACATCCAGGGCTTGCGACACGGTTGGGCGAGCAACGCCTGTTGCTTTTGCAATTTCGCGAGGCGGAGCCTCTTTGGCTTCATTCAGGTAATTCCAAACAGTCAACTGCTTAGGAGAGAGTAGTCGTTCAAGATTTTCGTGTGAAAGTAGTTCGATTGCCTGCTCGGCTTGTTCCTTGCAGATGCCCAGGAAGAACTCCAACCATGCTTCGACTGTTGGATGTGATCCGTTGAGGGCCTTCTGGCTTCGACGTAACGCGAGATAATAGTCAGCCTTGTTTTCCTCGACCAACTTCTCATGCGAGACATACGGCACATACGCGTACCCAACTTTAAGCATAAGCATGTTTGTGAGGATACGAGAAAGCCGACCGTTTCCATCTTGGAATGGATGAATGGCAAGAAACTCAACAAGAAAGTTACCAATGATGAGTAAAGGGTGATAATCGCTCTCATCCAGTGCCCAACTCGTCCACTGCACAAGCTCTTGCATTTGTTTAGGTGTCAGATATGCCGGTGTGGTTTCAAACACAATTCCAAGCGACTGACCGGACTCATTAAACATCTCAACGTTATTTTCCATCTTCTTGTATTCGCCTCGATGACGCTTACCTTTGCGAAACAGTTCCCATGCGTAAAATAAGTTTTCAATTGAGACAAATCGATTAAATAACCCATCAATATCGATCCTATGAAGAGACCTATTTCTCGGGTCTGGCACAGATGTTAGTCATGTTTTTGTAAGATTCTTCGCAGTAGTAAGCGGAGTTTTTTGTTTGAAAAAGTGTTGTGTCTTTTTTGAGCTTCTTTTATGTGTTTTGGGTAGCTTTTGTAGCTGAGTCCTTTGCGTGTTGAGAGGAGGTGCTTGGTGTAGGCCCAGAAGCTCTCAATGCCGTTGGTAT
>Ga0210044_10006215_pt1 | contig 15855 bp, 19 predicted proteins | sample CryGey13umfilter_2_FD_183959 | JGI IMG/M metagenome (GOLD analysis project Ga0210044, IMG submission 183959) | Groundwater microbial communities from aquifer in Utah, USA - Crystal Geyser 4/9/14 3 um filter (SPAdes) (version 2) | ecosystem: Environmental > Aquatic > Deep subsurface >...
AATCTTGACGATACCTTCATGCTTATCAGTGCAGGGCTCTGGAACTATCATTTAAGACAAAGTGCCTGATTCTTTCAAAAGGAAAGAATCAAACATTTTGTCTAAAATATTAAATGACAACAGGTCTACTGACAGTGGGCGGGTCTCTACCGGGTGGCATCTTTCAGTTTGTTTTTGAGCGGGGCTGCAGGTTAATGTTAGCGACGGTTCATCCCAAGAAAGACGTCGTGCCATACCAGTTTTTCCACCCCCCATATAAAAACTTGCTCCCATATATTCCTTTTGCAATTTTTCAGGTAAATCTCTCCAGTAACCACCAGCTGGAATAAGTTCCATAATCTTCTTTTTGTTTTTTGGGTATTCTTGCCCCTCTGATTTCGGACAATTATGCAAAGCCTCTTTGAGACTTAGAACATAATCACGTTCTTTTGGAAAAATGATAGGAATTTCAAGATCCTGTCTTATCCCAATAATTATCAGTCGCTCCCTTTTTTGAGGAACATCAAAATAATGTGATTTTAAAACCTTGTATTTCACTCTATATCCTAAATCTTCTAGCACAGAAACCATTGTTTTTAATGTTCTCCCATTATCATGTGTAAGCAGCCCTCTGACATTTTCCCCGATTGCAATTTTAGGTTTTACTTCTTTTACACACCTAGCAAATTCAAAGAACATGGTTCCACGAATATCCTCAAACCCCATTTTGTTTCCAGCATAAGAAAAAGCCTGACAAGGAAACCCTCCCTGAACAATATCTGCTTGTCCTTCAAAAAATTTAAGTTCTCGAACATCCCCTTCAATCACATTCCAATCTGGTCTATTCGCTCTAAGTGTGGAACATGCGTGCTTGTCCCACTCGTTTAATAGCACATGTTCAATTCCCGCATTCTCCATTCCAAGAGCCGTACCACCAGCACCAGCAAATAACTCAATCACACTAAATTTTGATTTCTTTTTGTTTCTTAAAATTTTATAACGATTTTCGCTATCATCATTTCCCAGACGACTTTGAATACGATTCAATTCATCAATACTAAAAATTCTAGCATTTCTGGAATCTCTTTTTGCCATGATCAATCCTTTCTTATCCCATCTGCGAATAGTATCAATCGATATACCGATCTTTGTTGCTGCTTCACCTGCAGTAAAATACTGTGAAATTTTACTCATAAAAAAATAGTGATCATTTTCTATGTCACTATTATATCAGTAACCATTGCCTACGCAAGGGTTACTTAACTTCAAATGCCTTAGCAAAGAGTTCGAGGTATTTTTTTGCCTCCTTTTTATCGAATTTGTATGGAAAATTATCCGCAATAACATGTGGTAAGGCTTCGAATAACTCTTGTAGAGCAAAAGCATTGCCGGTCATTAGTTTATAAAAACTTTTGCCATCAATGATCCTGATTTTTTGGTTGGATGGGCGTCTTTTATTGGTTTTATTATCTGAAGGCACGAAAGGCTTATCATAAACTTTTTTATTTGGTGGGATTATTTCAACGTAATATCCGATAAATCCTTCAAATTCAGGTTTTTTCAACTTTCCCTTAATTGCATCGTATATTTCAACCTTGTGATTACCTTTTGTGGTATTAAACTTGTTTTTGATTTCAGCAATTATTTTCATTTTTCGATTACAGATATCTAATCCGCCACCAGCTCCTAAGTTTTCACAGCTAGTAACGCTACCTAAAACGTCCTGATGAAAATCTCCAATTGCGTTTTGCATTGTTTTTTGAATTTGTCTAACTTTTTCTGACTTGAGCCAGTCGCTATATTGGATACCGTGTGTGATTCCATCAAAAAGCGCAGAAAATGGATCAAGTACGTTTTTGTAAAATTTCAAATTAACACCCTTTTCAGCGTTTTCGATTTTTTGAATTACTTTTTTGATGGCTGCTAGTAGCTCCTTGTCGGATACAAATTGAAGATATGGCATGATAATTTTTCAAACTAATCACGTTTGAATTATATCAGGCTATGAGAAAATAACTAGAGTTAGTCCTCATCAGATATTTATCCTAGATAGAAAACATGTTAACTCGAGATTGATATCCCGATAGCTGTTTTCACCTCCTGCACAAATTCCTCTACCATAGCCGTATTATCCTTCAACCAAATATACCAAAACAAGAATAATTCCTCAGAAAGTCGCCAATGCACCCTAAACCACACCTCCATTTCCGAATCCAAAATGCTTGATATTCGTTTAAAATCAGCCATTTCTTCCTCCGGCTGATGTTCCAAATATTCCTCAACAGTCATCCTTTTCTTTACCAACCCTTTGGTTTCCGGTTCGAATCTCGCGTAGGAGCCCCCACCATAAGAGTCTCAGATTTTGTCTGGGATTTTTATTTTCACGCATTTTGCTCCCCTTAGTGGATCTTTTAAAACTTCCGAATATAAAAATTTTATTGCATTGAGTGCAAGATTGATAGTTTGTGGGGATTATTGGCGCTTATGTTTATCAAGTAAAAATTCTTCGGTTGCTTTTTGTTTATCTTTGATTCTTTTTGAAAAAGAATATATTTTTTTATGTAGAGTAAATATGTTTTACTTGTTTTTGGTGAGTAGTTACCTAAACGCAAGACCCTATCCGTTTTATCTAAAATATTTTCTATATACTATATACAAAATATAACAAAAGTTTGTATAACATACATAATTTGTTACATGTGGAACACAAATCTTGCATAGAAACGAGTTAAATGAAATAATCTTTTGGGTTCAAAAATAAAAGAGGGCAGTTTTTTAAACAAACATTTATAAATTTTGTAATTCAGATTTTTTATGGGTAAAATTATTGCTTTAGGTGGAGGAGAAATTGGAAGACCTCATGAAAATGGCCGGTTCTATCCTGTTGAAACAAATTCAATAGATAAAGAGATAATAAAACAAACAGGAAAATCAAAACCTAAGTTGCTTTTTATTCCAACAGCAAGCAATGATTCAGAAGGATATTTCCAAGTTGTGTATTAATGTTAAATGGGTGCCGTTTGGCGCAAAAGTAGATGCCTGTGCGGAGGATTATTATTTTATTTCATTTTGGGGCCAAAGATTTTATATTGAAGGTGAATAAAACATCCTATAATACTGCATAAGCGGCTACGCTCCACTAGGTTCCGCTTCGCCTATATTTGGCGACAGTGTGTCGTCTTGCTCCAAATTATGCCGCCACACCAAACATTGTTTATGTATGAATGTTGTGTGCAAAATTGCTTCGCTATTTGCACAATGCGCGGTGAGCGCTCGCACTAAACGAAATTTTAAAAATATGGATATATCGCAATTAAAAAACGGTAAATATTTTTCTGGGCGCTACACAGACCCTGGTCAATATAGTGGATGGTTTGTTGGTTCTTTCTTTAATGATGAAAATCATCCATGCAAAAATGATCAGCTAGAAATTTTATATAAAGAACATCAATCTGGCGATAAAGCCAGAGCACATTATCATAAGCTAAAAGTAGAGTTACTAATTATACTTGAAGGCAAAGCAAGATATAATGTGAATGGAAACGAAGTTGTGCTGGGCAAGGGAGATTTTCTTTTTGTAGATGTAAACAATATTATTTCAGGTGAGTTTCTGGAGCCTACAAAAATATTTGTTATTCATTCTCCAAGTATTGTTACTGATAAAACAGTGGTGGAGTAAATATTTTCAAAGTATCGTTCAACAAATAATATTCCGCTCAAAATTTTTCATAAATATATTTTCAAGGTAAGATAAATTTTCTTGACCCAAATCCAGTCGTAATTGTTCAGTTGTTTAGTTCCATTAACAAAGTTGCTGTAATATTAAAACTCTGTCTCATTATAGCGGACGGACTTCGGATATTTCTAAGCGTTATACAAATATTTCAACAACAGTTTTTTCTTATTCTCTATTTATTTCACAGCATCGACAAAATTGAAAATAAGCTTCATTTTAGTTCAAAAAGACAGCTGGCTCTGGGTTCAATCTTTGTACAATAACTCTCAAAATCCCAATTTTAGTTGAGGTTTTTTGTTTTTATACCCTTTATTATCGTAAAAATTTATGCTCGTGTGTTAAACTATCTATCTTCATAAATTTCATAAAATTAAACTATATTTTTTTGTAAAAAATTTTATTCATTATATGTTAAAACAAGTCTATATTATTCATGGATGGGATGGGCACCCACAAGATAATTGGTTTCCTTGGTTGAAAACAGAATTAGAAAACCGCAATTTTATTGTTTCTATTCCTCAGCTACCAAAACCAGAAGAGCCGAGAATTAAAAATTGTATTCCGGCTTTGAAACATATTATTCAAAATCCAAATGAACAGACTTATTTTATTGGTCACAGTATGGGTTGCCAAGCAATCACTCGATATCTTGAAACATTACCTGAAGACATAGTTATAGGCGGGGCTATTTTTGTAGCTGGATTTTTTAGAGAACTTTCAAATCTTGAAGACGATGAAGTGATACACGATGTTGCTCGGGAATGGCTTACCACCCCTCTTGATTTAAAAAAAGTCAAAACACACATTAAAAAAAGTGTGGCTATTTTTTCTGATAACGACCCATATGTACCTTTAATAAATCAAGAAATTTTTCGAGCTATCTTAGGATCAGAAATAATCATTCAAGAAAATAAAGGTCATTTCTCTAAAAAAGATCAAATATTTGAATTGCCTCTCGTGCGTGACATTCTTTTAAATATGTAAAATTCTTACCAAGAATTAGAAAATAATATTTATGCGAATCGGTATTATTGGTGCAGGGGCTTCTGGGATGATGGCAGCAGCAAGGCTTCTAAAGACAGAGAAAGATTTAGATATTTTTTTAATTGAACGCAATGAAGTAATAGGAAAAAAAGTTTCCATGACCGGAGGTGGACGATGTAATGTTACAACAGGTTTAGAAGACATTCGTATTATTTTGACGAAATATCCTCGTGGAGGGAAATTTTTGACGCATGCGATGTACCAATTTTCACCTGTTATGGTTCGTGATTGGTTTGAATCTCATGGAGTTCCTTTAAAAAAAGAAAAAGATAATCGTATTTTTCCAGAGTCAAATAAAAGCAAAGATATTATAGATGTTTTTGAAGAAGTTTTTAAGGATCCACGTATACACATATTTTTAAATACAAGAGTAATCCGTATAGAAAAACAAGATGGTTATTTTTGTCTTTTTTTTCAAGGATCTAATAAATGCATACAAGTTGAAAAACTTATTCTTGCAACCGGTGGACAAGCGTATCGTAAGGCGGGTTCTACTGGAGATGGATATACGTTTGCGACTTCTTTAGGTCACAGTTTAACACCCCTTGCTCCAAGCCTAACTGCTTTTTTAACACACGAACATTGGCCTACAAGTATTTCAGGTCTTTCATTTCCCAATACTCTATTAAAAGCTGGTAAAAATAAACATTTTTTAACTCAAGGCCCATTTCTTTTTACTCATAAAGGAATAAGTGGTCCGGCTGTTTTTGCTTTATCATCCCTGACAGCTTTTGAGATTTTTGACACTAAACATCCTATGGAAATTTCTATTGATCTTTTTCCTGATTTTTCTATTGAGACACTACATTATCAATTACAAGAACACATCATGATTAATGCAAAAAGAAGTTTTGCAAATGTTTTGTCAATACTGATTCCAAAAGCACTTGTTGAAGTTTGTCTTTGTGAAATAAATATATCTTTTGAAAAGCAGGCAGCTCAAATTAATAAAAAAGAAATAAAACAAGTTATCACTTGGCTTAAAAATATTCCTCTTGGTGTAATTGGCCGCTGCGCAGGAGAGGAATTTGTTACGGCTGGGGGAGTAGAACTTTCAGAAATAAATCCACAAACAATGGAATCAAAAATATGTCCAGGTCTTTATTTAACCGGAGAAATTTTAAATATAGATGGTTTTACCGGAGGGTTTAATTTACAAGCAGCTTGGTGTACAGGATATTTAGCCGCAGAACATATCATCAAAGAAAATAAATAGATACAGAAAATTTTTATTGAACCAAGTTTGGTGGAATTTTTCCTTGTAAAAAAGCGAGTATATTTTGAACTACTGTCTTTGCCATTGCTGTACGTGCTTCAATGGTTGCAGAAGCAGTGTGTGGAGTAAGAATCACGTTTGGAAACTGGCGAAGTTCAAGATGATCATTTGGGTCACAATCGATCAAAGGTTCACACTCATAAACATCAAGCCCAGCTCCTGCAATTTGTTTTTTAGCAAGGGCTTGCAAAAGAGCCTTTTCGTCAATAATTGGCCCACGAGCTGTATTAATAAGAAAAGCTGTTTTTTTCATGAGTTTAAATTCTTTTTTGCTTATAAGATGAAAAGTTGAGGGAAGAAGGGGAACATGCAGTGAAATAATATCTGATTCTTTTAGGAGTTGTTCTTTTGAGCGATACAAAGCTTTGTATGTTTTTTCAAGTTCTGGAACTCGTGTTTGATTATGATAGATAATTTTTACACCGAATCCATCATAGAGTCGACGAATAACATTTGTTCCAATTCTTCCAGCTCCAATAATTCCAATTGTTTTTCCCATAATATCTGTGCCAAGAAAAAGATCTGGATCCCAACCCGCATACTTTCCTTTGCGAGTAAATTGATCAGCTTCAACCAAGCGATGACACAAACTAAACATAAGGGCGATTGCGTGCTCGGCCACAGATTCTGAAACTTCTGAGCAAGGGGTATTAGTAACTAAAATGCTACGTTTTTTTGCTTCATCTAAATCAATATTATTAAAACCAACTGCATAATTAGCAATGAGTTTAAGCTGGTCTCCTGCAGCTTGAAATACTTGTTTATCTATTCGTTCGGTTAAAAGTGAAACAATAATATCTACCCCCTTTACTTTTTTTAGAAGAAGCTGGCGCGGAATTTTCTTTGCTTCTTTATAGACCTCCACCTTAAGACCCTTTTGTTTTTTAAGTTTTTTAATCGCTTCTTGGCCAATTGATCTAGTAATGAAGAGTTTGGTGGTCATAATATTTTAAAAATTTTTTAGAGTGATCATTTTTAATTTTTTTTCTGAGGGCCATTTTGAAATAATTCCTTTTTTGGCTCCTATTTGTTGGATCACAGATTCCGCATTTAAAATACCAACACGTAGAGCTTGGTAATGTAACAAACCCTTCATAAGCCCACTTACAACACCACTTCCAAAAGCATCACCCGCACCAGTTTGACTGATCGATTTTACGCCAGTAGTCGCCACATGAAAATTTTTTCCTTGGCAGGAAGCATAGGCACCATTAGGTCCATCTGTAATAATGATGAGCCCTGAAGTATAAGCAGATAATATATTGAGAAGTTTTTGAGAATTGGCTTGCATTTGTCCAGTTAAAATTTGTGCCTCCTCGCGATTAATCATAAAAACATTTATTTTAGATAAAACAGGTAAAAAAATTTTAAGCCCTGATTCAAGTTCTTTTTTTCCCGGATTCCAAGCTAGATGAATTTTTTTCTTTGTTGCAAATTCAATAATTTTTTTAGATAAAGCAAAATTTCCTCCCAATGAAGAAAGATAAATCCATTTTGTGCTAAGTTTATTCCATAGGATGTCCTTTGATGTAAATAAAGATGAGACTCCACGATAAACAAGAATTGTGCGTTCTCCATCTAGCATGGTAAGAAGTGTGGAATAACCAGTTTGACCATGTTTAATTTTTTTAATAAAACGTGTTGAAATACGGTTTGTATTCAGATCTTCTAAAATATCTAGTCCTGGGCGATCATCACCAAGGCGCGTGATAGTTGCTGTTTTAAATCCAAGTCGAGCAAAAGTCGTTGCAGTATTAGTACCCCCACCCCCAGTGGTTAAAACAAGTTGATCTATCTCAATTTTTGATCCAAGAGAAACACATTCGGCTTTGTGGTTTATGGAATGAGGATCTGACAGAATGTGAAATTCTTTGGAAATAATAAATACATCACGTGTTGCAGAACCAATAGAAATAATATCGTACATAAAAAAATTAAGCTCTTTTTGAGGATCCAAATAAACGTATTTTTTGACGAACCACCTTGGTAATGAGTTCTTTGCCATGAGTCATGATTTGGCGCGGGTCAATTATTTCTGGATATTCTTGTAAGAAAGAGCGAATACCAGCATCAAATGCGATACGAAGATCTGTATCAATATTTACTTTTGTAATACCAAGCTTAACAGCTTTTTTAATCGAGACATCAGAAACTCCTTTTGCTTGTTCAATTTTACATCCATATTGAAGACACTGGTGTTTTACTGTTTTTGGGACACCTGAAGCTCCGTGTAAAACAAGGGGAACATTCACACCTCTTCTTATTTCTTGAAGTCGTTTAAAATCTAGTCGACAATCCTGTTTAAATTTAAATGCTCCGTGGCTTGTTCCAATAGCAATCGCAAGTGCGTCACATCCAGTTTGTTTTACAAAATCAACCACTTGTTCAGGTGAGGTTAAGTGAGCGTCGCGTTCTTTTATGGAAACAAAATCTTCTATTCCAGCTATGGCTCCGAGTTCTGCTTCCACAGAAATCTTTTTTTTATGAGCTAATTTAACAAGTTCTTTTGTTTGTTTAATGTTTTTTTCATAAGATAGAGTTGATCCATCAAACATAATGCTTGTGTAAAATCCACTTTCAATAGCATCTATAACCAGATCCATTTTTTTTCCGTGATCAAGATGAAAAACAATTGGAATATTCGTTCGTTTACTCACAATTTGTACAATGGTTCCAAGTTCTTCCATTCCAGCATAATCAATCGCTCCTTCGCTGGTTGAAATAATAACAGGGGAGTGTTCGGCTTCTGCTGCTTCTACAACCGCTTTGATAAATTCAAGATTATTAACATTAAACGCCCCGACTGCGTAGTGATTTTTTTGGGCTTTTTGTAAAACAGATGAAAGGGAAGTAAGCATAGGTTCTTTATTGTATCAAAGAGATTGTAAATCAATAAATTTGATTATGAGTTCCAATATCGAGAAAGAGAACAAGAAAATAATCTTCTTGTTCTTCAAAAATAATCCGCATATCAGAACTGATAGAAAAAGCCCTTTTTTCAATAAGCCGACCAGAAAGAGGGTGGTTACGAAGAGATTTATCAAAGGGATTTTTTATGAACTTTTTTATTCCTTTGATAGCCTTTTGTTGAATCTCTTTTGGTAATTTTTGAAAATGTTTCGTAAATTGTTTATGGTAACGTATTTTCACACCGAAGAAATACTATTAAGATAATCAATCGCCTCTTTGGTAGACATAATAGATGTTACATTTTTACTCAAAGAAGCTTCTTTAGAACCTTTTAAAATAGACATTTCTTCGGCTGGTGTAAGTCCATTTTCAGTAATAAGAGGAAATGGAATTTGTTTACGAATAGCAATTTGCTTAAGATAAATTTTAATAGCCGCGCTTAAATCAATACCTAGTTTATTTAAAACTATTTTTGCTTCTTTTTTGCTTTTTTCATCGATGCGGATTTGTATAGTAGTCATAAGGTTATTTATTTATTCTAAGTTTATGATAAATAAGTGTAGTGATATTGTCAATACGATAAAAACAAAAAACACACCCGATTAATTCGCGTGTTTTTTTGTTTCCCCTTTCCCCCCACAAGCCTGGAGATGAATAAAGGATTTAGTGACCAAGCAAGCTTGGTATAAACCCGAGGATATCAGGCGCATGAATAAAGTTAGCATATAGCCAAGTTTATCCATTAGATATCCAAATGCCATCACCATTGATGGACATTACATCTCTCCCCCAGGATGGTAGGAAGAAAAGGGAATTTGTTTTAAAGACCATCTGTCTTATTTTGTTACAAATATACTATAACACTTTTAAATATATTTGTCAAGTACTTTTGACACAAATTATATTTATTAATATTTTAGCCGATTTTAGAGAAATTTATTCTATACAACAATTCACGGCTTTTTTAATCAGAATACCAAGTTTTCTTAAAAATCCCCTTTTTTCTGTATCGTTAATATTTATAGGCTCTTCATCAATTTTTTTTATATCCCCAATATCAATCATTTTTATATTTAATCCCCAGAAAAGGGAATACAAATCATACGATTTTTTAAAAAAGTCGTAGGCTTCTTCTTTTTTTCCAAGACCAAGTTGTTTGGTTCCAACTTCCATAAGACGCATCGAAGCCGCAAGTAGGTGTTTTGAAATACACCAAATCTCACCCTCATATTGTTTAATCAATTTTTCAAGCAGCTCTTTGCGCATTTCTCGAACCTCATTTAATAGATCAAAATATTCTTGTTTGCCTGTTTTTTCCGCGGTAAAAAAGAAATGTTCTTCAATACTGATTAAATTCATGACAGCGATACTTAAATCTTGATCAGAAGAAAGATCTATTTGATCTTGTTTTTTAATGGCATCCACTTGGTCAACAAACTGTTTTAATTTTTCAAAATCCATAGTTTCAACAGACTCATAGCCATTTTTTTGGAGTACGATTTAGTGCTTCTTCTATTATTTTTTTTTGTTTTTCCTGTTTATATTTTTTTGCTACAGTTTTGTATTCAATAATATCATCAACTCGCTCGTTATATTTTCGTTTTAAAACTCTCTTTGCTGCTAATTCGATAGAAGATGTACTTAGACCAAAAGTATCAAAAAGTGTTTGTGTATCTGCAGATTCGCCAAACTCATCTTGGACCCCAATATATTCAATCGGTACAGGTGTAGTAAGGGCTGTGGTTTCAGAAATAGCGCTTCCAAGCCCTCCTGCAATTTGTGCTTCTTCTATTGTCACAATAGCTCCGGTTTCCTTAGCAGCCTTTATAATGGTTTTTTTATCAAGAGGTTTAATGGTAGGGCAGTAAATTACCCGTGCTTGAATACCTTGCTTGGATAATTCATGTGCGGTTATAAGTGCTTCATAAATAAGAAGTCCGGTTGCAATTAAAGTGAGATCATTTCCAAAATGATAAACATAAGCTGAGCCTATTTTAAAAGGAGTTTTTTCGCTGGTAAAAGCAGGAGATTTTTCTCGAGAAAAACGAAGGTAAGCAGGTCCTTTTAAATTTGCTAGAGCAAGTGTAGCCTTTTTTGTTTGTAAGGCATCACCCGGAGCAATAACTGTCATGTTTGGAAGAACTCGCATGAGAGCTAGATCCTCTAGCATCTGATGGGTAGCTCCATCTTCACCAACCGAAAGACCAGCGTGAGAACCTGTGAGTTTAACATTGGTTTTTTGTAGAGCAATACAAGTTCGAATCTGTTCCCAATTTCTTCCTGGACAAAATGCAGCAAAGCAAGAAATAAAAGGTATTTTTCCAGTCAGTGCCATGCCAGCGGCTATGGAGGCAAGCGACTGTTCTGAAACCCCCAGCTGAATAAAACGCTCAGGAAATTTTTTTTTAAAATCTGAGCTACGAGTTGATTCGGTTACATCTGGACAAAGAACAACAACTTGTTTGTATTTAGATCCAGCCTCAACAAGTCCATCCCCGTATCCATCACGACTCGCAATATAAGCAAGTTTGTCTTTATGTAAGGCGTTACGGTTAAGAAACATGTCTGGATTAAGACCTTTGACGTGTTTGGTTTGTTGCATATTAACGTCCTCGTCGGAATAATTTAATAATAACCCAAACAATAATAGCAATAGGAATAAGAACGCCACCGCCAATAATAATAATCCAGACAAGATGAATAATCATTTGTTGAAATAAAATAATAAGAGTTTGAACCGCTTCTTTGACCGCACTCCAAGGACGAAATGATTCTGTTGGTAGAGAAACAAGTGTTTCCTCAGAAAGAGAAACACTAATAGTAGAATATCCTGTTTGATTTTCTAGATATTGTATTTGTCCTTGTAGTTGTTCTATGGTTTGACGAGTTGATTGAAGCTCACGCTCAACTTTTAAAATATCTTCAACGGTTTTTGCTTGTGTGAGAATTTCAAGATAACGTTCTTCTTGTGCTTTTGAATTTCGGAGCCGTGCTTCTAAATCGGTATACTCTTCAGTAACATCTTGTCCGTGAGTTGACTCATATTTTACAAGCGTTGCATACGATTTAATTTGCTCTAAGACGTTTTCAAATGAATCAACTGGTATTCTAATGGTTATTTCTCCATATTCATTTCCGTCTTTTTTTTGAGATACTGAGGAAGAAGCGACAAACCCCTGGTTTTCATAAGCAACTTGTTTGATTTGTTCAATCGCATCAATTGTTTTTTCAACTAAAAGTGTCAGGCTAGCGGTTTTAATAATTTTTTGGTCGACTTGCGCGGCCGTTTCTCCACTACTAGGTACAATATTTTTTTGGCGCTGATAGCCAATCGAACTATCCACAGCTATTGATTCTTGAAAGACATCAGAGGGAAGAGAAGACGGAACCAAACTAACACCAGTGGTGTTTGCAAATTTTTGGATACGAATTGGATGACGATAAATAGTAATTAAAAGAATTAAGCCAAGAATAATGCCAATAAAAAGTAGAAGTGGTGGTTTTTTATAAAAATATTTTTTCCAGAACATAAAATCAATGATAAAAAATGATAAATTTTAGAAAGATATTTGAGTCGCTTGGATTGCTTTTTTTGCTTCTTTTCCTGGTCTTGGAACCTTGCCATGCCAGAGAAAATCATTCTCCATAAAATCAATCCCACACCCAGGTATGGTATTTGCGATAATCACCGTTGGTTTGTCCTCAATATCTTTTGCCTTATTTATGGCCTGGATTACATCGCCTATATTATTTCCAAGACAATTGATAACGTGCAGATTAAATGCTTTAAATTTTTCTTCTAGTGGCTCAAGAGGCATTATATCCTCAGTGAATCCATCAATTTGAATATGATTTCGATCTAAAATAAAAGTACAATTTGATAATTGATTTTTTCCAGCAAAAAGAAAAGCTTCCCAAGTTTGTCCACACCCCAGTTCTCCATCTGAAATAATGCAGTAGACACGCCAATTAGCCTTATCCATTTTAGCAGCATAAGCCATACCAGCCGCTTGAGAAGAACCAGATCCAAGTGGGCCTGAGGTGGTTTCAAGAGAAGGTAAACGCGTTACTTCTGGGTGACCTTGTAAAAAAGATCCAAATTTTCGAAGAGTCATCAAATATTTTTTGGGAAAATATCCAGCATGTGCCATAGCTACATAACGAACAGGGCAACAATGACCATTACTTAAAATCAATCGATCGCGCCTTTTCCACTCTGGGTGTTTTGGATCATGAACTAAAACATGAAAATACAAGGCAGTAAAAATTTCCACCAGTCCAAGCGATCCGGCAGTGTGCCCAGAACCTGCTTCAACAAGTGTTTCGATTAAATCACGGCGAATATAAGCAGCAAGCTCCTCGAGCCTTTTTTGTTTTTTATTCGTTAAACGAAAATCTTTCTTCATAGAAGAGCCTATTCTAACATTTTTTTTTATTTCATTCACTTTTTTCAATATAAAAAACACCCAGGAGACAATCCCGAGTGTTTTTATTTTTGATTGTTTTACTCAACAATAATTGTTCCTGTCAGATTAGAATTATAGCTATCAAAATAGGTATAGGTTCCTTTGGTATTAAAGTATCTATTATATCCTGACCCGCTTTCAATGGTTCCTGTTCCCCAGGAAAGATCGTCAGCTGTAGCTGTGTGTTTTGTTGTACCTTTATTTTCAAAGCGGATTACTTCACCTGATTGAATAGTGACAAGATCACTTGAATAGTTTGAATCCGAAATAGTAATAACGGTTGGCTCTTCTAGGCTCTTATCAACATTGATAGTTGGAGATTGAGATTCTACATAAGTAATATCAAAAGTAGAAGCATCTTCTATTGTTGAATTTTCACTGGTTGAATAGTTTGAGAAGAATCCATCTGGGACATCATCAATTTTTTGATTCCAATCATTTCCATATAAAGTTTTTGCGACTTCTTCTGAGTTAATCCAATGCAAAGATCCATTTTTTCCAATTGCGTAAGTTTTTGGATCACTATTAATTTTGATCATTTTGCTTCCTGGGCGATAAGTAACGTTTCCACCAATTTGAATGGTTCCAAGATCAGCATCACTAAGCCACTTTACATCATCAAAATTTTCATACCAAGTAAAATAGGTTTTATCATTTGGAAAAACATAACGGAACCCATCTTCTCCTAAATAATAAACCGCAGAAAAGCTTTCTCCACGAATAAGATCACCTGATTGAACGCCTGTCAGCGCAACAGTTGATTCAGCTAAAGCAGAGGAGGGATGAATCGAGTTTCCTCCTAAAATAAAGAGGGCGATTAAAAATACAAAAAAGAGTCGTTGAAACATAGAAATAATAATCATTTATTTGTAAAAAAATTATAACACACCAATGATTTTTTGTAAGGCCTTGAGAGCTTCTACTGAATCTTTTTCATGAAAAATAGATGATCCAACACAAAAGCGTGAAGCCCCTGCTTCTTTTATTTTTTCAATATTTTCTTTTGTAATACCCCCATCAACACCAAGAGGTAGTTCTGGTAAATGGGCGTGAAGACGTTTAATTTTTTCAAAAATAGAATCTCCATGAAATGGTTGTCCAGAAGCACCTGGGTGAACACCAAGTAAAAGCACCATATCCGCTTCGTGCAAAACTCGATGGCTTTCGCTTAATGGCGTTTCTGGGTTAAGAGCAACCCCAGCTTCAAGCTGGAGATGCTCTTTTATATATTGCATAATAGCCGGCAGTGGTCGATCAAGTTCTGCGTGAATGATTGCTCTAATGGTATTTGGGACATATTTTTTCCACTCGGTAATAATCGGAAGTGGATTTTCAACCATAAGATGTAATTCAAATTGGACAGGTGTTTGAATAGCACCTACAGCCACAGGATCATGCCAATTAGTTACCGAATAACAGCTTCCATCAAGAATATCAACTTGGACAGTTGAGACATATGGTTCAACAATCCGAAGTTGTTGTTCAAAATCTCTTTGTGAATCAACAAGAATTGTTGGAATAATTTCGTTCATAAAAGTTTTTCTTCAATATCTTTTAATTTATTTAAACGTCTTAAATGTCTCTCTGCTTGTGAAAAATCAGTTTCTAACCAAATCGTAACAAACGTTTGAATTTTTTCTAATGGAAAAATTCTTGCAGGCAGACATAAAATATTACTATCATCATCAGTTCGACTTGTTTTTACTTCTATATCATCAAAACCAGTTATTGCTCTTATCCCCTTTAATTTATTTGCAACAATACAAACACCTTGAGCATTTCCACACAAAAGAATTCCTTTTGCTTCTGGATAATTTTTTATTTCTTTAGAAACCGCATGGGCAAAATCAACGTAGTCATCATCTTTATCAAAAATAAAATTGCCTTTATCAATTATTTCGTACCCTTGTTTAGATAAAAAATTTTTTAGCTGTTCTTTATATTCGTATCCTGCATGATCTGCACCGATGTAGATAGTTTTAGACATATAGATTGGATGTAGAGCGCTTGGGTAAGGACAAGGAAGAAAACATATTATCTATAGTATACCAGAACTTTACTTTTTCATGTTGATTGATTAGTGTTTTTATAAACATGTTCTTTACGGAGGTTACCATGGATTACACAGACTTTGATAAGTGGCGGCTTGGGAATCTGGTTTCTATGTGTATTGCTTTCAATTTCGTAGTGATGAGTTTTTTGTTGAAATTTCATGGGGTTTGGTACTATCCGTTATTTTTGTTTATAGGACTTTCTTGGTTTTGTTTTTGTTATCTACGTTACGTTGTTCGTCGAAGACACTTCGAACTTTATCAATAGACCTGTTGTCATTTAATATTTTAGACAAAATGTTTGATTCTTTCCTTTTGAAAGAATCAGGCACTTTGTCTTAAATGATAGTTCCAGAGCCCTGCACTGATAAGCATGAAGGTATCGTCAAGATT
>Ga0210044_10006217_pt1 | contig 15847 bp, 9 predicted proteins | sample CryGey13umfilter_2_FD_183959 | JGI IMG/M metagenome (GOLD analysis project Ga0210044, IMG submission 183959) | Groundwater microbial communities from aquifer in Utah, USA - Crystal Geyser 4/9/14 3 um filter (SPAdes) (version 2) | ecosystem: Environmental > Aquatic > Deep subsurface > Groundwater...
AGAGGCAGTTGATGCGTTGATTGATAATAGCGCTCGACACGGTAAGACCGTGACCGCATCAACAGGTCAAAAGCGTCAATTGAAGTCGCTTGCAGATATGTTAAAAGGTAAGCAAGGTCGATTCCGACAAAACTTACTTGGAAAACGCGTTGACTACTCTGGACGTTCAGTGATTGTGGTTGGTCCAAATTTGAAATTAAACCAATGTGGTATTCCAAAACAAATGGCTCTTGAATTGTTCAAGTCATTTGTTATTGCTAAATTGATTTCTCGTGAATTGGTCTACAATGTTCGTTCTGCAAACAGATTTATTGAGTCAAAGAGACCAGAAGTGTGGGATATCCTTGAAGAGGTGACAGAAAATGCATTCGTGCTCCTCAATCGCGCCCCAACCCTTCATCGTCTTGGTATTCAAGCATTTCAGCCCCTATTGATTGAAGGTAAAGCTATTCGTGTTCATCCATTAGTCTGTCCTGCGTTTAACGCTGACTTTGATGGTGACCAAATGGCTGTTCATGTACCTCTGTCAAAAGAAGCAAATAAGGAAGCAAAAGAAATTATGCTTTCATCGCGTAATCTTCTTAAACCAGCAACTGGTGAACCTATTGTTACTCCATCACAGGATATTGTGCTTGGAGCGTACTATATGACTGATACCAGTAAGTTGGAGGTCGCAGACCACATGCTTGCATTCTCTTCTGTTGATGAAGCTATCATGGCTCATCAGTTGGGACGTATCAAGTTGCAAACAGCGATTAAAGTGAAAATGGGTAAAGAGGTTGTCGAGACAACGGTCGGACGTGTCATCTTTAACCAGATTATTCCTGAAGATCAGCAGTTCTTAAATGATATAGTTGATAAAAAGCGTTTGAAGGCAATTATCGCTGACACATTGAATGAACATGGTATTGAGCGCACGGTTCTTCTTCTGGACGCGGTGAAAGATATGGCTATTGAATACGTTACTCGTTCGGGTATGAGTTGGGGTATGGATGATGTGAAGGTTCCACCAAAGAAATATGCGGTCATTGAAGATGCAGAAGCAAAGGTTGATGAAGTACATGGTCATTTCAATGCTGGTTTGCTCACAGATGATGAACGTCGAGAAAAGGTTATCGAAATATGGACTAAGGCAAAGGGTGAAATTACTACGCTGAGCCAAGAACATCTTGATAAAAATGGATCTGCATTTGCCATGATCAATTCTGGTGCTCGTGGATCATGGGGACAAACAACACAGATGATGGGTATGAAGGGATTGGTGATTAATCCATCTGGTGAAACAATTGAGCTGCCAGTTAAAGCAAACTTTAAAGAAGGGTTCGATGTGTTGGAGTATTTCATCTCCACTCATGGTGCACGTAAAGGTTTGACCGATACTGCTCTTCGTACAGCGAATGCTGGGTATCTTACTCGACGTCTTGTTGATGTGTCTCAGGATGTGGTAATCGCTTCTATCGATTGTAAGACAAAAGAAGGCATCACCATCACCAGTGAAGAGTCAGAGGAAATGGGTGAAACAGTGCTTACTCGTATTTGGGGACGATTCCTTGCTGAACCTCTTGTAGATGCAAAGGGAACAGAGCTGTTAAAGAAGGGGGCACTCGTTTCTTTGGAAGATACTGCAAAGATAGAGAAGAAAAAAATTGAGCAAGCAACAGTTCGTTCGGTATTGACTTGCGAGTTGAACCGCGGCGTGTGTCAGAAATGTTATGGATATGATTTAGGTAGCAATGCTGTTACCGAGCTGGGAGTCGCAGCCGGAATTATCGCGGCTCAATCCATTGGTGAACCTGGTACACAGTTGACCATGAGAACCTTCCATACTGGTGGTGTTGCTGGAGCTGACATTACACAAGGTCTTCCACGTGTTGAAGAATTGTTTGAAGCTCGACCATTGAAGAAGTCTGCAATCATTGCAGATATTGATGGAACGGTTACAGATGTGATTGAAGAAGGTCGACAAAAGACAATTCGAATTGCACACATGGCTGATACGCAGGAAAAATATACTCTGAAGAAGAGCGATGAGTTGAAAGTGAAAGAAGGTGAAGATATCAAAAAAGATGATGTATTATTTGTTTCAAAGAAAGATGGTGACGTCGTTGCGCGTATCAATGGTACCGTCCGCTTAGAAGAGAAACGATTGGTTCTGCATGGTCATGAGGAAACAGTAACCGAGTATCCAGTGCCTGCAGGTTATGGTGTGTGGGTAAAGAAAGGTGATTTGATAGCAGTTGGTCAAGAATTAACTGAAGGAAGCCTTGATCTCCATGCATTGCATGCATTAAAAGGAGTCGAAGCTGTTCAGAAATATATCATTAAAGAAATTCAATACATCTATTCTTCACAAGGACAGAAATTGAATGATAAACACATCGAGGTGATTATTCGTCAAATGATGTCACGCATGAAGGTGCTTGATCCAAAAGATACGGATTTAGTAACAGGAGATATTGTTTCTCGAGAAGTACTTGCGATTTCAAATGATGCTGCAAAGGAGAAGAAAGGAAAACCAGCAGTGGTTGAACCAGTTCTTCTTGGTATCACAAAAGCATCATTGTCTGTAGATTCGTTCTTATCTGCGGCATCGTTCCAAGAAACAGCACGTATCTTGATTGATGCATCGATTACCGGTAAGGTAGACAATCTCCGTGGATTGAAAGAGAATGTCATCATTGGTAAATTAATTCCTGTTGGAACAGGATTTAAAGGAGTCGAAGAGACGAAATAACCATTCATTTGGTAGCAAAAGACGTCGAGAATAGCTCGGCGTTTTTTGTTTTTTACGTGGCCCTTGATTTCATTTCATTTTTCTGCTATAATACGTTTATGAATGAAGAGATGAAAGCTGCTATTTCGAAAACATCGGATGGACAGCCGCCGTACCCATTGCGACAAACTCATGAACGGTATTCCCATTTGAATGGGAAGCCGGAGGCTCGCAGGGTGCTCATACACAAACCAAAATACATCATTACTGCTGATGAGAACCGTGAGGTGAAAGTGATCACTGATCGGTCTATTTTAATTGAGGATGGTGTTATCAAAGAAGTGTTTGACCCAAACAAGAAGAAGTTGAATTTGGATACGCTTGATCTTATTTTTGACGCAAGTAAACGAGGGGGTCTCGCGGTCACACCAGGGTTTGTCAATGCCCATGCGCACCCTCCTATGTATATGCTTCGTTCTTCATTGATGCTTGAGAAGGGTGAAGACCTGGAAAAGTCTTTGAAGGATATGTTTGAATTGGAGCATCGTATGAGTGAAGATGATTTTACTATTTCTACCATTGGTGATCTTACAGAAGAACAAAAGAATGGTATCACCACAACACTTTCTCATTATGCGGTCTTTCAACCAATCGAAGAAGCAGCAAAATTAGTTCGTCAAAATGTGGTGAACGCTATTTCTGCTGTGTCGAACTCTCACCCAGATAATACTCCTGCATATGTAGAGAAATTACTCAAGAATAAAGATAAATACTTTACGACAATAGCGGTTGCAGTTCATACACCACATAAACCAAGCGGTGCAGAGTTGAAAAAGGTGGCAGCAATGGTGAAGAAGTATAAAACACTCTTTACGACTCACGTTGCAGAGACGCGGAAGTCAGTTGCAGAAAACGTGGCGAAGCATGGTGGTCTCACTATCGATACATTGAAGAAATATGGTTTAGCAAATTCTCGAACTATTATTTCGCATGGTGTTCATCTGACTGAGGAAGAGATTCAAACAATTATAAAAACGAACATTGGCGTTGTGCATTTGCCGACATCGAATAAGTTGCATCGAAGTGGCGAGTTTCGATACGAATTGTTTGCCAAAGCTGGAGGTGTTGATCAGATTGCACTAGGAACCGATAGCGTTATATCTAAAAACAGTTTAGATATTTTGTCGGAGGCGCTACAGGCACGTATTATGCATCAAGACACCTATGTTATTTATTATGAGACATTGTTTAAGATGATGACCTGCAATGGTGCAGATATTCTACATATGAAAGACCGTGGTCGTATTTTGCCAGGCTTCAAAGCAGATCTCGCATTTTGGAAAGTGCGTGATCGTGGCTTTATCCCATATGATGCATCAAATCCAGTTACGATTATTGGGAATATGATTACTCATGGTGGTCGAAATGTACGCGACCTGATGATTAATGGTGAGTTTGTTATTTCAAATCGTAAACATAATTTGGTGAATGAGACTGCTGTGTTGGATGAAATTCAAAAACATCATCAAGCATTGCGAAAACAAGTTTCACATAAAAAACAGTTCCGTGCGAAGAAAGTTGATTAGTTTTTTGCTTTGTAATTTGGAGAGTCGTCGATAGCTGCAAGGCTGTGCGGATGTGATTCTTGAAACCCAGCGCTCGTGATTCGCACAAACTCCGGATTTTTCTGTAATGTCTTGAGGTCTTTTGCTCCGTTGTATCCCATTCCAGAACGAACGCCACCGGTGAGTTGAAAAATAATATCTTCGACAGATCCTTTGTATTCCGTGTATCCAACAATTCCTTCTGGTACCAGTTTCTTTTTACTTTTTGTTCCCTTTTGTCCGTAGCGATCTTTGGATCCTGCATCCATTGCATCGATCGATCCCATGCCGCGGTAGGTCTTCATTTTCTTTCCGCCGACAGTAATAATACTACCAGGTGATTCATCTGTTCCAGAAAAGAGTCCACCAGCCATAATAGCAGCTGCTCCAGCTGCAAGTGCTTTGACAATATCGCCAGAATATTTAATACCGCCATCAGCAATAATAGGCGTGTTTGATTTCTTTGCTTCTGCAACGGCTTCCATGACTGCGGTGAGTTGAGGAACGCCGACTCCTGCAACAACACGTGTGGTGCAAATAGATCCAGGACCAACTCCGATTTTGACTACGTCAGCTCCAGCTTTAATAAGAGCTCGTGTACCTTCTGCACTCGCAACATTTCCACCAACGATAGTTACCTTTTTCTTAAATTCTTTTTTGAGGCGTTTGATTTGGTCAAGCACTCCTTTAGAGTGTCCATGAGCAGAGTCAACAACAAGGAGTTGTGCTCCAGCTGCTACTAATTTTTTTGCGCGTTCAAACTGTTCGTCGCCAACAGATACAGCAGCACCAACGAGAAGATTTTTTTTACTTACCTTTCGGACTTCAGCAGCTTGTTGTGCTGCGCTCATGTTTTTGTGGATCAAGCCAAGTCCGCCAGCTTTTGCTATTGCAATAGCCATGGGTGCTTCGGTGACCGTGTCCATTGGAGCACTGATAAACGGTAGCTCCAGTTCAAGATGTCCCAGCGTTGTCGACAAGTTTGTGTCGGATGGTAGGATCTCGGAATATTGCGGCACCAGCAATACGTCATCGTATGTGAGTGCGGTTAGGATGTTTGTATTTTCTTTCATATATACAGTGTATAAAATAAATGACTATAATGCAATTTTTGAGTTTTATCAATGCAAAGCGTACGTTATTATGCTGTTGCTACCTTTTTGTTTATGGTTTTGATACTTTTTTCAGTTTCTGTCATGCGGTTGTCATGAATTCGCCATAAAGCGTTGTGTGCGACAAGTTCCTGGTTTGTGTCGGTTGTTACTTTTATGATTTGATCCAGTAAGTTTGTTATTCTATCTAATTTAGTGTCGTGTTCAACATGTTTTTCATCATGTGCTGCAAGTCTAACATCGACCACATCAAAACGACTGTGAACTTTTTTGAATTCTTTGTGGATGATTTCGAATTCGTTATCAACACCGTGAAATTTGGTGTGTAATTTTTCGATTCCCTTTATAATTTGCCGATTTGTGACTTCTTTTACTTTTGGCATATGTGTACCCTAATTATTTAGTAGGGTGGGCCATTAATAATATGCTTCTACATATTCGTAGTCAATCGGCGGATACTACGCCGTCTGGGGACAAAAAGTCTGCATGTGTAGACTTCGGAAGCAAAAATAATAAACTCTTCCCCGGCAGTTGTTTATTAGTTATGACGCCTTGATTTTTTAGTCAAAATCGGCTATAATTATTGTTAATGAAGAATAAGCACATAGCCATTTTAGATTTTGGGTCGCAGTACATGCACCTTATTAGTCGACGTGTTCGGCAATTGGGAGTGCTTTCCAAAATCTATCCTACAGATGTAAATGCTCACGACCTTAAAGATGCGTGGGGTGTTATTATTTCTGGTGGTCCAAACTCTGTTACAGATCAGAAATTGTCGTATGATCCAGGAATTTTTGATTTGGATGTTCCAATTTTGGGATTATGCTATGGACATCAGCTCATGACACATCATTATGGTGGAATTGTGACACCAGCGCATAATCGTGAATACGGCATGGCAACGTTGACCGTGTTGAATAAGGATTCTTTACTTAAGGGGTTAGAAGATACAGAACAAGCATGGATGAGTCATTGGGATTCTGTGACACAGGTTCCAGAAGGGTTTGAAGTTATTGGTACGACTGAGGATTGCCCAGTTGGCGCAATGGCGAATGTAGAAAAAAAACGGTATGGACTGCAGTTCCATCCCGAAGTGCATCACACAACTCATGGTCAGACACTTTTAGAGAATTTTGTGTTCAACATTTGCAAAGCAGAAAAGAATTGGAGCATGGAAGAATATCTTGCTCAGTTAAAAGAAGAGATTACAAATCAAGTTGGAGAGAAGAAGGTATTTCTCCTTGTGTCCGGTGGTGTTGATTCTTCAGTTGCGTTTGCGTTGCTAGAAGAAGTCCTTGGAAAAGGAAATGTATATGGCCTCCACATTGATAATGGATTTATGCGTTCGAATGAATCTGCTCTAGTAAAGAAATCACTTGCAGCAGCTGGGTTTGATGATCTTCATGTTGTTGATGCCAGTGATCGTTTTATTTCTGCGGTGAAAGGCATGATTGATCCAGAAGAAAAACGTCATGCAATTGGAAAAGTATTCTTAGATGTACAAAAAGATGTGTTTGCCGAGTTGAAATTTAAACAGAGCGAATGGTTGCTTGGACAAGGTACGATTTATCCGGACACGATTGAGACCGGTGGCACGAATGCGTCAGATACGATTAAGACTCACCATAACCGTGTTCCAGAAATTGTAGAAATGATTAATGCTGGCCAGGTTGTGGAGCCACTCGCTAATCTCTACAAAGACGAGGTGCGAGAATTGGGTACACAAATTGGATTGCCAGAGAAGTTGATCCAAAGATGGCCATTCCCGGGTCCTGGGCTTTCTATTCGATGCCTTGGTTCCGACGGAAAAGAAACTATTGAAAATAGCGAAGGAATGAACAGCGCAATTGAGACGATCGTATCGGATTCCGGATTAACTGGAGAGGTTATGTCAGTGCGTAGCGTTGGTGTACAGGGTGATCAACGATCGTATCAGCATCCTGCGGTTATCCATGGAGCGAAGGGTATTGCGTGGGCGAAGCTATCAAAGCTTTCTGTGAAGATGACGAATGATATTAACAGTATTAACCGTGTAGTCGCGCATGTTGGTGGGAATGTCGATTTTTCAAAAATGACAACGCATGAGGCTTTTCTTACGAAGGCTCGTTTGGTGTTGTTGCGCAAAGCAGATAGTGCGATGGATAAGATAGTGCGGAAGCATAATTTACAAGAAGCGATTTGGCAGTTTCCGGTTATTTTACTGCCAGTTACATTTGGTACTGGAGAATCTGTGGTGTTGCGACCAATCCAGTCTCAAGAGGCCATGACTGTGAATTTTTATCACATGGATAAGAAGGTACTGGGCGAGATGACAGATGCACTACTTGCAATAAAAGGCATCGAAGCTGTTTTTTACGATATCACAAACAAACCGCCAGCTACTATTGAATGGGAATAACGTGGCAAGTGGAACAAAAAGAAGGGTAGGTTCACAACCAGGCAGACGAGCCGTTGATAATACTCCTGTGCTTGTTACTGTTCCTGCGCGCCCTCGAGAACGTCGTCGCATGTCGGCAGCTATGGAGTTGGCTATTGCACTTGGAGAACCAATACCCGATGACGAGGAAGAAGTGTCGCGTATTGCTATCCCGCGTACGCCGGCTGAATTAGCTGAATCGACAGACGCATCTATTGTTGCGATAGAAGAGGCGTTTAGTCGGTTAGAAGCAATGCGACAGGTAATGCGTGGAATGGAAGATGATGAGGATGGCGAGGAACAGTTAGTTGATCCTAGTGAGGCCAGTAGTACCTATGATGTTTGGCGCGTGTTAACACAAGATTTAGATGATCTGTTTTTTGTTCTACAAGATGGTGCTGTGAGTGCACAGTTACTTCGATTATTGGATTTAGAAGATGATGCACTTGCAGAGTCTACTGCATTTAGTGCAGCGTCAGATATTCTTGTGAATACTGCTCCGATTGCAGTTCGACTGTATCCACTACTTGATCGTGTGGCAACCTTGTTGCCCGGAGCAACTCGAGAGAGCGTAGTTCGGCAGTTGATAGAGGGAGAACTCGACACGCCGGTGCAATACGATGATATGGAAGTACAGCCACCTGCGTATTCTGTATTTGGTTTGTTGAATATTTTAGCGCGTCGAGTAGAGCGTATTCAGGAGGATCAATCCAAGCCGGATGCACGTTTATCATCTGCGGCTGCTGCGTGGCATTTATAAGAAGAGGTTGCAGTGCCACAAATTATTACGCTTTCGAATCCATTTGCATCTGATGCAGAAAATTTGGCGTATTGGACACCTCGATATGCGGTGGAGATTCAACGAACAGAAAGTTCGAAAAAGGTTGACTTGATGTCATTGAGTGCTTCGCGGACAGAAGCAATGATTTCTGATCTTCGTAGTGTGTATACTGTTGGTATGGATTCTGTGGCGCCCCCGGAGAAGGGGTCGTTTGTGGCTGCATGTGGTTCTTTGGCGAATTGGTTAAATGAACAACTACCTCACTACCGTGGAGCGGATATTGGTGCATTGGCTCGATATAATTTTTCTTGGGAAAATCAAAAAGTTCGTGACAAAGTGTTTGAAGATTTAGATACGATTAAACATGAAAACCCACGTTTTTTTGCAGAGTTTATGGGTGTAAATCCTCGCTCTCCACGCGAGTATAGTTCGTATTATGGGTCCTTTTTACATATGGCACTGCATAGCACACAGCAGCAAGTAGAGCGGGTCCGCAGCGCTCAAGCCGACGGAGACGAGGTCACTGACTTTCGTTTGTACACCATGATGAATCAGTTACTCGATATGGATGTACATTTTTCAGCTTCGATTGGTGGTGGTTCATTTACTGAGCAGAATTATGCCGAACTGGCTAAATCAGCACGGCTTCAGCTTGACGAGGAGTTTGGTCCGGTAGATGAACTAACACTCGAGGAAAGGGAGTTACTTTCTTTAGTCGATCCAACAGAGTCTCCGGCGCTTACAGAGGCACGTGAACACGCCGCGCGCATTACAGCGCGAGGGAAAATGGTGGTTCAACTTGGAACACTCATGCTGCCATTTGCGCTTGAAGCGGCGGTGAATACAGACATGCAGCGGTTTCGTGAATCGAGTGCTGAGTCATACGTTGAGAATGTAGAGGATATGATTAAGAATCGTCGGTCGCCTGTGGTGTTGGTGAAATATCTTGCTCAACTTCCTGTAACGGTGTTTCGTGACCCGCAGCTACGTGATGTATTACTTGATGTGTTTCCAGAAGAGTGGGTGAATGATCCTGACGAATTTAAAGAGATGTGCGAGGATCGAAAACCAGAAGTATTTGGTCGTATTTTTGATACCATGCCGTTGATAGAGGTTGATGATGGGAATCCGAGGTTAGGTGTTTTTTTTGATCATCTAAAGGATTCTGAAAAGTATGCCTCTGGATCTTCGTGGATGCTGGAGGGTGATGAGAATTTACGAGTTGGTTTTTATGATGAAGTGTTACGATATCGAGCCGTGTATAAAGAAACTCTTGCGGCCCTTCCTCGTAGTCAGCGCCGTATGCTTGAGCCGTATTTTAATTTTTCAATGCATGAAAAAAATGAATATGGAATTGTTCCTCGTTCCACAACACAGAGGCATATCCGGATCTTTAATGCTGATGAATTTGATGAGATTTATAGGAGAATGAAATCATCGGGAGGTGAACCACACGATTATATGTATTCTTTTTCTTCTGAACCTGTACTGGAGGGTGACATTCCTTTATTCATTGCTCAAGTGCTCGCGTATTATTATGAGGTTGCACATACCGGCGTTAATAGAGCACCACTGCAAATACTTACTGATCGTGCTATAGGTATTATTCAACGTTATGATATTCATGAAGTATTTAAGGCATTAATTGCTCTTCGTGAGTCTGATGCTATATACCAGTTTGGTGTGCAGTTGCTTGAATGTGTACCAAAAGAGGATCGTGCAGAGATTGTTGAACTGATTGGTATTGTCACTGAACGTGATCTCCGTTCTGTTAGTAGACATACGAATATTGGTCGTATTGCATCTACATATCTTCGTAGCATTGGTATGCTCGCAGAAGAAGACATTGATCAGCAACCCCATCATTTTATGGGTATAGTGACTTATGACCATTTTGATCAGGCAGATCAAGAAAAAATCATTCGTTCATGTGTAGGACGAGATGCCGAGGCAACCGTGAGAGTGCTAGGCACAGAGATGTTTGATTTGTTATCAAATAATACAACATCAGAGCGTGGTGGCACGAAACGAGCACAATTTGCTCGAGCGCTCGTACATCTTCCTGCTGGCACACGTTTCTTTTTTAGAGATATGAAAGAATGGCAGAGAATGTTTGGAGAGCATGATATGGGAAACTTTCGTTCGATTGCACAAGGGACTGGTGAGTTTAGAGCAATATTTTCGTATGATGATCCAGCACATTTTGCCGATGAGTTGGAGTCGTATCCAAGTGAGGAGCGGGCGTATCGTCTTGCACAGCATATGGCCTATTATTGGGGTGGCAGATACGCATCTGAACATGATGCAGCCGAAGTATTTGGACCTGGAAAAATACGATTACCTACAGAGTATCTTCAGCTTGTACGCAAATACGGCGTTGGTGCAGTGTTTAAAGAATTACTCACACTTCCGTCTGGCGATGCACAAAGTTCAGTGAATCAGTTCTTAGAGCAGCTTGCTGATACAGGAACCTCGCTTGAGAGAACTCAAATGTCTATGGCACTTCGTAGACATCCGCAAGGTTTTGATGATTTTAATCATCAGATATTCAACTTATCTTTGCATGCATCGGATTTGGATCTTGACGGTCTTTCTATGTCTGTAGATGATCATGTGTTGAGAGATCGATTGCTTTCTATAAATTTTGAACAGGCTCGCAAACAAGTTGTTGCACATGTAGTATCGCGAAACCCTCAGCACGTTATTCCGAGTATGGGATTGGTATTATTGGAAGTTCTTAATTCCGATGGTGATAAGATTAGTCTCGCAAAAACCATGCTTCGATATCCAGAAGGGATTAAACTTGCCTCTGAACACACAGAAGAGTTTTTTGGTGTGCTACCAGATGTTGGGGTTCTAGAGTTACGTGAATTTATTGAATCGCAAACAGATTTGGACAATACTGAACTAATATAATACTATACTGTTACATATATGCAGTTAGAAAAGACATTTTCAAATTATCAATTCTTCACAAATCCAGATTTCGTTGCACCGGAGTATTCTGGTCCACGAACGATTCTTATTAAAGCTGGCTTAACCTTCCCTGACTGGTTCTATCAGTTTTATAAAGGAGCCTCACATTTTGAAGAGCGTTTGTGGTACTACTTGGCATATGTTCAGCAACCAAATACACGATTGATATATATGTTGTCTGAGCCGATTCATCCTGAGGTTGCGCACTATTTCTCTGAGAGTGTGGCGAAATCTGTTGGCAGGAATGCTAGCGAGCTCCTTCAACGTGTTGATATTTTTGTTCTTGATGATGACAGTGATTTGGCATTTGATGCAAAGTTGCGAAACAATACAGAAAAGATGTCTGAGTTGAAAACTCTTATTACAGATCCATCAACAACCTATATGGATCCGTTTAGCGTGAGCGATGACACGGTGGCGATAACTGAAGAGTTGGGAATTCCATGGTTTGGTAACAAGCCAGAAACATTTATTGCAGATCAAAAATCTGAAGGGCGACGTTTGTTTCGACAGTATGGTATTGTAGTACCCAACGGCGTGGAAGATTGTTATTCTTTTGATGAAGTGTTTACCGCATGGAAAACACTTGGTAGTCCGGTAGTATCTTTCTTACTAAAAAATAACACGGCAGACGGTGGCTTAGGAACTATTCGGATTAACATTGATGAGGAACTGCGTGCTGTAGATGATTTACTGCAAGGACCAGCTCAGTTTACGGAAAAGATGACAGAGCAGTTCACAATTGATCTTATGAAACAGTACGGGGCGGCTTTGGAGCAATTTGTTGAGGCTGAGGAAAAGATATCTCCAAGTATTCAGTACATGATTTGGCCGAACGGTTCTGTAGAATGTATTTCTACGCATGATCAAATTGTCAATGAAAATGGCGAGTATCGTGGTGCAATTTTTCCTGCTGCCGAAATATATCGTCATCGGATGCAAGAGTTGACCACACCACTCATTGAGGCGCTTGCGGCGCAAGGAGTTCGTGAGCGGGTTGCGGTAGATTTTCTTGCTACTCGTGATGGTGCAGATCAGGAATGGGAGTTGAACGGATTGGAATTGAATATTCGTAAGAGTGGTACCACACATCCTATGGAGTGGACACGATTATTGACCGGTGCAATATATGATTCAACGAGTGGTTTGCTGAAAATGGATGACGGAACAGAGGTATATTATTGTGCGAGCGAGTATGGGTATGTTCGTAATGATATTTCTTCCTCAGTGGAACGGTTTTTAGATGCGGCAGCAGATGCTGGTTTGCTATTCGACAATGACACGAAGGAGGGTATTCAGTTTCACCTGCTAACGAATCTTTCTATAGGTAAGGTTGGTTTTACGGCTATCGGGCATACGCCAGAGAGGGCTACAGAGTTCTACAATGCTTTTTTTGAAACACTTGGAGATTCGTCACATAAATAAAATACATATGCATAGAGAACCAAAAAAAGTGACCGTTAAGGATATTGTGTCAGGTGATTCAAAAGAAAGTCGGGAAGCACTGGATCGGTTCGAGTCTGAGCTTCAAAAGGAAATGGTAGGTTTACGGGCAATACAAGAACGTGTCGCTGAAGAATTAAAGGGTGGAGAAGGTGTTTTTGTTGTTGACTCTACATTAGATAATATTACTGGTCGATTACTTGGTGCTGCTACGGAGAGATTTTCAGGTCATGAAAATTTATCGCGTTTAGCTGATATTGTGTTTAATGCGCTGTACGGCGGGAAAATACCGGAGTCATATAAGGAGATTATTGCTGGATGGACAGGACTTGACCCGGAGCGTTTAACAGGAATTGATATTCGGCAACCAGGGTCGTCTCAGGAGTTCGGTGCAGATGCACGGGCTGTTATTTTTTCTGGTTCGCCGGCAAATATTTCACGTATTGGTCAATCGAAGGAATTGCGTCCTGGCATTACCCATGACCAAGTGTATGAACGATCTGCAGGAGTGTGGTCAGAGGCAATTCGTCAGGGGTTGCCAGCTTTTGGTATTTGCTATGGTCATCAAATGATGGCTGCATATAGTGGTGGAACAGTCGCAGAAGTGTCTGGTCGCGCTCAACTTGGTCCTTCTACACAGGAGTTTGGAGTAGGGAGTGATGAGTTCCTTTCTCTTCTTGGTATAACGGACAATCCGCAGGAGTTTGCAGGAAGAATTTCTGCGTTTAGAGTTGATGAAGTTACTCAAGTTAGCGATGATTTTGCTTCATTGGTGTTTGCGTCTACAGATTTTGATTCATCAATGATCTATGGCTTGCTACATAACCCTCAGGGTACTGGTGCTGATCCAGCGCGTATCGATCAAATTTTAAAGGAGGGAGCAGCTGCAGGATTTTCATTACAAGGTCACCCAGAATTACGTCGTGGCTACCGTCAGTTAATTGAATTTGGCGTTGGTAAGAAGTTGGAAGATATTGTGTTATTGCATGAAGATGCAACAAAGGAAACTTCTGCGTCTATGCTGCAAATGATGAGTGCTTTTTTTACACATAAATAATATTGTATTGGCATGTAGCGCGCAGAAGAGTACAATACAGATATGCAAAAGCATCACCCCCACGCAACATTACCATTTAAACTAGCTATGCTCGCTGTGCTTTTTGGCGCAATGGGATGGTTTTTCTGGTTTTTGCAACGATACTCATAATCGAGCTATTGACAGAGCACTTCAGACGTGCTATCATACGTATACTTTCTGATCATAAAGCGATCGATCGCGATCTGAAGAAAGTATGTGGCACTCCTAACGAGGAGTGTTTTTGAATTAATTCATCATCCAAACACTCGAAAAGCTCTTTGAAATATGGTATAATAGATTCTATGGCAAAAAAGAAGGCGTCTGTGGACGAACCAAAAAAGAAGCGTGGCCGACCTCGTAAAGAGGATGTGGAAAAACGCGATATCGAAGAGAAAAAAGAGAAGCGATTTTCTTGGGATGAGGCAGATACGACTCAACGTGGTTTACTGGTTATCTTTTTGTTCGCTGCCGCAGCAATCTCTGTATTAAGCTTTATAGAGTCTGCTGGTGAGGCAGGTGTATGGATTGATCGTGTATTGGGCTGGGGGCTTGGTTGGGGCAGATATGTTGCTCCTGTAATTTTTGTTGGGCTTGGATATGCGTTCCTGCATCCTGATAAATACCAGGTGAAAGTCTTGAATTATATCGGAATTACACTCTTTCTATTGAGTGGGCTTGCGTTATTGCATCTTGCTATTCCATTTGATGATTTTGTTGAAGCGGCAAAAGCAGGGCGAGGTGGTGGTTTTATTGGCATTATTTTATCGTACTTCTTGATTCGTTTTACTGGGATTTGGGTTACGATCATTATCCTTATAGGATTATTTGTGGGATCGTGGTTAATTATGCTGAACACTTCATTGCGTGGTTTGATTAAGGGTATTCGTCGATTTGGATTTCTGGGTGGTGTTGGTTCGTGGTTACGTCAACGTGCTCATGCAAGTGTAAATGGATACAACATTGCTACGGATGATGAAGAAATTAAAGAAGAGGAAGATCTTGAACCGGAAATGTATGAGGTAGATGGATCTGAACAAGATAGCGCATCGGCGTTTTCTTCAAAAGAGCTTGCTGCTTCTCAAAAAATTGATGAAAAAGATTTGGAGCAAACAACATTTGTCCCAAGTAAGAAGCCGCGTCGTATGCCAAAGATAGATTTACCTCTTACGTTGTTGTCTGATAAGAATGAAAAACCGACTAGTGGTGACATTGAAGCGAATAAAGAAAAAATCCAAAAGTCTCTTGAAAGTTTTGGCATAGAAGTGGAAATGGGAGATGTAAGTGTTGGTCCAATGGTATCGCAATATACATTGAAGCCAGCAGATGGTGTGAAACTCACACAGATCACAACCTTACATAATGATATTTCATTATCATTAGCAGCCCATCCTATTCGCATTGAAGCTCCGATCCCTGGTAAATCATTAGTAGGTATCGAAGTGCCAAATAAGGCCATCGCAACTGTGACGCTTAAGCAAATTATGGTTTCGAAGAAGTTTAAGACCAGAAAAGATAATTTGACGTTGGCGCTTGGTAAAGATGTTTCTGGTAATCCATACGTCAGCTCATTGCAAGCCATGCCGCATTTGTTAATTGCTGGTGCGACTGGCTCTGGTAAATCAGTATGTATCAACAGTATCATTTTGAGTTTGGTGTATCAGAATTCACCGTCTGATCTTCGGTTGATCTTGGTCGATCCTAAACGAGTAGAGTTGACTGTGTAT
>Ga0210044_10006219_pt1 | contig 15842 bp, 12 predicted proteins | sample CryGey13umfilter_2_FD_183959 | JGI IMG/M metagenome (GOLD analysis project Ga0210044, IMG submission 183959) | Groundwater microbial communities from aquifer in Utah, USA - Crystal Geyser 4/9/14 3 um filter (SPAdes) (version 2) | ecosystem: Environmental > Aquatic > Deep subsurface >...
TGACTCAAGATTATTGACACTTCCTGATATCGCACTGCGCTCACGTGGAGGCGGTAACGATTCACCTTCAATCACCGCCAGCAATTGTTCGATCCCCGTTGCAATACCCGCATAATAATTTCCGCGCTTAAAGTGCGGCGTGATGGTCTCGGAAATAATCCGCTTCGCAACAGCATCGGGCAGCACACCTTCCAGACCGTAGCCGACTTCAAAGCGCAATGTACGATCATCCTTGGCAATGAGCAGCAATACACCATCATCAATTCTCTTGCGCCCAAGCTTCCAGGCATCAACAACCCGAATACCATATTGTTCGATAGCTTCAGGTTGGGTAGTTGGAATCAGCAGCACAGCAATTTGTGCGCCTTTTTTCGCTTCAAATTGGGCGAGGCGTGTTTCTAGTTGTTGCTTTTGGGCGGCATCGAGAGTACTAGTTAAATCAGTTACGTGCGCGCTTAGTGGCGGCACCGCCACTTCGGCCTGTGCCAAACCGCTTAACCAGACCAGTGCACACAGCAGGGCTGACGCCCAGACACGTATCATGTCACTTGGCAGGCGCTAGCTGACCAGGTGCGCTGAAATCAACTGTCGGTGGTTTGGAAATTTCTTTCTCGTTTTCGACTGTGAACGAAGGCTTCACCTTGAATCCGAACATCATCGCGGTTAAGTTGCTGGGGAAAGAACGCACGGTGATATTGTAATCCTGCACCGTCTTAATGTACCGGTTACGCGCCACTGTAATACGATTTTCCGTGCCCTCAAGCTGAGCTTGCAAATCGCGAAAGTTGGCGTCAGATTTCAACTGTGGATAATTCTCGCTTACTACCAATAAACGGCTTAATGCTGAAGTCAGTTCACCCTGGGCAGCTTGAAATTTGGCGAAAGCTTGTTCGTTATTAATGAGCTCCGGTGTAATCTGGACGCTGCCGACCTTAGCTCGCGCATTGGTTACACCCAGTAATACTGCTTGTTCTTGTGCGGCAAAGCCTTTGACGGTACTAACCAGATTAGGCACTAAATCGGCGCGACGTTGGTATTGGTTTAGCACTTCAGCCCAGCTTGACTTGATTTGCTCGTCAGTGGATTGCAGTGTGTTGTAACCACAGCCACTTAAAGTCAGTGTGGAAATAAAAGTAAAGAATAACAGTCCAATACGCATAAAGCTCTCCTCACCGATAGATTACGGAAATAAACAGTTTAAAATCACTCATCCTAAGTAGCACATCTTACGCTAGCGGTTACTATACGTCTGAATGAAATTGACAGCAATTGGCAGCAAAATGTGAAGTAACGTAATGGGCGAGTACGAACTAAAGAGCCATTTGAGCTGCTCAATTTTTCTTCGAGCCATCAGCCAAAGGCAGTCCGGGTGCACGACCGTTATTAATAAAGCGGAATTCCGTTCGATGCTTGTTACTTTTGACGCAAATAACTGAGGCTTTTTTCTCTTCACAAATACTACGGCAAGCCACTCCCCAAGCCAATCTGCTTGGTTGGGAAAACACGGTTACCACTATCTGGTGGTGCGACGCACCGGGGCTCGGTAATTTGATGAAACGCAGGCGGTGACGATCAACACCGTCACCCACTACGGATGGATAAACATCTGGCACGGTCTTAGAAAAACGTGATTAAAAAGGATGCTGTTGCGGGGAAATATTGTAATCACCAGCCAGTAAAATTGATTTTAACGCGCTGGCGTAAATATTTGTTCAATAAGGTTTTTAATATGCGATGGATCAAAAGGTTTGTCACAGATTGCGGAAACGCCTGCCTGCTTAACGGCAGCAAGCCGTTTTTCATCCCGTTCGCTGGTTATCATTATTATCGGCAGCGCATTTTGCCAGCTCTTGTTGCGAATAAATTCAACCAGTTCTCCGCCATCCATTTCTGGCATGTTGTAATCGGTAATGACCAGATCGAAGGAATGTCCCTGAACGATTTCCGCCCCCTGTTTGCCATTTTCAGCTTCGGTAATATTCTTGATGCCGATATTCTTAAGCACCCTGATCAGGTAGGAGCGTGCGCTGGAGCTGTCATCCACTACTAGAATCTGCAGATTTTCAATGTCGAAATCATCTTTTTCCAGCGCGAGGCTGCCTGCATTTAAATAGTCTAGTGTGGTGAAGATGGCTGCGCGTAAGTGTTTTATTTTAAATGGTTTTGTCAAGATAGCGCAGGCACCGGATTGACGCACAGAATCCAGGTAAAGCGGGTTATCCTCGCTGGAAATCAGGATGAAAGCTATGTTTGTTAATGCTTGATCGGCGCGCATCACTTCAATCAGTTTTGAGCCAGACATATCATCCAGGTACATCGAGCTGATGATTAGGTCAGGTTGTTGTTTGCGCATGGCCGCAAGTGCGGAAGTCCCATTTTGGAAAGCTTGTATGTTTAACACACCAAGATCGCTGAGATATTTTTTGATAATGCGCGCCTGCAGGCTGGAAGGTTCGACCAGAAAAACGGAGAGTTCACTCGTATTGATAACTGATTTCATCGCAATCTCATTATTATTATTGATATGTTATTGAAATTATTATCGGTCGTTGCACTCCGAACTTGAATTAGTCCTATTTAAAGCGTTGTCGATTGACGAATTTAGGTTGACGAGAGCTTTGAGTGAAACATTGCGCACCCAAAAAATTGAGCCGTAATTGAGTTTTCACACTGCCAGATATCCGTAGTACGATATGTCAGTTAAATAGCATGCCAAGCAAATGACTCCTCAACAGTTCATTTAGAAGTGGAAAAACAATCCCCTCAAAGAGCGCGCCAGCTACCAACTCCATTTTATTGACTTGTGCGCGCTAGTTGGCGTTCTTCACCCTTCACCATCAAGTCACGCTACTTATTGCTTCGAACGCGGGGCAACCCGCACTGGAGCCGGACAAGGCTGGGCGGATGTGTGGAAGCAAAGCCACTTCGCGTTTGAATACAAAGCCACTCGGCGCAACCTTGGCGAAGCCCTGAAACAATTGATGACTTACGCGCTGGCGTTGGACAATCCGCCGCTTTTGGTGGTGTGCGATACCAACATTATCGAAATCCACACCCACTTTACCAACGCGCCCAGCGAAGTTCATACCATCGCGCTGGAAGAAATCAGCGAACCCGCCAATCTCGACAAACTGCGCTGGTTGTTTACTGATCCGGACAAGTTCCACCCGCAACGCACCATTTCTGAAATTACCGAAGAGGCGGCGGGCAAGTTCGCCGCGCTCGCGCAATCGTTGAACGCCAGAGGGCACGCGCCACAAACTGTGGCGCATTTTCTCAATCAATGCCTGTTTTGTTTGTTTGCCGAAGATGCTGAGCTACTCCCTGGCAAGCTGTTCGAGCGCTTGCTTGATAAGAGCCAGACTGATCCAGTCAAACTTTCTACTCGCTTGGAAGATTTATTTAACGCGATGCGCAAGGGTGGCGACTTTGCGTTAGAGGATATTCACTGGTTCAATGGCGGATTGTTCGAGAAGGTTGAAGTACTACCTATCAATACCATCGAGATAAAAATCCTCCACGAAGCCGCCAAACTCGATTGGAGTGGCATTGAGCCTTCTATATTTGGAACACTGTTTGAGCGCGGCCTGGATCCCAAGAAACGCTCTCAACTTGGTGCGCACTACACTGACCAGAAATCCATCTTGCGCATCATCAATCCCATTATTGTAGAACCGCTGAAAGCAGAATGGGAAGTTTCGCGCGCCGCGATTGCCGAATACATCGCCAAGCGCAAGAAGCGTGGTGACAAAGCTGAACGTGACGCGCAAGCCGTGTTCATTAGCTATCTCGAACGGCTCAAAGCCTTTCGCGTGCTAGACCCCGCGTGCGGGAGCGGAAATTTTTTATACCTTGCTCTGCGCGCACTGAAAGACCTGGAGCACCGAGCAAATCTGGATGCAGAAGCCTTAGGGTTACAACGGCAAATCACCATAGAATGTTCGCCCGCCAATGTACTGGGCATTGAAATCAGTCCCTATGCCGCCGAACTTGCGCGCGTCACCGTGTGGATTGGTGAAATTCAGTGGATGCTCAAAAATGGCTATCCCATACGCAAAAACCCTATTCTGCAACCGTTAGACCATATCGAAAACCGCGATGCGCTCCTTTCTTCTCCCACGCTCACTGAGAAAGGGGCTAGGGGTGAGGGTGGCGTTCGTAGTGATGCAAAGATTCCGCCTGAATTAAGAGCCTTCGCCAGAGAGTTAAGACAAAATCAGACAGACACAGAAAATTTGCTGTGGATGTTGCTTCGAGATCGGCGATTTGCAGGTAAAAAATTTCGTCGCCAACATCCCGTGCCGCCTTATGTGATTGACTTTTATTGCCATGAGGAAAAACTCGCTGTTGAACTTGATGGCGGTCAGCATGCGGACAATATTGAATATGACAAAGCCAGAACAAAATTCATAGCAGAGCAGGGCATTCGTGTCATTCGCTATTGGAACAACCAAGTGTTGCATGAAACAGAATCGGTTTTGCAAGATCTTTGGGATGAAATGGCTGCTTCACCCTCACCCCTAGCCCCTCTCCCAGAGGGCGAGGGGGATATTTGCGAAGCCCAATGGCCTGCCGTGAATGCCACCATAGGTAATCCGCCGTTTCTTGGAGACAAGAAAATGCGCAGCGAGTTGGGAGATGAATACACTGAAGCATTGCGCAAGTGCTACGCAGACCGCGTGCCCGGCGGTGCCGATTTGGTTACATATTGGTTTGAGAAATCGCGTGCGCAAATTGAAGCGGGCAATTGTCAGCTTGCCGGATTGGTTGCTACACAATCCGTGCGCAAAGGCTTAAACCAAAAAGTGCTGGCACGAATCTGTGATGCCACTCGTATCTTCAATGCCTGGAGCGATGAAGAATGGATCAACGAAGGTGCTGCGGTGCGCGTGTCGCTGGTGTGCTTCGGTCCCCTCTCCCACCGGGAGAGGGCGGAGGGTGAGGGTGCTGTGCTGGACGGCAAGGCCGTTGAGAATATCCACGCCGACCTGACCGCAGGTGAAGGGCTGAATCTCACGCAGGCTAAGCCGCTGAATGAGAATACGGGCGTGGCCTTTCAAGGTCCGGTCAAAGTCGGTTCGTTCGACATTCCCGGTGAGCTTGCGCGGCAATGGCTCAAGCAACCCAATCCAAACAGTAAGCCGAACAGCGATGTGGTGAGGCCGTGGGCGAATGGGCAGAATTTAACAGGTCGCCCTTCTGATACTTGGATTGTCGACTTTGGGACAAATCGCACAGAGCAAGATGCCACTCTCTATGAGATGCCATTTGCCCTCGTATTGCGTGAGGTGAAGCCGCAACGTGATGCACAAAATGATTCGGTGCGTAAGGCGAAATGGTGGCTACATGGAAGAACTGGGGCAGATTTACGCGCCGCACTCGTCCCGCTCAAACGTTACATCGCTACTCCGCGCGTCGCCAAACATAGGATGTTCACGTGGCTGGATGTTAGCGTGCTGCCAGATAGTCGCCTCTACGCTATCGCGCGCGAGGATGAAGTGACCTTCGGCGTGCTTTGCTCGCGCATTCACGAAATCTGGGCATTAGCGAATGCATCTATGCACGGAGTGGGTAACGACCCAACATATAACGCCAAATCGTGTTTCGAGACATTCCCCTTCCCCGAAGGACTAACACCCAACATCGAGCCAGCCGATTACACCAACGCTTCAGCCACCGAGATTGCCGCATCCGTGCAAGCGTTGAACACACTGCGCGAGACCTGGCTCAACCCGCCAGAATGGGCGGATTGGGTGCGCACACCGGAAGAAGAGAAAGCAGGCTATCCAGCGCGCCCCGTTGCCAAGCCCGGACACGAGGCCGACCTGAAAAAACGTACCCTCACCAACCTCTATAATGCCCGCCCCGCATGGCTGGATAATGCGCACAAAGTATTGGATGCTGCCGTCGCAAAAGCTTACGGCTGGGGCGATTACGCACCGGAAATGCCAGACGAAGAAATCTTGCGGCGCTTGCTGTTAATAAATATGGCGCGAACGTGATAATAAAAGATGAGGGAACATGGCATATTTCGAACGCTGAAAGCCCACTTCGGAGGAGTTCAATTGACTGTTTGAATCGATAGCTTACTACCTTGACTGGTAGCAGCGTGCAAAAGCGGAGAGCCAAGGTAATGGAACGACCGCTTGCCAGTACTCCAATTAATTCCTGATGGCGCATCAGTAAATATATTGGATGTCATTTTTTTCTTGTGACCTGTTTTTATTTTTAGAGGTCGTTGCTTAAGCGACCAGCTGTAGCTGATAGTCAATATCGCCCAGTGGCAAGCGGCATATCCTGTGCAGGTGTTCTGATAATGCCACTATTTCCGGAATAGCAAACGAATAAGAAGGTTATTCCAAAATTACTTAACACTTGAATGGATGACGCAACACAATGGTTTCATCGCGATCCGATCCAGTGGATACCATGTCAACTGGCACTTCGCAAATCTCTGCAATGCGTTGAAGATAGTTGCGTGCTTCCAGTGGCAGGTTTTCATAACTCTTTACGCCTACTGTACTACCGCTCCAGCCTGGCATATCTTCATATACCGGTTCACAGCCAACCAGGGATTCAGCACCTACCGGCAGGATGTCGCTGTACTGTCCTTCGCAACGATAGCCCACTCCCAAACGTAGCGTTTGCATACCGTCCAGCACATCCAGTTTGGTTACGCATAAGCCGGTTACGCCGTTAATTTGAATGGAACGCTTGAGTGCGGCCGCATCAAACCAGCCACATCGGCGTGCACGTCCGGTGGTGGAGCCAAATTCATGGCCTTTTTCTGCCAGATGTCTACCCACTTCGTCATCTAGTTCGGTTGGAAAGGGGCCAGATCCGACGCGTGTCGTGTATGCCTTGGTGATGCCGAGTACGTAATTCAACATTTGCGGGCCGACACCGCTACCTGCACAAGCCGCTCCTGCGATGCAGTTACTGGAAGTTACGAACGGATAAGTGCCATGGTCTATATCCAGCAGTGTGCCCTGTGCACCTTCAAATAATAGATTTAAACCGGCTTTGTTCGCATCATACAAAGCGCGTGGCACGTCCAGCACCAATGGCTTGATGCGTTCTGCCAATGCTAGCGTGTCGTCTAATGTCTTCTGGAAGTCGACTGTTTCAACGTTGAAATAATTTTTCAATACGAAGTTATGATAATCCAGCACCTCTCCCAGCTTTGCGGCGAAGCGCTTGCGATGGAACAGATCTTGCAGACGGATGGCACGGCGCGCGACCTTGTCTTCGTAAGCGGGGCCGATGCCGCGTCCCGTAGTCCCAATTTTGGCCGTGCCCTTAGCCAGCTCACGAGCTTTATCCAATGCCTCGTGATAAGGCAAAATTAACGGACATGCTTCGGAAATACGCAGGCGGCTATAGACATCCACGCCGGCAGCGGCCAAACCATCCATTTCTTTAAGGAGTGCCTGCGGCGATACCACCACGCCGTTGCCGATGTAGCACATCACGTGCTCGCGCAGGATGCCAGAGGGAATGAGGTGCAGCACGGTTTTTTTGCCATTGATTACTAGCGTATGTCCGGCATTGTGACCACCTTGGAAGCGCACTACGCCATGTGAGTGATCAGTAAGCCAATCGACTATCTTACCTTTGCCTTCATCGCCCCACTGTGTACCGATAACTACAACATTTGTCGACATTACTGATTCCTGATTTACTATTGATCGTTGTCATTCAAAATCGTCCCCACTATTCGGCAAGTGGGTGACAAATTTAAAATTTTATTTTTACCACATGCCATTCACCATCGCGCATGACTAGTTCGCTGTCACAACTGAGTTCAGAGCGCAGTTCTACAGCACCCAGAAAATCAACGATTACTGCGTGTCCCTGTGCGCGCAATTGTGCGATTTTTTCATGTAGCGCTGCATCATCACTATGTGGTGCCAATATTCCCATAGGTTGCGAGTGTTGCTCCAGCAAACCATGCAGCTGACGTATATCCATACTAAAGCCGGTGGCGGGGCGGGCGCGGCCGAAGCTTTTGCCCACATCGTCGTAACGTCCGCCAACAGCGATGGCATCATGGCTGCCTGCATGATAAGCCGCAAATACCATGCCACTGTGGTAGTGATAGCCTCGCAGTTCGGCAAGATCGATGCCAATGCTGTGTGCCAGAGGTCGCAGATGATTTGCGGCTTGTTCAAGGTCATTCAGCGCTGCGGTCACTTCAGGGTAATTCGGCAGCACCGCACGGGCGCGTGCGATTACCTCTATCCCACCGTACAATTCAGGCAAAGTTAACAGCGCATCTTTAACTTCCGGTATTAAATCAGCTACTAATGGGCGCAAGGCAGACACGTTCTTGCCTTGTAATGCCTGGGATAATGCCACTTCCGTTTTTTTTGGAACACCAGCGCGATTGATCAGCGCACGGAACAGCGCTACATGGCCAAGGTCAAGATGTACTCCTTCAACACCGAGTAAAGTCAAAGCCTGGAGCATTAAACGTTGCACCTCCAGATCACTTTCCAAGCCGCTATGACCATACAGTTCTGCACCGATCTGTAATAATTCGCGTGTGCGCATTAATCCCGCAGGCTGAGTATGTAGCACACTTCCGGCATAGCATAGCCGAGTTATGCCTTGACGATTGAGCAAGTGTGCGTCAATGCGTGCCACCTGTGGCGTGATGTCGGCGCGCAACGCCAAGGTGCGTCCACTCAATTGGTCGACCAGCTTAAAAGTGCGCAAGTCCATGTCATGGTTGCCAATGATCTGCAGAGACTCGGCGTATTCCAGTAGCGGTGGCGCTACTAATTGATAACCGGACAGGCGTAGTAATTCAAGCACGCTGGCACGCATACGCTCAATGCGCCATGCCTCATCCGGCAATATATCTTGAATGTATTCTGGCAATAGCCAATTTGAATTCGGCATTATTTCACCCAATACAGTAATAGCAGCCCGGACAGCATGGCTGTGATGCCTAAAAAACGGATTTGCTTATCAGAAAACAACACCAGTTTGCGAAGCGCTTCACGCCACACGGTAGGAAATAGAAACGGCATAATACCTTCAATAACCAGCATCAATGCCAACCCGAGAACCCAATAAGTCAGCATATTGAAAACATCTACTTATTTGCCCCCCTGCTGGGACTCTTCAGGTATTTAAAGAATGTGGAGCTGGGATCTATCACCATGACATCACTCTTGTTCTTGAAGCTCTGCTTATATGCATCCATGCTGCGATAAAATGCATAAAACTCTGCATTACGCCCATACGCAGCAGCATAAATCGTAGATGATTTAGCGTCACCATCCCCCTTTATTTTTTGCGCTTCACGGTACGCGTCGGCGAGCGTCACTTCTCGTTGTCGGTCCGCATCGGCGCGGATTTTCTCACTTTCGGCATTACCGGTTGCACGTAGCTCATTGGCAACGCGCTTACGCTCGGCATCCATCCGGCGATACACCGATTCACTTATCTCAGTGGGGAAATCCACCCGTTTCAGACGCACGTCCAAAACTTGTACACCGATCTTGCGTGCGTCAAAATCTGCTTTCTGACGCAGAATTTCCATAATTTTGTCGCGTTCACCGGACACCACTTCATTGATAGTTCGTTTACCGAACTCCTCACGCATGACTGAGTTGACCGTCTGCATCAAACGAGTTTTTGCACGAACTTCGTCCCCTCCCACACTGATGTAATATTGCTTTACATCGGCGATGCGCCACTTGACGAATGCATCCACCATCACGTTTTTCTTTTCCGCTGTGATATAGCGTTCTGGTTCCACGCTGTCCATGGTTAAAATGCGCGAATCAAAATAACGTACATTCTGTATCAACGGGATTTTGAAATAGAGGCCGGGTTTGGTCTTCACGCCTACCATTTCACCAAGTTGTAATACGATGACTGTCTGGCGCTGATCTACCACGAACATAGTCAGACTGAGCAAGATTAATACTGCGGCTGCACCCATCAAAATATTGACAAAATTCGTTTTCATGGACGTGTCTCCCTGTTGCGGCCGCGTAGTGCCTCGTGCGCACGAGCATCATTCGTCGGTGCTGATGGTGCCGCTTGTACTTCAATATGCCCAGCTGCTTGTCCGGACATAGGTAGCGGATTCTGCGCAGTGCTTTGAATCAATTTGTCCAACGGCAAGTACAATAGGTTGTTACCATTTTTCTGGTCTACCATCACCTTGCTTGTGCTGGTCAAAACCTGTTGCATCATGTCGATATACATGCGTTCACGAGTAACAACAGGAGCCTTTTCATATTCTTCCAGCACTTGCCGGAAGCGACTGGCATCACCCTCGGCACTGGCGATTACGCGCTGGCGATAACCTTCTGCCTCCTGCATTAGACGCGCCGCCGCACCCTTCGCCTTGGGTATTACATCATTGGCGTAAGCCTGGCCTTCGTTCTTCTGGCGCTCCCTATCCTGTCCCGCCTTAACCGCATCGTCGAATGCGGCTTGCACCTGTTCAGGCGGTTGCGCATTTTGCATGGTGACTTTGCTCAATAGAATCCCGGATTTATAGCGATCCAAAATATCTTGAGCTAGTTTGGTAGTAGCCGCAGCCACCTGTTCGCGTCCTTCGTATAGCACGAAGTCCATCTTATTCTTGCCAATAATTTCACGGATTGCAGTTTCTGCCGCTTGTCGTACATTCTCATCTGGCGCACGGTTATTAAATAAATAGTCGCCAGCATCTTTCAAGAAGTACTGAACGGCGAATTGAATATCTATAATGTTTTCATCAGAGGTCAACATCAGCGACTCTTTTAAAATTTTGTTTTTGACGTTCTCACGGTAACCAATTTCCACCGTTCTGACTTGACTTATATTCACGACTTCGACGGACTCAATAGGGAATGGCAAATGCCAGCGCGGGCCGGGTAGCGTGGCCTCGACAAGTTTACCGAAACGTAGCACTACACCGCGTTGGCTAGCATCAACAATGTAAAACCCACTAGCGATCCAGATCAGTAGAACTACCACTGCAATCAAGCCAACGCTGGCATTGTATTTATTTGAGTTGCCACCGTCGCCACCGTCGCCAGTGTTTCCGCTGCCGCCGCCCTTGTTGCCGAACAGCCCGGAGATTTTTTTATTGATGTCGCGCAACACTGCTTCTATATCTGGTGGGCCGCCGTTGTTTTTTTTGCCCCATTGAGGGTCATTTAATCCCATAGTTAATCCTATTTAATCAATCAGTTAGTTTCATGGGTGTTCCATTGCGTCCGTGTGCTACATGCTTCCGCCAACGCCGCACGCAAGTCATCTATCCCCGCGCCAGTTTTAGCGCTCAAATGAATGCGCGCAATTCTAGCATAATCGTCACGCTGCACGGCCGCGGGTAAATCCTGCAAATCAATCTTATTGAATATCAAAATTTGCGGGATATGCTGCGCGCCAATTTCCAACAAGACTTTATTAACTTCAGCTACCTGGTCAAACCTTTCTGGGCTGTTAGCGTCCACTACATGCAGCAACAAGTCGGCCAGCGCCGTTTCTTCTAATGTGCTACGGAAGGCTGCAATTAAGCCATGCGGCAGATGACGTATGAAGCCTACCGTATCCGACAATACCACCTGACCCGATCCCTCGATATATACGCGTCGCGCAGTTGTGTCGAGCGTGGCAAACAACTGATCTGCAACATATGCATTTGAGTGGGTCAATTTATTAAATAAAGTGGATTTGCCCGCGTTAGTGTAACCAACGATAGATACCGATAACACTTCTGAGCGCGTGCGCGACCGGCGTAACACTTGGCGATGGCGATGCAACTTTTCTAGCCGCTCTTTCAATAAAACCACTCGTTTATCCAGTTTGCGTCTATCCAGCTCCAACTGTGTTTCGCCTGGTCCGCGAGCACCTACTGCATATTTCTGCTGGCCCATGTCGGTATTCATTCCGACCAAACGCGTGGAAAGATATTTAAGCTGTGCTAGCTCCACCTGTACCTTACCTTCATGGCTTTGCGCGCGCAGGGCAAAGATATCCAAAATCAGCATGGTGCGGTCAATTACACGTGCCTTAATTCTAGCGGTAAGATTGCGCATTTGCGCAGGGGACAGGTCGTGGTTAAAAATAACCAGCGGAACATCGTTTTGTTCGACAATGGCGGATATTTCATCCACCTTGCCGCTACCCGCAAATAAAGACGCATCAGGACGATGCCGCCGTCCTTCCACTAATGCGATGCTATGCACACCCGCACTTTCCGCCAGCAGGCGCAATTCTTCCAAGCTTTCTGCATAATCCGGCGAACCAAAATCTAAGCTTACTAATACTGCTGTATTAACTACTGAGGTGCTTTTGTGCATTACTCAGTGTCTAATGGAATGGTTATGGCGCGAGTGGGAACGATGGTTGAAATAGCGTGCTTGTATACCATTTGCGTGACTGTGTTCTTCAGCAGTACTACATATTGGTCGAATGATTCGACCTGGCCTTGCAGTTTGATGCCATTTACCAGATAAATGGCGACCTGCATATGCTCCTTGCGTAGGGCATTCAGGAATGGGTCTTGTAACTGTTGCCCTTTTGTACTCATTAGATTTTGCTCTTATTGGTTATGGTGGACAGCCACTTTACTGGATTTTTAGACTATTCGGAAGAGTGCATGGCTTCTATTTTCATGTAATCTTTATCTCGAAGCAGCGCAAGATAGAGAATACTCGGAGTACTGCTCCAGCGATTTGGAGAGAGCTCTTTCGGGAGTTGGCGACGTATACGAAAGGGCGTGCAGCCGCCTTGGTCGGTTCACGGTTTATTGGCTCTCTATGAGGAGTTCACCCAATAACCTCCGGCTTTGCCGGAGGTTATTTAATTGAAAGTTCGTTGTGAATGAGATTGAAATTGTTATACGTGCATGAACATAATAGGAACAATGACGGCAGAATGAAAGACAATCGTTCAGGTGTAAGGTTAAATGGAGATGGCTATCGTTTTGACATATTGTGTGTTTGCGAAGATAAGAAATGAAAATCTTAAATTGCTGATTCGTCAGTCTCGCCTGTGCGAATTCGAATGACTTGTTCCACCGAAGTAACGAATATTTTGCCGTCACCAATCTTCCCGGTATGCGCTGCCTTAATGATGGAGTTCACAGCAGCGTCCAGCAAAGCTGTAATAACCACTACTTCGATCTTGATCTTGGGCAAAAAATCAACTACATATTCTGCGCCGCGATACAACTCGGTATGTCCCTTCTGACGTCCGAATCCTTTCACGTCGGTCACAGTTAATCCGCTGACACCCAATTCTGATAGTGCTTCACGCACTTCGTCGAGCTTGAACGGCTTGATGATGGCTTCGATTTTTTTCATGGATATCCTCTATATATAGTGACGCTGTAAGTATAGCTTATCTAAAGGGCACATCTAAAAATCCAAGTTTGCGAGCAGCCGCTTTGCGGCTTGCCTGCTTACCCCGCTTCGTCACAATATGGCGTTACTCGAAAAAAATTATCGCTTACATATTAATTATATGCTGCGCTCAAATTTTTTACTCGTGCCTTGTCTCGCTTAGAAACTTGAATTTTTAGAGGCGCCCTAAAAGCCGTCCTGATAACGAACGGTAATCGGATAACGCCAGTCCTTGCCAAAGGCGCGGTCAGTAATGCGCACGCCAACGGGTGCTTGGCGGCGTTTGTATTCGTTGACGCGGATCATAGTCACCACCCGATATACATCCGCCTCGATATATCCCTGTGCAACGATCTCAGCGATGGTTAAATTCTGCTCAACGTAATGGGACATTATTCCATCAAGCACATCGTAAGACGGCAAGCTGTCCTGGTCGGTCTGATTGGGCTTTAATTCTGCACTGGGTGGTCGCGTGATGATGCGCTCCGGAATTACCCGGCTCAAATTGTTACGATAAGTAGCCAAGCGATACACCCAAGTTTTGCTGACGTCTTTAAGCACTGAGAAACCGCCCGCCATATCGCCATACAGGGTGCAATAGCCGACGGTCATTTCCGATTTGTTGCCAGTTGTCAGCACCAAAGAGCCGAACTTGTTGGACAAGGCCATTAACAAATTGCCACGTATGCGAGCCTGTAAATTTTCCTCAGTGGTGTCAGGTGGCAGTCCCTTGAACATACCATCTAATGTAGTGAGATAAGCGTCAAACATCGGCTTGATGTCCAATTCATCGTAGCGTACACCGAGTATGTCGGCCATTTCGCGCGCATCATCCAGGCTGATTTGCGCGGTATAGGGTGATGGCATCATGACCGCATGCACCTTGTCTGCACCCAGCGCATCTACCGCTACCGCCAAGGTTAGCGCCGAATCGATACCGCCGGACAAACCCAATAGCACACCAGGAAAGCGATTCTTGCCGATATAGTCCCGCACTCCCAGGCAAAGTGCGCGATAGATGCTGTCCTCATGCTTGCGGGCAGGAACTCTCTCGCCAGCCATGAGCTTGCCGTCGTGGATTTCAATCAACCCAAGCGTTTCTTCAAAAGAAACGAACTGATGCGTTAGCGCGCCGTCTGTATCCATTGCAAACGAAGCGCCATCGAACACTAATTCATCCTGTCCGCCCACCAGGTTGGCATAGATTACCGCCAAGCCAGTTTCGCCGATGCGATCACGAATGGTTTTATAGCGCAATGGTTGTTTATCGATGTGATACGGTGAGGCGTTCAGCACCAACAATACCTGCGCTCCTGCTTCGCATGCAAGTTGCGCTGTATGATCATTCCAGATATCTCTACAAATGTTAAGTGCAAATTTGATGCCCTGCATTTCAAATATGCAGGGAGATTGATCGGGCGTGAAATAACGACTTTCGTCGAACACACTGTGGTTTGGCAACTCATACTTGTGATAGGTGGCGATGATCTTGCCGTCGCGCAACACCGAGGCAGCGTTGTAGCACTTGTCGTCTACCTCGTGCGGATGCCCCACTACCACGGTGAGCCCCCAGATTTGTTGCGCAAGCTCGTGCAATGCCTGATTGCAGGTACGGTAAAACCCAGTCCGTAACAGCAAGTCTTCTGGAGGATAACCGCATAAACTCAACTCAGGCGTAAGCAGCAAAGTGGCTCCCTGTTGCTTGGCCTTTTCTGCATAAGCAAGGATCTTGGCAGAATTGCCAGCCAAGTCACCAAGCATGCAATTGATCTGTGCAATCGCAAGTTTCATATTGAATTCAGAGTTCAAGTAGGTAATGGATGGGTATCATACCAACGTTTGCCGAAGGCAATAGCGTGGGCAAGCATTCATTGTCTTGAATAAAATTGTACTTCCTGTTTCAATCCGCTTGTAAATTTAAATGATTACAGCTATGTAGGGTGGGCACGGTTTTGTGCCCACGTAGAAAATCTCACCGTCGCCGAAGGTGGAAACCGAATCACCGACACAATCTACGCTAGAAACCGCGTGGGCACAAAAACGTGCCCACCCTACATGGCTTCGCAAGCTCAGCGCCAACCTACCGGTTGAAAAATGCTTGACTTTAAAGACGGTATCTACGTTAGCCCAGGCTACTCTTTCTGAGTTCAAGTAGGTAATGGATGGGTATCATGCCAACGTTTGTTAAAGGCAATAGCGTGGCCAAGCATTCATTGTCTTGAATAAAACTGTACTTCCTGTTTCAATCTGCTTGTAAATTTAAAATGATTACGGACAAGTATGATTCATGTACCAGAAAGAATCGGCATAATCGGCGGCAGCGGGATTTATGATATTAATATAAAGAGTCAAGCCTTGACATCACGCATCCGGCCTAACGTTGAGTCAAGACTTGACCCCTTGATTTTTCAGACTTGACCCCTTGATTTTTCAATCTATGAATCAGCTCTGCTTTCTGACCAATCTGACCAGCTCCGATATTGC
>Ga0210044_10006220_pt1 | contig 15840 bp, 14 predicted proteins | sample CryGey13umfilter_2_FD_183959 | JGI IMG/M metagenome (GOLD analysis project Ga0210044, IMG submission 183959) | Groundwater microbial communities from aquifer in Utah, USA - Crystal Geyser 4/9/14 3 um filter (SPAdes) (version 2) | ecosystem: Environmental > Aquatic > Deep subsurface >...
GGGAACTTTTTCATATATAAAAAAGAAGGTTAATATTCATAATGGGTTAAGACGAGATCGAAAGATCAAACTGATATTCTACCTGCTCTTTAGGGTGAAATAGCCACCCAAAAATGTTCATTAGGCCAGGATGTTCAAGCTCTTTTCCATAATTAACACAATAGCATAAAAAGCCCTAACATCAACCCAACAGCCACTCTCTGATATTACAGATATTGGGCGATCGTCTTAATATTGTTAACAGTTTTTATAGACTAAGGCGTTACTTTTAAATCATAACCGCCAATGCTCAGGGGATTGGCGGCAATAAAATCTCCAAAGTAATGTTTTTCTTTTTTGTATATATCCTTACGGTTTTTTATTCACGTTTATAGCAACATCGGGGCAAAACATTTCGCAGGTTTTGCAAACGATACACCGGTCTATGTCGCAATCCACGGCGGGAGTAGAATAGTAACCCATGTTATCTTCGGAAAATTTTAGGCATTTTTGAGGGCATTTCTCGATGCAAATACCGCAACCTTTGCAAATCTCTAAAAAATTAGTCCATTTTCTTTCACCATTTTCAAACGAAACCGGCTTATACATTTACTTTTTCTCCTGCTTCTTTTAACGCGACCTCAATCATTTTTGCTCCGGCATCAACCGCTTTAAAATTTAATTGATGCAATTTTTGATCTTGCAACAATTTGTCGCCAATTTCTTCCATTAAAGCCTTTTTTACCGTTTCAACTGAATACAATTTTTTTGACGCTACAATTGCGCTTAAATAAATGACGTTGGCCACCTTTGAAACCAAATATTTTTTTGCATATTCCTGGCCGTCTAACCCAATTTTTTGACATTCTATATCTTCAACGTCTCTTGAGGATATTTGTTCTCTATCGTAAATATATAGAGTATCCGGTTTAATATACGTTTTAGTTCTTTCAACAGCCCTCCTGCATAAAACCACCAATAAATCGGCTTTACCAAACTTGGGAAAAGGAATTTCCCCGCCGGAAATCTGGACAAACGCTATGGAAACGCCGCCGCGCTGCTCAACGCCGTAATTTGGAATAAAAGTGGTGTGCTTACCGGCGATAAAAGAACCAACAGTAAGCGTTTTGCCTATAACCTGAACTCCTTGACCGCCTTCTCCGGCAATTATTATTTTTAGCGGTTTTATCATTTAGGAACCTCCCTTAAAGTCAGCATAATTATAAACGTCCAGAAAATCATAACCAGAAAAAACACGCTGGCTGCTGATATTAGAAATGCAAAAAATTTGCTCTGTCTTTTTTTCGAATTTTTAAAATATACGAACCCAATGCCGCCAAGCGCCACAGATGCCGCCACTAAAGCCGCATAGATAAGATTAACAAAAAAAGAACCAACAAGAGAAAAATTTGCGATATAACTAGTCACCTTTTAATTCTCCTAATTTATATGTTTTTTCCATTTCTTTTAAGAACTCAAAAGATTTTTTGGCATCCGTTTTCCAATTTGTGGGACAGATAGACAGAGCTTCTACAAAAGAAAAGCCTTTGCCTTCCTGCTGATGTAAAATTGCCTTTTTGATATAATTTTTTAAAATTAACGGATTAGAAATTGATCCCCTTGCAATATATGGAGTTCCCTCCGCAACCAAACTTAATGTTTCCGGACCAAAGAAGGGTCTTTCCAAGGTGAAGTCGCCGTTTGGAGTACTATCGGTTATTTCATGCGGCATGGTAGTTGGCGCCGCTTGTCCTCCGGTCATTGCATATACGGTGTTATTTACGGCAATAACGGTGATATTTTCTTGCCTTAGGGAAGCATAAATTAAATTTTGAAGCCCAATAGCATAACCGCCTCCATCACCGGTATATGCAATAACGACTGCTTTATTATTGGCTCTTTTAAACCCCCATGCCACCGGAACTGTCCGGCCATGATGGGTCTGTATAGTATCAACATCGAAAAAATCCCAAGCAAGAAGCGAGCAGCCAATGTCAATTGAGAAAAAGGATTTTTTCTGGATATTTAAATCGTCAATCACTTGCCCGAGCATTTTTAAAACAATACTATGCCCGCAACCCGGACAAAATTTTGACGGCTTTGATTCTTTTTTAAAACATTTTGGCATTGCTGTGTTCATAGGTATTCCTCTATTTTTTCTAGTATTTCTTCTGGTGTTATACCTTCGGCCGGTTTAAAAAATTCAAAATACTTAGCATCCGTCCCACCAAAAATAGCACTTTTTATGATATCGCTAAACTGGCCTAGAGAAGCTTCTACTACCAGTATTTTTTTAATACCTCTAACGACTTTCCTAGATTCTTTAATTGGAAATGGACTTAAAGTTAAGGGCCTAAATAAGCCTACCCTTAAACCCTTGGCTCTTGCTTCTATAATTGCTGCCTTGGCTGCCTGCGAAACACTGCCATGAGCAAATATCAAAAGATCTGCGTCTTTTACGTAAAATTCTTCATGCTCAACAACTTTCTCACTCATTTTTTCGTAGTCGGATATTTGTTTTTTTAGCACCTCTCCCAATTCTTCCTCTAAGCTATAGCAATTTCTAAGATTTAAGGAATGACCGGCAGCCGCGCGATGTTCGTTTAGCATTATGGGGTGGGAAGGCATAGCTTTGCCCTGATGAAAGGCAACTTCGCCCAAAGTTTTGCCCAAATATCCATCAGATAAAATAAAAACCGGAAAATAATATTTCCAGGCAATATCAAACGCTTTAAAAACATAGTCGTAAAGTTCTTGGATATTCCCGGGGGAATACACAATTCTTAAACCTTCTCCATTACCGCCTTTTCTGGTTAAGACTACCTCTTGCTGAGAAAAAATGACCGTACCCGTAGACGGGCCGCCTCGTTGCGCAATATAAACAACAATCGGGATGCGCATTCCTTCCGCGAGGGATAAAGGATCTTGCATTATAACATTACCCACTCCGGCAGTGGCAACCCATGCTTTTTTACCGGCTAAAATACCGCCAATGGCACCAAAGCCAGCAGCGGCTTCGTCTTCCGTTTGGATGAAAATTAGATTCTTATTTTTATCTGCCGCCTTTGCCCAACCGGCTAGAATTTCGGTTGAGGGCGTAATGGGATAACCGCAAAACATTCCGGCACCTGCATCTAAAGCGGCCTTAAGGACAGCATCGTTACCTGTTGCTAAAACTTTTTTCAACTCCCCTCCATCATTAATATTTTAACATCACTATTTAAAAAATTCAAAGCCTATTTAAAAAATTAGCCTGCCCAATAATTATTTACAAAAAGAGTAATATCTATTGCCAGAAGTAAGGTTGATATCAAAACCCAGGCGTTTTTTGTAAGTTCATTCTTAATTGAAGCTGCATAAATAAAAATTGGAAACAAAATTAAAATATATCTTTCTATGCTCATCATGGTTCCGGTACTTAAAGCAACTAAAATAGTGGTAAACATATAAATTCCGTAAGAGGTGCGTAATTTTTTTAAAACTATGACTGACATTGTAACGGCAAAAATTACGCATAAAACATCAAACGAATAATTGACGATTGCCGGATTGGTAAAATTTACGGCCGGCACGTCTCTTCCAAAATCAAATGCTCTCCCCCAATTTCTTTCGACCTCTAGAAAGAGAAAGAAATTGCCGAATTTTAAGAAATGATAAGTAAAAAAACCAAGCGTTCCAAGAGGTATTAAAAACAAATAGTAAAATTCCTTTTTAAAAATCCCTTTTTTCCCAAACTCTTTGCAATACTCCCAAAATAAGGGGATGATTAAAAAAATGCCCGTTATTCTGGTTATAGAAGACAAAAAGCCAAAAGCGGCAGAAATTAAATATTTCTTTTTAAACGAATAATAAAAAGCCGCCACTGACAAAAATAAAAATAAAGATTCGGTATAAACGGCATTAAAGAAAAAAGCCGTCGGGAAAATAAGCATCAAAAATATTGCCCGAAACGGATCAATTTCCTTATGAAATTCTTTAATGAGTTTATAAAGAAAAACAACCCCTAAAATTAAAAATACCATACTTAAAATCCACCCCGACAGCACCATGTCTCCCAAAAGAAAAAAAGATAAACTCTTCATAAGTAAAGGATACAAGGGAAAGAAAACGATGTTGGAAAGAATGTTGTTGGGAATTAAATGATAACCCTCCCCGGCGATGCTTTCATACCATTTCGAATCCCACCGAGAGTGAATTGAACTCATATTCCAGCCTTGCGTTTGATAAACTTCACTGGGGTTTAGCCACCACTGTGATGTATCCGGATTCAAATTAAATCGATTTAAAACCGCCAGTCCAAATATATTGACGATTAAAAGCCATAATAGAGTAAAAGTTATTATTTTTTGCATTAGTCAGACTTGTTTTCTTTTAATACCATTTTAACATCTAGGGCAATAACGCCCTTGTTTCTTTCGTTTACTCTTAACGGATTAATATCTATTTCCTCTATTTCGGAAAAATCGATCATTAAATGAGAGAGCCGTAAAATTGTATCAGCAATAGCTTCAATGTCATATGCCTCACCGCCCCTAAAACTTTTTAATAATTTTGATCCCTTGGTTTCTTCAATCATTTCTTCTGCTTCCCTTAAAGAAACCGGAGCAATCCTAAAAGAAACATCGTGCAAAACTTCAACCATAATACCGCCAAGACCAAACACAATAACCGGCCCAAAAACGGGATCACGCTTAGCGCCCACAATTACTTCCTGTCCTTTTCTGACCATATGATAAACGGTTATTCCTTCTACCCTGGCATCCGGCATTTTTGCATTCACGCTATTTATTATTTCTTTAAAAGCCTCTTTAGCTTCAACTTTGTTATTTAAACCAATTTTGACACCACCAACATCCGTTTTGTGTAAAATATCCTGAGAGGTAATTTTTAAAACAACCGGAAAACCAATTACCGCTGCCGCCTCAGCCGCTTCCTCCGCCGTCTTTGCCATGATACTTTTGGCAACGGGAATTCCGTAGGATTTTAAAATTTTTGACGCCAAACTATCCATGGAGTCACCTAAGTTATAAATATCTGCTGCTTCGGCTTGGCCTAAAAGATAAGAAACCCTGTCCTTATCTTTATCAAAATAAGCTACTTTATAATTTGGCCGTTCATTTAAGTAATTTCTATACTGATACATTGCTTCCAGCACTCGAACGGCTCTTTCCGGAAAATTGAATGCTGGTATTTTATTGTCATTTAATATTTTAAGGCCCGCTTCCACTCTCTTACCGCCCATGAATGCCGCAACCACCGGCTTGTTATATCTTCTAGAGAGAGTAACAATTATTTTGGCTGTTTCCTCAACTTCGGTTGTAATTTGAGGAGTTAAAATGACAATAACGCCGTCAACACCTTTATCAGACAAAGTTGCCTCCAAAGCCACTTTGTATCTATCCGCCTTCGCGTCCCCTACAACATCAATTGGATTTTTCTTAGAAGCAATCGGCGGCAATTTTCTCTCTAAATAAGCAGTGGTGATGGGCGAAAGTTTTGCAAGTTCTAGTTTACTTTCGATAACCGCATCAGTCGTCATAACCGCCGGACCACCGGCATTTGCAACAATGGCTATTTTGTTTCCTTTTATTAGCGGCTGATAGGCAAAAACTTTAGCATAATCAAATAATTCTTCCAGTGAATTGGCTCTTATGATGCCGGCTTTTTTAAAAGCGGCAGAAACAGCCGTCTCCGAACCGGCCAAGCTTCCGGTATGAGAAGCGGCAGCTTTGGCACCGGCACTGGTAATTCCCGCTTTTAGAATAATAAGAGGTTTTTTTTCGGTAATTTTAGATGCTCTTTTAATAAATTCCGGCCCGTTAGAAATAGCTTCCAAATAACCAAGTATTACCCTGGCCGCTTTGTCGTTTTCCCACTCTAAAAGTAAGTCATTTTCATTTATATCCGACTTGTTTCCCAACGAAACAAATCTGGAAAAGCCAATACCGTTTAAATTAGCCCAATCCAGAATTGCAGTACAAACCGCACCGGACTGAGAGAAAACAGCGACATCATATTTTTCCGGCATACTTTCGGCAAACGAAGCATTTATTTTTTGGTAAGTATCAATAAATCCCAAACAATTAGGTCCCAAAATGCGAATATTATGATTTTTTGCAATTTCAGCTATTCTATCTTCCATCTCTTTGCCTTCTTTTCCAATCTCCTTAAAACCGGCCGTAATTATAATAACGGTCTTAATGCCTTTAATACCGCATTGCTCAACAATATCCGGGACAAAGGGAGCGGGAATTAAAATGACAGTCATATCAATGTTTTCAGGAACATGATGAACCGTTTGGTAGCACTTATAGCCCAGTATTTCATCTGCCTTCGGATTAACCGGAAACACTTTTCCCTTGTATCCATATCTTTTTATGTTTGCCAAAACCAAATACCCTAGCTTATCCGATTCCCTCGAAGCGCCTATTACCGCAATTGATTTTGGATGAAACAACAACTCTTTCTTCATTTAAGTAAATCCGATCTCTTTAAAAGTCCTTCTGTTGCCCCCCATCTTCCAACAACCGAAGCAGCATTTTTAGCTGCTTTTTGCATGGACATCTCAATAGAAAGACCCATTATTTGACAAGCCGTAAAAGTGGAACCGAATGCGTCTCCGGCACCGGTTGTATCGATAATTTCTGACGACAAAGCCTTTTGAAAATAATCCGCAAAACCGTCGCATACATAAGCTCCTTTCCTACCGCAAGTAATGACGGCAATCTTAGGCCCAAGTGACTTCAGCTCTGCTAAAATACTTTTTGTGTCTTTTTTATCCACTTTTGATTTAGCTGACTTTACTAATTCCTTAGCTTCATCTTCATTTAAACTTAAAATATCCGTTTCTTTTAAAAAGGGGGCCAACCGGTTATATCCTTCCTCTAGTTGTGCCGATCCGGGATTCCAAGCGATTTTAATTTTATTAGCCCGTGCAAACTTAAATATTTTCGGAATCAGCATATGAGAATGTCCGCTAAGCGAAGTTATATAAAACCACTTGGCATTTTTTAGGCTTTTTAAGTTTTCGATTTTCAAATCATCGTTTGCTCCCCTATAGGTAAATAAAACATGATCTTTGCCATCAACAACGATAAAAGATAAAGCCGTATGATGCTTTATTGATCTATTTAAAAATTGGGTGCCGATATTTCCGTTTTTTAAGTTTTTAAAAATCAGTGACCCCGTGCCCTCACCGCCAATACTGGAAACGATAGCCGTTTTTAGTCCTAACTTGGCAAAATTTCTAGTGGAATTATAAGCGCCTCCGCCATAAGTAAAGTAAGTATCTTCGGGAATAATTTTACTACCATACTCAAAAGCCAGAAAAGTCTGTTTCTTATCTTTTATAATTTTTCCTTCTGCAGTTTTGTAAAAAATGTCTCTGCTGCAACCACCGATAGAAACAATATCAAACATTAGTGCACCCTCCCGGAACGCTTTAAAATTTGAGCAAATATTTCTTTACCCCGAAGTTCTTTTAGTGAACCAAACCGACAACTGGTTTCGCCAAAATCGGCAATGCCGTCTCTATTTTTTCCTCCGTCATATAATAGAAATGGCACCGGATCTTCCACATGATCTTTAACTTCACATGCGGTTGCATGATCTCCGGACACGAAAATTATTTCCCTCCTTGATTTTCTCACACTTCCTATCTCTTTGTCGATTCTTTCTATTAATTTTTTCTTTAAGTTGTAATCCCCAAGCTCTTCCGCGGCCGTATCCGTCGCCTTAAAATGAAGATAAACAAAGTCATATTTTTTTAAAGCTTTTTTTGCCGCTTTAACCTTAGCCTTGTAATTTGAATTATAAAGACCCGTCGCTCCTTTAACTTTAAGAACATCCATGCCAAGGAAACTGGCGATTCCTTTATACAATGGAGCTCCGGCAATACAAGCGGCTTTTAAGCCATATTTTGTTTTAAAATCATCAACCTTAAAATAAGAACCGCAACCTCTTGTAAGCAAATAATTGACAGGCAAAAGTCCTTTTTCTATTCTTTTTTTGTTCAATGGATGATCTTTTAAGAAGTGATAAACTTCTTGCTGATATCTCCATAAGGCTCTGGCAGTTGTTAGCGCAGCCAAAGATGACTCCAATGGTTGAGGCACTAAAACCTTAACATTTTTCTTATGAGGTAAGGCTTTATGAGGATCCGTATCGGAAATAACCGTCGAGTGAGAATGAATTCGATGGCTTAAATTGGCGCCCTTGATAATTAATACTCCTCTATGAGCTAGCCCCGGATAAACTTTAAATTCTAAACCGTCAATTTTTCTTCTGCCTATAACCTCGGCAAATTCTTTAATGTCTTGGATGTTGCCGGCTCTCGGATCAATCACTTTCAAATTTTCATCGACGGTTCCAAAGTCCACCCTAAAAGCTAAATCGCCCTTGTCTAATGGAGCATTTATCCCCAAAGCCTCCAGTACTCCTCTGCCGGGATAATCCTTTTTATAATCGTATCCAAAAAGTGCTATATGTGTTTCTTCTGAGGTTGGATAGACACCGGGCGGCAAAGCATTTTGCATTCCGCAAAGTCCCTTAGATGCCATAAACTTTAAATTGGGTTTTCTTGCTGCCTCCAAAGGAGTTAATCCTTTAAGCTGCTTTATGGGACGATCACCCAATCCGTCTATTATTACTAGAAGAATTTTTTTGTTTTTCATGTTTTTGTTTATTAATCATCTCTATTTTAGCACCTTTAAAATAAAGTAAGTAGAGGCTTAAATAAAACCAAAATGTCGCCGGCGCTAAATTTAGAGCCTGACCGACATAAGGAATTGATGATAAAGGAAGAAGAACCATTACCAAAAATAAAAGAACTAGGCTTGCCATAAAAACCGATTCCGGCCCGTAAACTTTCATGAATTTTTTGCTTTGCTTTAGGCTTGTAAGACCTTTTTCCTCCATTACTAAATAATTCAGGCCGGCAAATAAAAATGCGTAGGCAAAGTAGATGCCCGGCAGGATAAGAATAAATCCGCCGATAATTATTAGATAAGCTAGCGTATTAACTAATAATAAACCCAAATACTTAGATTTGATAAAAGACAAAAGATCTAAGTCTTTATCCATGAAATAAGTGTCTATAATCCGAAACGACAAAAGTTGGCTTACAGTACTTAAAACAACATTAATAACGAGCGTAACAAGCGAAGCCAGTGCCACTCTTGCCATTTCCGGCGTATTAATAGCCTCCAAAATTTGCTTGGGAGTAAACGTTAATTCAGGTAGGGCAGTAGCCGCTAAATTAAGAATTAACAAACTCACCAAATAGGGCAAGCAAATTAAGAAAAAATTCCGCCAAGGTTTTTGGATAAATATCTGCCACCCCATGGTTATTATTTTAAAAAAACTTAAACTGGGCAGCACTTTATGACAATTCTCCGCGATTTTCTTTTATATTACGCTCAATTTCGAGTAAGCGGTTATATTTGGAAACCCTTTCGCCCCTGGCCGGAGCACCGGATTTTATTTGACCGCACCCTGAGGCAATAACTAGATCGGCAATAAAATCATCGGTAGTCTCCCCTGAACGATGAGAAATAATTGGTTGGAAATTGGCCTTCTGAAGCATTTTTATAGCCTCGATAGTTTCTAAGAGCGTTCCAATTTGATTAACTTTAATAATGGCACCGTTTGCTAGCCTTCTTTCTATGCCCTCTTTAATTCTGACCGGATTAGTAACAAAAAGGTCGTCCCCTATAATTTGAATTTTTCGGCCGTTTGTATTTTCCAGTTCCTTTGTTAAATTTTCCCAACCGTCAAAATCATCTTCCGCTAAAGGGTCTTCAACTGAAAAAATCGGGTATTTTTTAATCCAATCCGCATACATCTTAGTCATCTCTAAAGCGGTAAGCGATAAATTTTGAGAACTAAGAATGTACTTGCCATCATTAAATAATTCCGTAGAAGCAACATCTAGGGCAATAAAAACTTCTTCACCCGGCTTAAATCCAGCCCGACTTATAGCCTCAGTTAGTAAGGCTATTCCGGACTCATTATCAGCTAAATCGGGCGCAAAACCGCCTTCATCACCAACCATGGTTGCCAATTTTTTGTCTCTTAAAACTTTTTTTAAAGACTGATAAATTTTGGCTCCGGCAGCTATTCTATCTTCAAAGTTGTTTCCCATAACCGGCACAACCATCATTTCCTGAACGTCAACATTATTATCTGCATGTTTGCCACCGTTTAGGATATTTAAAAGTGGTTTGGGGGCAATATATTTTTGATCAAATTCATAAAACTCCTGAAGGTATCTATATAAAGGAACGCCCTTAGCTATTGCCGCAGCTCTGGCCAATGCTAAAGAAGCTCCCAAAATGGCATTTGCCCCTAAGTTAGATTTATTTTCGGTTCCGTCTAAAGCAATCATCGCTTTATCAAGTTCTTCTAAGTTCCACACCTCGTTGCCCTTTAGCGCATTAGAAATTTTACTTACATTTGAAGCAGCAACTTTAGCACCAAAGCCATCTTCGTCGCGAAGCTCGCAGGCCTCATGCGCTCCGGTAGAAGCACCCGACGGGACGCTGGCTTTAGCCGTTACACCATTTTCCAAAAAAACAATAGCTTCTACCGTGGGGTTTCCGCGGGAATCGTAAATCTCACGACCAATAATTTCTTTAATTTTTGCCATATATATTTTCCTTATTTAGTTTGTTTCCAAAATTTAAAACCAAGATAGGTTAAAACTACCACAAAAACAACTAATATTAAACCATAGATTATCTTAACTACAATCTTTTTTACATCCACTCTTTCACTTGGAAGAATGATATTATTGGCATCCGCCGAAAAATTAAAGTGTCTGGATGAAACCGACTGACTTGAAACCGGATTCGGACTCATTTCTGCCGTAGCAGCAATAGACGGCCGAACCGGAGGCATAGCAGCTGCCGGAACCGGTGGATGCGGAGTAGAAGATTCGACTATGCTTCTATCAATTGTTTTTTCGTTTGTGGTATCTCCGGGACCCTGGGGTGGAATAACTTTCGCATCGGGCCCGCTACTTTTGACAATTGGCGGCAATTCTCTTTTTCCATCTCTAATCGCTTTCATTTTCTTTTCCTGCGCAGCTTCTATTTCTTTTACAAAATCTGCATTTGCCTCTTTGGGCGAACTAAACATTGATGGCTTTGGTGCTGGTATTACCGGCGGTTCGCTTTCCGGCATCAACTTATTGCCAAAATCTAAAGGCTTTATATCTTTCCCAACATCGCTCTGTAGGTTGGACGCGACCCTTGGCGGTTTATCGCCCAGGTGAATTATATTGTCAAAAAAATTCTTCGGTTTTTTATCTTCAACTGAAGCAAAATGAAAATCAATTTTTGAAGAATCAAAAGCTTTTTGTACCGGCGCTTCTTCTACTTTTGTATTTTGATTTAGACTTGAAACGGCACTGTCTAAAGAAGAACCGGGACCCGCTAGAGCAGCTACAGCGCTATCTAGTCCTGAGTTAAGAGAAGCATTAACATCTGCTGTTAGACCGGGCACGGAAGACGAACCCGTTAAATCACTGAGGGCGGTACTAAGTTCCGGAAAAGCGGTAGCATTTGATTGATCCTTGGCTATTTCTCCACTGATTGTTTCCAAATTGTCTTTTTCTTGCCTGATCTCTTGTTCAATTAAATTTTCTATGCTCTGCAAGGAGTCTTCTTTATTATTATCATCTTGATCGTCGGCATGCGACAATACAGCGTCGTCCGATATATCATTTTGACTCGGCGCTATCTGGACACTTGCCGTGCTATTATCATCCGCTGGTGTAACGGGAGAAGTGCTTTGCCCGTAATCAGCCGCCATAGTATTAAAACTATTATCATTATCCGAAGTGTTGAGCACAGGATTTTCATTTTCTTGGACTACTGCATTTTCTTCCTCGCTATCAGGAGAGTCACTTGACGGATTTGCTTCCGATAAATCGGAAATCCAAGAGTTAAAAGAGACGGGCGATGTTCTAACCGGCTGTTCTTCAGTGTCAGCTTCCTCTATAATCGGCTCTGGTTCAGTAATCTCAACCCCTTCTTGGACAGTTTCATTTTCTTCTTCCGGCTCTGCAACTTCTGCCGCTTGCTGATCAGATTCTACTCCTTCTACTATTTCAATAGACTCAGAATCTACCGGCAATTTTTCATTTATCTCTACCTCTTCCCCGCTTTCCGCAACGGTTTTATTTTCTTCCGGTACTACCTCAATATAATCCAATTCTGATTCTTCGTTGGAGGATTCGCTATTTCCATCTTCGTCGGGAACTATTTCAATATGAGGCAGTTCGTCTTCAACTTGCTTTATTTTTTCTTCCAGAACCGGATCCATGTTTTCATCTTCTACGGGTACCTGAAAAACTGCATCCTCCGCCTTGTCTTTAGAAGGTTGTGCATTTTTTTGTTGATTATAATCTTGGGTTATTAGCTTTTGATAATCTTCTCCAATAAACTCGGCATCTGAATTTTCCTTGCTTTCCTCGGTAGCTTCTATTACATCAGGCTCCGAACTGGCCGGAACATTATCAATATCAAAATCGTCGCCGATTATCGCCTGGTAGTTTGATCCTGTATAGGTATCATCATCTGATCCGTTTTTACCACTACTAAAACTACCGGCTGATGCCGCTTGGTCATCCCCTTGTCTTGTTAATAAATTTTGATCGTTCAATTACTAACTCTTTTTGGTTTTTACTTTCTTTTTACTTTTTTTCTTCTTCTTATAACTCCTTAAATAATGAGTAACGCCGATACCTGAAGCCAAGGCTATACCAAGAACATAACAAACTATCTTTGTATATTCCTCTTGGTTTGGATCTTGTCTGCTATCTATAGTAAAAATTAGGGAAACCGGATCCGTGTAGTCGCCTTTTTCGTTTTTTTGCTGAGCGTCAACTTCATAATCTCCATCTTGAACATTTACCAGATTATAAGCCCAGTCTCCCTTTATATTCGAAATCAAAGTTTTTCTTTCCGCGATTGAACCATTTTGCCTAATTATAAGCAAAATTTCCGACTTTGGTTTTGCCGTTCCTACCAAATGTACTTCCTTTTCAACTATCTTCTTGTGGGTATGATAAACACTTCCTTGATAAGATAAGCCAATAGTGACTTCTCCGCTGGAAGCAAGTACCGAACCGAGTAGAAAAAGGGATGTACAAAATGCGGCCGTTAAAACAACAAAACGTTTTATCATATGTGAAAGTTCTTCCTAACTTCCGCAAGCTCCCGAAGTAATAACTTTTCTTCAACTGATGCAATTAATCTTCTGGTGGAATCAATTACGTCCGGACTGACCGAAACTGAAGTTACACCGTATTCAACCAATTTTTCCGTAATTTTAGGGTAAACTGATGGTGCCTGGCCGCAGATTGAAGCAGTAACACCTTTTTCCCTACATACTTCAATAATCCGTTTTAAGGCAATTTGAACTGCTTCGTTTCTTTCGTCATATTCTTCAGCCACAATTGAGGAATCTCTGTCTAAACCTAAAATAAGCTGGGTTAAGTCGTTGGATCCAATAGAAATGCCATCAATGCCGCATTCAATAAATTTATCGATTAAGAATACTGTAGAAGGTACTTCCACCATTATCCAAAGCTTAAAGTCCGGACCACGTTTTAAACCGGAGTCTTCAACCAGTTTTTTAACCGCCATAAATTCATCAACGCGTCTTACAAACGGAATCATTAAATGAAGATTTGGATTATTTTTTCTAACTTTCTTTATGGCCTCAAGCTCCATATTGAATAATTCGGGCTCTTTCATATACCTAAAGCATCCTCTGTAGCCGATCATCGGATTTTCCTCATGCGGTTCGTCTTCGCCACCCGGAAGGTTTCTATATTCATTTGTTTTAAAATCTGTAGCTCTATAAACAACCGGTCGCGGGTAAAATGCCGATGCCATTTTTTCTAGTCCTTCAGCTAATTTATCTGTCCATTCCTCGGCTCTGCCTTCTTTGTAAGCTTTTAGTGGATGTTCTTTTATATATTCCATGATGATAAATTCCGCCCTCATAAGACCCACTCCGTCAACATTTCTTTTTGCCATTTCTTCGGCAAGTTCCGGCTCACCAAGATTTAGATAAACTCTGGTAGCAGTAATTGGCTCATTCACCATTTCCATAACCTGAACCGGACCGGCAGCCTGACCGGGAACTCCCGGCGCTGCTGCAGGTTGAGGCGCGGCTTCGGCAAGTAACCCTTTATAAACAAGGCCCTTAGAACCGTCAACCGTAACTGCGTCGTAGGATTTTAAGGTTTCGGTTGCCGTCTCGGTGCCAACAACACAAGGAATTCCAAGTTCTCTAGACACAATAGCCGCATGGCAGGTTCGACCACCGGCGTCGGTAACAATACCCGAAGCTCTTTTCATAGCCGGAACATAATCCGGCGTTGTCATTTCGGTAACAAGTACGTCGCCTTCTAAAATTTTATCTATTTCGGAAGGGGAATGAATAATTTTTACCGGACCGCCGCCCAGGCCAGCTGAAGCAGAGGATCCTTTTAAAACAACTTCTTTTTCGGTAGTAGTTGCGACAGCTTGAGGCGCCGCAGAAACGGGAGCTGCCGCAGGGACTGGATCTACCGAAGCTATTACCGGAGTACCAGCTGCTGCCGCATCTTCTTCTTCCCTCTTTTCTAAGGCATCACCTAAAGTTGTTACCGGACGAGATTGAACCATATAAACCTTTCCTTTATATACCGTAAATTCGGTATCCTGAGGTTTCCCATAATGAGCCTCGATTTTCTTGCCGATTTCGGCAAGCTCTAATATTTCATCATCGGTTAATTTTTGTTTGTCCTGCAAATCAACGGCAACCGGCTGAGCTGCTTTTTGTAAGCTTGCCGGATCATCGGTATCTGATGAGCCGGACTCTCTGGTTAACATCCATGTCTGCTTGTGAATTTCTTTAGCAGAAATCTGCATCGTGTTTTTATCAACCAAATATCTGTCCGGAGTAACTGCGCCGAGAACCACTACTTCTCCCAAACCGTAAGCGGCTTCAATGGAAATATGATCAAGGTCATTGTTAGTTGGATCAATGGTAAACATTACACCGGCTTTCTCAGCATCAACCATTTCCTGAACCGGAACTGCAATACCAACTTCAAGCTGACCAAAACCTTTGTCTTCTCTGTAATAAATTGCTCTGGCACCAAAAAGAGAAGCGTAGCATTTTTGAACCGCCTCTAAAACACCTTCTTCTCCAATAACATTTAAATAGGTTGACTGCTGACCGGCAAATGAAGCGTCCGCCAAATCTTCAGCCGTCGCCGAACTCCTGACCGCCACATAAAGCTTGTCCCTGTCACCCTTTAATCTATGATAATTTTCAACTATTGCCGCTTTTAAGTCTTCCGGCATCGTTGCTTTTTCAATTAACGCCTGAACTCTTTCGGCTCTTTCCTGCAAGTCTTTGGAGTTTTCCACATCCAAACCATCTAAGATTTCGGTTATTTGCTCTTTCAGTCCCGCCTTCTCTAAGAAATAAAAATATGCCTGAGCGGTTATATTATAACCGTTAGGCACCGGAATCCCCGCCTTTAATAACTCCCCTAAATTAGCTCCTTTTCCTCCAACTGTTGCGCCGTCTCCCTTGCCAACTTCAGAAAACCACAGAATATGTTTATCGCCATCTGCCATAAAAACCCTCCTTATTTCTTTCAAATTTAAAAATTAAATATAATGCTCCTTTTAAAATTATATCAACTCCCAGCAAAAGTTCAAATAGAAAACGAGACCGTTGAAAAACTCCCCAAAATCCTTACTTTTTTAAAATTTCTTGAAAAAAAGCTGTCTAAAAAACATAAAAAAGGCTCATTAAATAACTTAGAAAACGCCCCTAAAATGATTGACATTTTGG
>Ga0210044_10006222_pt1 | contig 15839 bp, 11 predicted proteins | sample CryGey13umfilter_2_FD_183959 | JGI IMG/M metagenome (GOLD analysis project Ga0210044, IMG submission 183959) | Groundwater microbial communities from aquifer in Utah, USA - Crystal Geyser 4/9/14 3 um filter (SPAdes) (version 2) | ecosystem: Environmental > Aquatic > Deep subsurface >...
TGGCGTGGCAATACGGACTCATTGCCCTGGCGCTGTTCGCGGGCGGAACGGCGCTGCCCATGATCGTGTCCAACCTGATCGATTTGAAACTGGGGTTCTGGAATGAACTTTCGCGTAAACAAATGCAGACCCGCATGGCCACCACCCTTAGGCTGACCCGGACCAAGGCCATGCATTTCAGCATTGCCGTGGAAATCCGCGACCTCATCCTGCAAACCCTTCCCGTATGGGTCGCAGGGGTTGCCGGGTTGATGATTTCTTTTTCAGGAGAACAGGGAATCTGGACCGGGTGTTTTACCGGGGTGACGCTGGCGATGATCCTCTTCCAACGCGCGTTTTCCCGCTACCATTACCTTCCACTCATCGTCTGGCTTTCCCTGGGAAGCGGATGGGCCGTGGATTTCGTATTGCGGGAAGGCGGAACAACGGCCACCGTTGTCATTCTGAGCTTCCTCGCCCTCACCGCCTGGAATATAAAAAATCTTCTGTGTTTCTATCTGCGCCCGACCGACCCTGCCACTCTGGCGAAGCTGGAAAAATTCGATCAGTATATTTATCTTCCCTATCTCGGCAAAATTCTAAAACGTCTGGCCCGGATGAAGGGGGAAACCGAGGAAAGAATTTTCGTCTGGGGAACGTTTTCCCAGCTTTATCATTTGACCGGACTGCCGGCGGCGGACAATTACCTGCATCATTCCATCGGCCCCTGGGACACGCAGGCGCTGGAAGGTTTTTTCGACGGCGTCATCGGCGGGCTCATCCGCCACAAGCCGGTGTATCTGATTAAAACCTTCCCCGATCTCGATATGGACCTGCTGGAGCGGGTGACCGGAATCCGCTACCGGCGGATCAAAGTCGTCCTCGCGCGGTTTGCGCTCTACCGCCTGGAAGGGTTCACCGCGGTCTGTGAAAACCCGCTCGCGCTTTCCTGGCAGGAAAAAATGCGCATCATGGAAAAACTGACCGCCGGCGCATGGCACGCCCCGGCCATCGACCGCAGCGATTTTCAATGCGGCGATACCGCCACCGCGTTAAAGGAGTGCCGCAAACTGATCCGCATCAATCCGCACGATACCCCCGGCCTTGCTTTCCTGGGAGAGCTCTACGCCCATCGCGGCCAGTCCATCAACGCCATCGCGGCGTTTGAAAAGGCTCTGAGCCTGGAACCTTCCCGTACCCATGTGCGTCTCATGCTGGCCCGCCAGAAGATCCACCTTGGTCTGATAGAGGAAGCCCGATGGCTGATCGATGAGGAAACCCGGCGCTTCGGAACCGGCGATGAAGTTCTCTTTCTCAACGGGTTGATCCTGCAGTGTCAGAACGATCACCACGGCGCCATGGAAGCGTTTGAGCGGTTCCGCGCAGTGCATCCCCAGCGCCACGACTGCTGGCAGGCGCTGGTGGAATCCCTGACGATTTTGCAGGACAGGGAACAGCTGGTTCGCCTGTACGCCGAATCGGAGAATACGGAAAAGGAAAGCGACCGGGACTGGCTGAAAGCACGGGCCGCCAGCGCCATCGCCCGGGTCGATGCCCCGCTCAGGGCTGAATCGAAAACTCTCGATCACTATCTCAATCAGGACGCGGAGAATTGCCTGCTTCAATACGCCAGAGCATCCGCTTTAGAAAAAGAAGGCGATATCGAGAACGCCTACCGGTTGTTCAAAACCATCGCCTGTTCCACAAAAAGTTACCCCCATATCCAGGCGGGAGCCTGGTTTCGGCGGGCGCTTTTGTCCCGCTGGGAACGTAGAAAATTTTATTTGAAAAAATGCCTGCAACTGAACCCGGAGCATCTGGCAGCGAGGCGCCTGCTCACAGAAATCAGATCGGATACCCAAGCCGGTGAAACCGCAATCAAGGACGACGACCGGAAAACCGGTTCGCTTTAGGAAAATCCATCAACCCCAATCAGGAGACAAACCGTTGAAAGTCAGCGTCATCATACCCAACTGGAACGGCATGCGGTTTATTGGAATGTGTCTCGACTCCCTGCGGCGTTCGACCTTTGAAGATTTCGAAGTCATCGTTGTCGATAACGGCTCCATGGACGGGTCCCGCGAATGGATCGAACAAAACTGTCCCTGGGTCCGCCTGATCAGGAATCCTGAGAACATGGGTTTCGCCACCGCCTGCAATCAGGGCATCCGGGCCTCGGCGGGCGACTATATCGTCCTGTTGAACAATGACATCGAGGTCGAACCCGACTGGCTGACTGAACTTTACAGAGGCATGGAGAGGCACCCGGAATGCGGCATGGGAACGACGAAAATGATGTTTCTCGACGACCGCGAGGTTTTCTACAATACCGGAGACCTGTTCCACGTCTGGTCTTCCGGAGGCGGACGGGGTCAGGGAGAAAAAGATGTCGGTCAGTATGACAAGGAGGACTACGTGTTCGGCGCCTGCGCCGGCGCGGGAATCTACAGGAGAGAACTCTTCGATACAGTGGGTATTTTCGATGAGGATTTTTTCATCTTCGCCGAGGACGTCGATTTGAACATGCGCAGTCAGCTGGAGGGTTTTAAAACGGTGTATCTCCCCCAGGCCAAGGTCTATCACATCGGCACCGCCACCGTCGGCCTGTACAGCGACCGCTATGTGTATCTCTGCAAACGCAACGATGTCTACGTCCTCATCAAAAACATATCGCTGGGCCTGTACCTAAAATATTTTTTCACTATCCTCAAACACCAGATCGGAGATATCAAATACTTTTGTTACCGCGGTCAGGGCCTCGTGCTTTTCAAATCCAAACTTTCCGCATTGAAAATGCTGATCCCATTGCTGAGCCGCCGGTTCCGCATCCAGAGCCGGAGAACCGTCCCCGATTCCGAGATTGAAAAAATCATGATCCTGGAATAACATTCGGGGAATGATCGGTGATTTAAAAAAATCCAAAATCGACTGGGAGCAGATCAAACGCTGTGTCCCGCCGAATGCCGCCTTTAAACGCCAGATCAAGGAAAATAAAAAGGAGAAATTGAGTTCGTGAGGCATTTATGATTAAATGCCTTTCCAGATCAGGCGGATAAACCCTGTCACGATAGAATCTCTTCCGCGGCTTCCATGAAACCCTCCTCCAGCCCAGCGCCTTTGAATCCTGTTCTGTTACAGGCAAAAGAAAAATTTTTCCAGCTGGAAAAAATATTCCGTACCAACAGGGAAAGCAAAGAAGAATTGTCTCCCCCTTCCGGGTTTGCCTTCACTCCCGAAGGCAATCTCGTTGTGGCGGACGATTTCAATCACCGCATCCAGATCTACGGCCCAGACCAAAAACCGGTCAGAAGTTTTGGCGGGAAAGGCAGGAATCCGGGGGAATTTCATTATCCCCGCGGCATTGCCGTGGACGCTCAAGGGAATATCTACGTCGCCGACAGCTGGAATCACCGCATGCAGAAATTCGATGGCGCCGGAAATCACCTTTTAACCATCGGCTCCTGCGGCGAGGGCAAAGGCCAGTTGAACGAACCTTATGACGTATTGATCGACCCGGACGGCGCTATTCTCATCGTCGAGCGCTACAATCATCGCATCCAGATATTCGACGCCGCCGGGAACTCCAAAGGCTGGATCGGCGACCGCGGTTCGGTTCCCGAGGAACACCTGGCCTATATCCATGAAACCCCTGCTCACCTGTTCTCGCCTCCGGCGTTTGAGTTTCCCACGTCCCTCGCCAGAGACAGTTGTGGCAATTTTTTCGTCTCCGACAGCGGCAATCATCGAATCGTCAAGTTCGATGCCCAGTGGCGTCACATCCTTTCCTTTGGCGGACGGGGAAGCGGGATCGGACAGTTCGAATATCCGCTCTGCGTTGCCGTGGGACCCAACGACCTGCTTTATGTCGCAGACCTCAACAACAACCGCATTCAGGTATTCACCAGCACCGGACAGTTCATCACCCAGACCCACGAAGCCGATGAATCCCTGCCGCTTAAAGCTCCCTGCCTGACCGCGGTGGACAACGAAGGAACGCTCCATGTGGGATTGACCTTCGACACCCGGCTTGCGGCCTTTAACACGACGCCCCAGAGCCAGGCAGAGTTGGTGACGGAGTGGATCGCGGGCAATGATAAAGACCCTTATCTTCACTATCACCGCGCCCTGCTTTTTGAGCAGAATGCACAATACGAAAACGCGCTGAACACCTGCGCTGAAGGGGCAGAGCGCTTATTGACCCAAAACGCGCAATCCGCTGCCGCGGCAACCCACTTTGAAGTGGATCTGCTTTTAAAGCTCAGCCGTCTGGCTCTCCGCACCATGGACAAGAATGCAGAGCCGTCTTTGCTCAAGGGCTTCGATATTTTAAACCTTCATCTCGATCACGACCGCCAGAGAATGCTCGATTTGCATGAGGAATGGGAAATCGCCGCCGCGGATTACAACCAGAAGCTGGTCGAGGAACAAAAACGCATTCTGGAACAACGTGAGGACCAGCGAGCGTTCAACAAGGAGCTCTTCGAGGCTGAAGCCCAGGATAAAAAGCTTTACCGGCAATTGCGGGAGGTTTTTTTCGCATACCGGAAAACCGTGGAACAGTGGTCGGAATATTGCGGCAACGTCATAAACTGCAAACCTGCCGGCCCCGGTCTCAAACTCTGCCTGAAGCATGTGGAAAGCCATTGGGCCCGGATTGGCGAAATAACCGTTCGTCTGCTCGACGATAAAGAAAAAAACGAAGCCTTCATGGTGCAGTCTTTTGGAGACATGCAGGACCAGCAGGATAAATGGGGGACCTTTCTCATCCGTTCCAACACCAACCTGCGGATCCTGGATGTTCTGCGCCAGGTTCACTTTGAAATCCGCAGTCTTCTCGCCAATCTCAAGGGCGCCGCGTTACAGTACCCCGAAGATTCCGATGTGGAAAAAACTTTGCGCCGGTGGATCATTGACCCGCCCCATGCGGAAACGATATTAAAAATTCTGTCGGGTTACCAGGAAGAATGGACTTTTCATAAATCGCTGGATATCCTTTTAAAAGATCTCGTGGATGCCTGGATCTCCCGTGCACAGCCACCCCAGCCGGGCACTGTGACCCTCGCGGACTTTCACCCGGTGGTATTCGACGCGGAGGAATTAAACCTCAAGGAGATCGCTCAATCCCTGCTGGTCGAAGGAATACCGCTGAAAAAAACCGCCGCAGGCCTGATGTGCGGCGCAAGTGTTTACCCGCCGGAAAATATTCCCGCCGATACGCGCCCGTTGCTTGAAACCCTGCGGGAAACGCTGGACAGTCAGCGTACCTATGAAAGCAAATACCAGGAAGTACGCCGTCAGCTCGAGGATCTTGCACAACAAAAACAGCAGCTGGAAACGAGTTTGACCCAGGTCAATCCTCAGGATAAAAAAGCCCCCGTCACCCTGCAGAACAACCTCGCCGTGGTGAGTTTTCAGGTCAGCATCCTCGGAAGAATGCTCCTGACCATGGAAATCAACGAGACCAACAACCTCTGCCGCCTGGTAGCAGGAACAGCCCTTCTCATGGCCGCGGAAAATCAGGAAACCGCCTCCGGGGTGGCGGATCTTTTACAATCCATTCATGCCTTTCAATCCGGCCTGGAAGAAAAAATCCGGCAGAGCCTGGAGGACAGAAAACATCTTGCTTTCGAGATATCCCGCCTGAACGCAACCCTGGCGCACATCAGCGAAAGCCAACGGGTCGAGGAATTGAACCAGTCACTGGAAATCAAAGAACAGGTGACCCGGAAACAGCTGCTGCTGGAAAAACGCGAGCACAGCCTGAACCGTTATTTCAGAACCCGCAATCTGGTCCATAAACTACGGCAGTTCCAGCCACAGGACGCATCCGCAGGCCATGATCCGCAATGGACATTTCATCTTTCTTTCGGCAATGGCGGCCCTCTCACGCAGACCCTGCCACAGCCGCATGGCGTCACCGCCACAAGGAAAGGCGATCTGGTCTTTGCCGACTACGAAGGCCATCGCGTGTTCCGCTTTTCCAGCCAGGGAATTTACAAAAACCATTTTGGCGGCTTTGGCAACGCTCCGGGCCACTTCAAATACCCCATCTATGTTCAGGAAGACAGCCGGGAATTTCTCTACGTGGTGGACGAAAAAAACAGGCGGGTGCAAAAATTGACTGCGGAAGGAAGTTTTGTATTGTCCTTTGGCGATCATGAATCTCCCCAACAAAGACTGGGGCCGGTCTTCTCGCTATCCATCGACTCTGCCGATCATATCTGGGTTCCCGACTCCGCGCACAACCGCATTCAGGTTTATGATGCGAACGGGACGCTCCAACGCACCGTGCAGAATGAAACCCTTCGCGAGCCGGTCAGCGTCTGCTGTCTGGAAAACGGAGAGTATCTGTTGGGAGACCGATCCGAGTTTCTTCTCAAGCGTTTTGGCCCGGACGGGAAACTGATCCGCCAACTGCAGAGAAACGAAATAACTTTCGCAGAAATTTATTTTTTAGCTCACGATCCCGAGCACGGGATTTTTGCCGCCGATTACTGGAATAACCAGATCCTGCATTTGACACCCGAACTGGAAGTGGTCTCCCTCATCAGAAATGGAGGCAGACGCGCGGGCCAGTTTGGCAAGGTGGGCGGGCTCGCGGTTCACAAAAATCAATTGATCGTCGCGGATTTCGAAAATTACAGAATCCAGGCCTTTGACCTCCTGCAAACCCCGCCCGGAAAAAACTGACCCGCCTCATTCAATTGTGACTCTTGATGGGATAGCGGTGGTTTTTCCCCCGATGCGTATTGTTCTCTTCCACGGCTTTACGAAAATCCTGATCCTTGAAATCATCCATGAATTTTGCGGCAGTCCGGTCTTTCAGCATATCCGGGCGAAAGGAAGAGGCGAGGAAAGACATGGAAAAAGGCATCGGCGTTTGGAAAGCCTCCGCGGCCCTTCGGATCCGGCCTTCAGACCAGGGAAATTCATGGTTGCCGGCGACCAGCACGGTGGCTATGCGCTCCCGATCCTCAAAGCAGTAAATCTGGGAAAATACCGAAACAAAGGTCGTCAGGTCGGAAGGTTTCTTCAGATTGCTTTTTCCGTAAAGATTGGAAGCGACCACACCCTGCGGAGACAAAATGTAGCTGATTTCCTTGTAAAACTCGCAGGTCTTCAGGTGAAAGGGAACCGACCCGCTTTTGAATGCGTCGAGCAGAATCAGGTCGTAGGGCTGCCTGCCCAGAGAATTCTGAATAAACACCCTGGCATCCGCTTCATGAATCCGGTAATGGTCGCTTTCGCGCAGGAAAAAGTACCTGCGGCACAAGTCGATAACCTGTTTATCGACTTCCACCACGTCGATATGCGCTTTTGGGAAACAATGATGCAGACAATTGGGAATCGAACCGCCGCCCAGGCCGACGACCAGCACCCGGTCTGGCGAGGGATTGAACAGAAGCGACGCCAGCATCAGTCTGGAATAGGTCAGCACCGGGGTGTCGCGCGTCTGCATGTCGAAGCGGCTCTGCAGAAAAAAATTGCCGCCGCCCTTGAACCACATTTCCCGCTGGGCGCCGTTCTGGATCACGTAGATTTCATTGTACCGGCTGCGTTTTTTATCGAGAATCTCAAAAGTGGTGGCTGGATTTTGGTCCCGGAAAAAGTTCATGAATGCTAGGGCAAAGCTCCTTTTGAGCGAGGGGGGAATTTCCTTAAGCGAGCCTCCTGACAACGCCTTTTCCTGCAAAGGATTCCCGCCTTTTTGAAAAATCGGCAGGCGGGGAACAAATATGTTTTCTCCTCACCGAATTATATGTTAATATTAATAATATCAACTGTTTATTCTAAATAAATCGCCTCGTTTTTTAAAGGGGAAAGTTCCTCTTTTTCAAAATGTTACAGATATTTGACCCCGGAGAACCGCAAGGATAAGGAGATCACTTCATGCCTCTGAAAGGCCTAAAACACAAAGTCGGACTGGAACACCACGGCATCAGAAATTTTAAAGAAGTCCATTGGAACCTTTCGACCCCGGTCCTGTATGAACATGCTATCCGGAGATCGGAAGGCGTTCTGTCACACCTGGGCCCTCTCTGCGTCACCACAGGGGAACACACGGGAAGAGCTCCCAACGACAAATTCAGCGTCCAGGAACCTTCCAGCCAGGAAAATATCTGGTGGGGCAAGGTCAACCGTTCCTTCACCGTAGACCAGTTCGACGCCCTTTACTCGCGGGTTCTGGCCTACCTGCAGGGACGGGAGATTTACGTTCAGGATTGTTACGCCGGAGCGGATCAGGACCATCAACTGCATATCCGCGTTATCACCGAGACCGCCTGGCACAGTCTTTTCGCCCGCAACATGTTCGTCCAGATCAAGGACCTGACCAAGGTGGAATCGCACAATCCGGGGTTCACCGTCATCCACGTTCCCGGATTCAAGGCGGTCCCCGCCATCGACGGCACCAATTCGGAGGTGTTCGTGGTCGTCGATTACGGCAAACAGCTGGTCCTGATTGGCGGCACCAGTTATGCCGGCGAGATAAAAAAATCCATCTTCTCGGTACTGAATTATATTCTTCCCCAGAAGCACAACGTCCTCTCCATGCATTGTTCCGCAAATATTGGAAAAGGGGGAGACACCGCCGTCTTTTTCGGCCTTTCGGGCACCGGGAAAACCACCCTCTCCGCCGACCCGAACCGCGCATTGATCGGCGACGACGAACACGGCTGGAGCGACAAGGGCGTGTTCAACTTTGAAGGCGGGTGTTACGCCAAAGTCATCCGCCTGTCCAAAGAGGCGGAGCCTGCGATTTATGAGTGCACCCGGCGTTTCGGCACCATTCTGGAAAACGTTCTGGTCAACCCGGATACCCGCAGACTGGATCTCGACGACTCCAGCCTGACGGAAAACACAAGGGCCAGCTACCCCATCACGCACATTGAAAACGCAATGCAGACGGGGGGAGTGGGAGGCCATCCCAAAAACGTCATCATGCTGACCTGCGACGCCTATGGCATCATGCCGCCCGTGGCCAAATTGACGCCGGAGCAGGCCATGTATCATTTTATTTCGGGATACACCGCCAAGGTCGCAGGCACGGAAAAAGGCCTGAGCCGCGAACCCAGCGCCATTTTCAGCACCTGCTTTGGCGCTCCGTTCATGACCCTGCATCCTTCCGTTTACGCCAATATGCTGGGCGAAAAAATCGCCAGGCACAATGTCGACTGCTGGCTCGTCAACACAGGGTGGACCGGCGGCGCTTACGGCGTGGGACGGCGGATGGAAATCGCCCATACCCGGGCAATGATCAAGGCGATTCTGGAAGGCCAGCTCAACAATGTGGCCACATTTAAAGACCCTGTTTTCGGCCTGCACATTCCAGAACAGGTAGAAGGCGTTCCCTCGGAAGTATTGAACCCGAGAAACACATGGAAGCATCCTGAAGCCTACGATGAAAAAGCCAGGGAACTGGCGGCCCAGTTTGTGGAAAACTTCAAGGAATATGAAAAGAGCGTGAGCAAGGAGATTCTAGCGGCAAGTCCGCGCCCGGTAGCGCCTGCAAAGAGCGCAGCCAAAATCCAAAAATTAAGAAAATAAACGGGCCTCCATTCACCTTGTTCGCCTCGTTTATCCACTGACCGGAAACAATATTCCAGGCCGCCTGAAGGGGATTGTGCAACTTGGAACACCAGCCGCTAATCGTCATAACGATGGGAGACCCCGCAGGCGTCGGTCCCGAGATCATCGTAAAAGCCTTCCAGGAAGAAGGCGGATTCCCTCTGTGCCGGGGAGTCGTCGCAGGCGATGCCGCTTGCCTGCGCTCCGCTGCCGGACAGATTGGCGCCTCCGTTGCCATTCACCCGATTTCCTCTCTCGCGGAAGCCCGGTTTCAGCCGGACATTCTCGACGTCCTCGACCTTAAAAATGTTTCTTCGCACCTCGTTCAAGGACGCGCCTGTGCCGAAGGCGGCAAAGCCTCGGTGGACTATATCCGCAGAGCCGTCGAACTGACCATGAACCACGAGGCCGACGCCATCACCACCGCGCCCATCAACAAGGAAAGCCTGCATCTGGCAGGTTTTTGTTATCCCGGCCACACCGAACTGCTGGCGGATTTGACGGATGCAAAAGATGTGGCCCTGATGCTGGCGGGAGACCGCCTGCGCGTGGTTCTGGCGACAACGCACGTTCCCGTGCATCAGATCCATTCCCTGATAACAACCGGCAGGGTGGCCACGACCTTAAGGCTCACTCACAGCTGGCTTAGAAAACACGTGACGGAGCGCCCCAAAATCGCCGTGACGGGGCTCAACCCGCATTGCGGCGACGGCGGCATCTTCGGAGATGAAGAAAAAACCGCCATCGTTCCCGCGTTGGAAACCGTGCGCCGGGAAGGCATTGAAGTTTCCGGGCCTTTTCCCGCCGATGCGTTTTTCTCGCGCCTCAAACCCAACGAATACGATGCCGTCGTCACCATGTATCACGATCAGGGCATGATCCCTGTGAAAATGGAATCGCGGGGAACCGCGGTGAATATCACGCTCGGTCTGCCCATCCTGCGCACCTCGGTGGACCACGGAACCGCATACGACATCGCCGGCAAGGGAACCGCCTCCCCCGAAAGCCTGAAAACCGCCATCAGGAAAGCCGCCGCTCTCTCCCGCGCCTCTCTCGCTGTAAAATGAAAAAGAGGCCGCTGGGGCAAAACTTTCTCATCGACCAGAGCATCGCCCGTGAAATCGTCCGGCTTGCCGGAATTTGCCCTGGCGAACCCGTGGCGGAAATCGGGCCTGGCCGCGGCATCCTCACGCAATACCTTTTGCAAACGGCGAACCCGGTAACGGCTCTGGAAATCGACCCAAAACTGTGCGCCGAACTCAAAAACAAATTTTCCCACCGCGATAACTTCCGCCTGATCGAAGCGGACGCCACCCGATTCGACTTCAGCAGCCTGGGTCCCCGGTTCAAAATCGTCTCCAACCTGCCCTATTACGCCGCCACCCATATCGTCAAGCGGCTCATCGATTACCGGGACCGCATCGCGGACATGACCGTGATGCTGCAAAAAGAAGTGGTCGACCGCTTTATCGCCCATCCAGGCCAGAAGGAATACGGCTCGCTGTCGGTATTCGTGCAGTTCCACTGCCATGTGGAACGACTGCTGGAAATAAATAAAACCGCGTTCGATCCTCCCCCGAAAATCGAATCCTCTTTGATCAAGTTGACGCCCCTGGCCGCCCCCAGGGTCAAGGTAGAAGACACGGGAACCTTTTTCGAGGTCGTGCACGCCGCGTTTTGCCACAAACGGAAAATGTTGAAAAACAATCTGAAAGTCTGGGAAAACCGGTTTGAGCAGAAGAACGGCACAACCCATCTGGCGGGGATCGACCTTTCCCGCCGGGGAGAAACGTTGTCGCTGGAAGATTTCGCTCAACTGTCAAATTTCATTCAAGCGCATCATGACTGAATCCTCCGTAAAACCAGGACGCGTGTTTCTCGTCGGGGCCGGTCCCGGCGACGTGGGATTGCTGACCTTAAGGGGCAAGGAATGCCTGGAGCGGGCCGACGTTATCGTCTACGACTACCTGGTCAACTGGAACATGATGCGCTACGCCAAAGAAAGCGCCCAAACCATCTACGCCGGAAAAAAAGAAGGCCATGTCACCCTCCCCCAGGATGAGATCAACGCGCTTCTGATTGAAAAGGCCAGGGAAGGAAAAACCGTCGTCCGTCTCAAGGGCGGCGACCCCTTCATCTTCGGGCGTGGCGGCGAGGAAGCCATGGCGCTCAAAAAAGCCGGCATCCTCTTTTCCGTGGTTCCCGGAGTCACCTCTCCTGTAGGCGTCGCGGCTTACGCCGGGATTCCCCTGACCCACCGCGACTTTTCGTCCACCGTTTCCATCATCACCGGAAGTAACGAAAAGAATCAGCAGGACATGCGCATCGACTGGGAAAAAATCGCCAGCCGCTCAGGCACGCTGGTCTTTCTCATGGGCGCGCGCAAACTGCCGCAAATCTGCGAAAATTTGATGCAATTCGGCAAAGATCCCGACACACCCATCGCCGTTATCCAGTGGGGGACCACCGCCCGGCAACGCACCTGGACGGGAACGTTGAAGACCATCGTCGATATCGCCATGAAAGAAACCATCGCGCCTCCGGCCCTGACCATCATCGGCGAAGTGGTGAACCTGAAACCGCTCATCCAGTGGTACGAAACCCTGCCCCTGTTCGGCAAAACCGTGGTGATCACAAGGGCGGAGGATCAGGCGGATTCGATGCTGGAACTGCTTCAGGAGTCTGGCGCGGAGCCGGTTTTATATCCTGTCATTCAAACCGTTCCCCCTGACAACTGGGACTTGATGGATCAAACGCTTTCCCGGCTTTCCGAATATCACGGACTGATCTTTACCAGCGCCAACGGCGTGAAGTTTTTCATGCGCCGGCTCATGGAAACGAAGAAAGATATCCGCGATCTCAAGGGCGTCCGCATTTACACCATCGGCCCTAAAACTGAAGACGCGGTGCGGGCCTTCGGCATGCGGGTGGACGTGGTTCCCAAGGATTTCGTGGCGGAATCGCTGCTCGAAAGTCTGAGCCGGGAAAATGTTAAAGGAAAACGCTTTTTGATTCCCAGAGCCAGGGTGGCGCGGGAGATTCTCCCTGACCAACTGCGGGACATGGGCGCAATCGTGGACGTGGTACCCGCCTACCAAACCGTCGCTCCCGTTCGTAAAAACGAAGACTTTGAACGACGGTTAAAAGAAGGCGCCATCGACGTCATCACCTTCACCTCGCCTTCCACCGTCACGAATTTTCTGGAGCGGATCGGCCCCGGACTGCGTCCCTGTTTGAAAAACGTCACCATCGCCTGTATCGGTCCCATCACCGCCGACACGGCGCGGGAAAAAGGCTTGAATGTGGCTATTCTGCCAAAAGAATACACCGTGGAGGCGCTGGTAAAGGCCATTGAAGATCACTTCGCCGGCAAAACCCTGTAAAGCCGATCAACGCCTTGTTTTTCTTTCAAAAAAAATTTTGGACAGAAAAATTCATCTGTGCTAAAAATAGGCGCTCAAAAATCCTGCCCCCATCACGAAACTTGTTTGGATTTGATCGATGCAATACGGTACCGAAGAACATAAAGAATTATTTTGCTGGTTTTTTATCGACACGCATAAGCCCTTCAAACCGGAAGATCTTCCCTGGCCGGACCTGAGTGAAGAAACCATAAAAAAATTGGCAGGGTTCCCCATCTGGGATTACGCGGTGCACACCGAGCGGCAGGTGTTCAACAAATTGAAAGCCTATTCGGAAGAGATCACCGACCCTCTGCTCAAGGAAGCCATGGCGCTTCAGGGCTACGAGGAAGGCAGACACGCGGATCTCCTCAAATATTTCCTGCAACGCTACAATATTCCCTTCAAGGAAATGCCGGACAAGCGGTTGCCCCGCGATCTCGAAAACTGTTTTTTAAGCACCGGGGCCGGGGAATGCATCGACTCCTTTTTCGCCTTCGGGTTTCTGGAAATTTCCAAATCCACCGGAGATTATCCTCTGGAGTTGATCGCCGTGATGGAACCCATCGTTCAGGAGGAAGCCCGGCACATTCTGTTTATTCAGAACTGGATTCTTTACCAGCGTTGCAAACGGCCTCTGCTCTTTCAGCCTCTGCATTTTTTTAAGACCATGCTGGCCTTTTGGAATGCCGGCTGGACCCGGCTCATGGATTTAAAAAATCTCGGCGGGTCTTCCTTCACTATTCAAGCGCGGGAATATGAAAACTCTTCCCTGTCGCCCAAGGATTTCATAAAACTTTGCCTTACCGAAAACAAACGCCGGTTGAACGAATATGACAAATGCCTCGCCCGCCCCAAGCTGATTCCCCGGATCATGAGCGGGGTCAGCTTTCTACTCTGAAACCCCCTGCCCCAGAATCATTATTTCTTGTATAATTGCAAAAAAACGCTACAATTTGTAACATGCTGTTATTTTAATATTCTTCGCATCTCTGGAAAAAAAATCAGGCGTGCGGGAGAAGCCACGCTCGGGAAATTTTATGCGATCCCTGCAAATCAGCCATATTGTATTGACGACCAAGGACCTCGCCGATGTTCTTCTGGAACACCTGAAGTCCTATGACGATTACGACCCTATGATGAAAAGCTTCGCCAAGCTGGCAAAAAAGTACAGCGCCTGCGGTTCCCGCAACCAGGGAGGCGATCTTGGCATTCTGGAAGTTCATACCGCCGCTCCCGAACTTTACAAGGCGGCCATGAAAGCGCCGGTGCGGGAAATTCAGGGGCCGGTGAAAACCACGTTCGGCTACCATATTTTCATCATCACCGATGAAGAAGCCATGGGAGACACGGGAATCGACGGCATCAACGTGCCTTCCATGGGCGCGGGAGACGGTACTTTATAACGGTCAACCTCTAACGGGAGACAGGACACCATGAAGCTGGAGGGAATCCACCATATCGCTCTCAACGTAAAAGATCTGGGCCGGGCGGAAAAATTCTACACCGATGTTCTGGGCTTCCAGGTCACGCACCGTTTCTCCAAGGGATTGCGCCACCTCATGCTGGACACGGGGAATTCCGCCATCGCCCTGTTTGAAGCGCCCGATCTCGACACCAGGGAGGCCCTGGATCACCTGAGTGAAACAGGCTACCTGCATCTCGCGTTCAAGGCCAACCGCGACCAGTTCAACGTCATCGTCGAAGAACTCAAAAACAAGAATGTTTCCATCGACAGCGGTCCGGTGAAACGCGGGGATGGCGAATCGATCTATTTCAACGACCCGGATAACAACCACCTGGAAATTCATTACGATAATTGATCATGGTCGAAACCATCCTCAAAAAAGCCCTCGACGGCGAACGAATCGACAGCGCCGACGCGCTGGAACTGTTCTCCACCCACGATGTCCTGCTTCTCGGCAACGTGGCCTCGCGGCTTGCCCGCCGGAAATCCAAAGACCGGGTGATCACCTACATCGTCGACCGCAACATCAACTACACCAATATCTGCATCACCGATTGCGCGTTTTGCGCGTTCTACCGCAAGGAAAAAGACGAGGACGCTTACGTCCTTCCATTTGAAACCATCGCCGAAAAAATCGAAGAAACGATGGCTCTGGAAGGCCGCCAGATTCTTCTGCAGGGCGGCCACAACATCCACCTGAAAATCGATTATTTTGAAGATCTTTTCCGCAGGATCAAGGAGAAATACGATATTCACCTGCACGCCCTGTCCCCGCCGGAAATCGTGCACACCAGCCGCATTTCCAAAATTTCCCTCGACGAAACCCTGCAACGTCTGCATGCCGCGGGTCTGGACTCCATCCCCGGAGGCGGCGCGGAAATTCTGGTGGACCGGGTGCGAAAAAAGATCAGCCCCTTAAAATGCTCGACCGATCAATGGTTGGAAGTGATGGACAAAGCTCACCAAATGGGCATCCCCACCACGGCGACGATGATGTTCGGTCACGTGGAAACGCACACCGACCGCATCGAACACCTGATGCGTCTCCGCGACCAACAGGACAAAACCAGAGGCTTCACCGCGTTTATCCCCTGGCCGTTCCAGCCGGGGCATACGGAACTCAGCCTGGATATGCGAATCACCAGCGCCGTCAGCGGTTTCGATTATCTCAAAACCCTGGCCATCAGCCGCATCGTGCTGGACAATTTCGACAACATCCAGTCTTCCTGGGTGACCCAGGGACCCAAGATCGGTCAGGTCGCGCTCTACTACGGCGCCAACGACATGGGCAGCACCATGCTGGAGGAAAACGTCGTCCGCGCCGCCGGCACCGTTCACGGCCTCAACGAGGACGATCTCAAACGCCTGATCGCCGACAGCGGGTTCACGCCTAAGCGGCGCAACATGCGCTACGAGTACGTTTG
>Ga0210044_10006225_pt1 | contig 15837 bp, 16 predicted proteins | sample CryGey13umfilter_2_FD_183959 | JGI IMG/M metagenome (GOLD analysis project Ga0210044, IMG submission 183959) | Groundwater microbial communities from aquifer in Utah, USA - Crystal Geyser 4/9/14 3 um filter (SPAdes) (version 2) | ecosystem: Environmental > Aquatic > Deep subsurface >...
GCTGCATGTATTTTATTATCAACTGTTGTTTATATGATAACTTGTAATCAGACTTGTTTTATACTAAAAATCATATTTCTAAAATATGCAGAAATATAAAAAATACATTACAAAAGGAATACATGAATCATTATCAAAAATCCCATTTCATCAAAAAACATCAATCAAACGTATCTCTATGTTAAGTAAAAAAATTATACCTGAATCCAATATTCACACCGCTGTTCACTTTGTTGATGTTTCTGATAAAAAAATGCCAAAATACAGTATCTTGCATAAACATGATGCCGACGAGGTAAATCTAATTCTTTCACAGGATGATAAGCTAGTCTATGAAATTCAACTTGATGATGAAATCTATAAGGTAAGGTCTCCTGCTACAATATTTATTCCAAAAGGTGTGAATCATAGGGCAGACGTTGTTTCAGGAAGAGGAATCTTTGTATGCCTAATTTTATCTAACAATTACAAAACATCATAATTGCTACAATCGGTAAAATTATTTCAATTATAAATCGGAAATTATTTAATAAATTTCTAAATATCTATTATCTTAAGGGTTTAGGACATTTAGAATCTAAATTAAATCTTCTTTCATCTTGTCATATTCCTCTTTAGTGATTTCTCCTCTGGCATATCTTTCTTTGAGAATATCAATGGCTGAATTTGATTCTATAGATGGAGATACACCAAAGTACGCAATAACATGTGGGCGCCACATATACCACAATACTATGGCGTCAAGAATTATACTTAGTATCGAATATGGATTTCCTACTATTGATACAAGACCAATTATCACGCCGATTATGGAAAGTACAATGACGATCATACGTCCCCAGGGCTTACCCGAAAACAATGCGGCTGCAATTACAAATTCAATTGCTGCAAGTATGCCAAAGATTATCAAAAACACGCTGCCAAATCCAGCAGCCATCATGCTCATGTAACCCATACTTCCACTTACACCAAGCATCGCAGCACCCACTGTAGCAATAATCAGTGATATGGCTCCACCAATCAAATGTAAAATTCCAAGAACTGTAACGCCAGTAGGTTTGTCCATATTGTTTCTAAAAATTGTATTCACTTAAGGATTTAGGAATAGAGTTGTGTAGTTATGGGAAGAAAAATATCTAATAGGTGACTTTAAACTAGCAAAATTTGAGGCATGAATTGTAATGTTAAATTCAAGTCATGTATAATGTTTTTAATTGAATAAAAAAATTACTTCTATTCTTCGTTCACTTGAAAAAAGATCAAACTATGAGCAGAAAAATTACAAAAAAATTCCACATGAAAAAAAAATGCTCGCAATAACTAAAGACACTGGAATTTTTTATAACGTTCTTCTCAAAATACACAAACCAAAGAAAATACTTGAAATTGGCACCTCTGTTGGATATTCTACTTTGTGGTTTGCAGATGCAATTATTGGAAAAAACTCAAAGATAATCACAATAGAACAAAACCCACAAAAAATCAATATTGCACAAAAAAACTTTCGTAAAGCAGGCGTATTTAGTATGATAGAAATTAAAGAAGGTGTGGCAAAAGATGTTTTAATAGAATTAAAAAAATCGATAAAATCAAATGCTAAAAATTATTTTGATTTTGTATTTATTGATGCAGACAAGGAAGAATACTCATTTTATTTTGATATTTGTTTATCGATGTTAAAAAAAGACGGTATAATCGCTGCAGATAACATACTTTTTCCAAAACGGTTTAAAAAATATGTAAAAAAATATCTAAACCATGTTCATGAAACTCCTTTTGTTGAATCAATTACAGTTCCTATTGGTAATGGACAAGAAATCTCTTTTAAGAAAAAATAGTCAAAATCAATCTAGTTTGCAGAAAACTTTCAACATATTCATGCCTGTTCTTTTTTGAAAATAAACCTCTAATACTTGGAAAAATACAGTAAAACTAATGGATTACGAAAACTTTTGCTCACAAATTTTAGAATCTAATCCAAAAATTAGATTTGCTACTGTTTATGATCAATGGGCTGTTCGTGTTGGTGGTGATCTACGTAAGGGTTTGACAAGTATACTTTCAGAACACAAAGAAAATGAATTGGTTACTCTGTCTATTCTTGACTGGCAATCCAGAAAGGAAATGTCAAAATGGCTTGGTAAAACAAAATACACCTTGGCTGAATATGATGTGGTTAAGCGGTTTTCATTTTATTTGGGCGATGACCATTTGCTTCTTGTAAGTGCTGAAAAAGATGTAGATACAGATAAAGTAGTTGACGAAGTTATCAAGATCTATTACAAAAATCAAGACTAAAATTTAATCAATGATAGTTTATGATGTTGCACACTTGATGTTGAATGAATAATTTAAATAAATAATATGTTGTTTTTTAAAAGAATGTAATCTGTGTAATTAATTTGTGATCAATCATCTTTGTGCACCAAATAACACGTTTTCAAATTTTGATGTAGCTTGGCTTTTGGTGGTATGATGGCACGACGCCAGCTAAAACTGTACGGCAAAAATGCAACTGCAGATGACATCTTGCTTGAGATTAACAACCTCCTTTACGCCAAAGGACACAGGTCGTTCCCTCTCAAGCCAGCAGAGATTGCAAAAACTTTAGGATTATCAAGAAAAACAATCTACAACTATATCGCAAAACTATCAAAGACGGGAAAAATAATTCGTCTAAAATCAGGCCACTTCTTTTTACCAAAGTCAGATGACCAAGAGTTTTACACGTTTAACAAACATCATAAAATAACCTCAGACCCTCTGGTGTCTGAATGGATGGATGATCTTCTGACAAGAAAGCAAGGCATGCCAATAAAGACCTGGAAGTATCGACTCCGTTGTCTTGAAACTGTATGCAACACATGCAAGGTAATTCCATATGACCTTATCATATCAAACAAAAAGACAGAAAAAATAATGCGCTCCTTTGCAAAGCATTTCCAAAACGGTGAGATGGTCTGCTCAAATATTGGCAAGAAAAACCAAGGAATGAACACAACAGTATACAGCAAAGTTCAGGCAATTAGAGACTTTTGCTCGTTTTATGACATTACATGGAGAAAGGGAATTTCCGGAGTAATGTCCCAAAAGGTACCACACCATGGAAAATATGCCGACATTAGGTTCACCCAAGAAGAATTTGAAGAGGCAGATCTATTTATCAAAGAAAAGTGGGGACTGGATTCTGATATTTTTAGATGGTTCTGGATTGGTGTAGAGTCTTGTGCAAGATTTGGTGCACTATACAACATGAAAAATGACTGGACAGAAATAAGAACAAAATCAGGTGGTAAAGTGTTTCTAATGTCAGTCATCGAATCAAAGACAGATACCATCCGCGGTGGAAAATGGACTAAATTTATTGCAAGACATGACACCCAGAAAAGCCTTGAACTGCTCAAATCAAGAAAGTGTGATAGTATCTTTGAATCTACCTTGCCTGAATATACATTCAGATTAAAAATCCACAAAGAATTATCAGAAATTTACAGCCATCTGGGGAAAAATGACTCTTACTTTCAGCACCATTCTTCTCATGCACTAAGACACCTAGGGGCACATTACTGGCTATCAAAGACAAACTACAACTATGGAATAATTGCCGAAGTTGGAGGCTGGCATACAATTGATGAGCTCAAGAAGAGTTATGGTCAGATTCCTCCTGAGAAGATCTTAGAAGTTATAGAATGAACTTATTATGAAGAATAAGTTTCAAATGTCACTTTCCGAATATTGATAAAAGTTAATTGATGTTCTGTTGGATTTAACTCATACATAAATTCGAATAATAGTCCAGGTAGGTTTTGCACGATATATGGACATTCTTCATCATCCTTACCACAATCCGTCGAATTTCCTATTGATCTTGGATCTTCTAATTTAGCTAATTTCACTACTTCATTTTGAATTCGAGTTTGCTCTTCAATAGGGAAATAACATATTTGTTCTACAAAATCAATTTCATAATCAATGTTCCAAAATAAAGTCACACTACTGCCTTTACTACGAGGGATATATGTGGCTTATTGTATAGATAAAAATTAATTTTTAGAAACTATTCGAATAGTCTTCACAGTACCTTCTGCTTTCTTAGATTCATATCTTCGAATCACTTCATCATGATATGATCCCCATTTTGGTTCCATATTATGTTTATAACATAATAGAGATATAAAATTTACCCCATTCAACCTCTCTACCTGGACAGGTTGATACGCATAAAGAATTAGGCTCATCATAATACAAATCAACATTATCTAAAAGAATATCGTCATTAATTCTACATTCTAAATTCATTCAAGAACTATTCAATTAGGATAATGAGGCATTAATTCTTGTGCCTCAAATACAGTGATTTTACCATCTTTTTCTGTTTGATAGCCTACCAAACATTTTGGTCCACCAAACTCAAAAATCCAATCTAAACATCCACCACATGGTGTGAAGTTATCGCGCTCAGATACTACCAGTATTGCATCTAACGTCTTATTTCCAGATGAAATCATGGTAGAAATTGCAGAAATTTCTGCGTGAATATCATGAGATCTGAATTGATGTTCAATGTTACATCCACCAAAAATTTCTTTACCTGATAGTACTGCTGCACCTACCTTTGTTTTGCCTAAAATTCGTGCATTTTTTTGATTCTTCCAGGCTATAACTGAAAGCTGATTCCATTTTTCATTATTCATCAAGGGTTTTTTTTGAGTCATAATATCATTGGATTTTATGCCGTAATTTCTTGTGGTTGAGATTCAATTGCAAATTTTATTGCATCATACATTTTTTTAACTGTATCATTTTTTGTAGAAATAGCATTTTTTGGATCATAATCTAATTGAAGATATTCAAATTTAAGATTACGATGAAACTTTGGAATATGTTTTTTCTCATTTGGAAATGTAAATTTAAAATATTCTTGTTTTGGAAAAATGATTGCACCATAATTAACATCAAGATTAATCACATATGAAAGAATATCACGAGTGGCTTTTTTCACTCTAAAACTAAAATTTTCTTTTAGTTTTTTGTATTCCTCACTAATTGGTTTATTGTCATTAGTATATTTCTCCATTAAATTTTCATAATATTGTTTAGCTAAATTTTCATCTTCTTGGAATTTTTTCCAATAGATTGTAATTTCTTTTTCAATATCAGGAAAATTTTTGATATGTTGAACAAAATTTTCTTTAGTTAATCTAGGTAGCGCTTCCAATCCTTTCCGATATTTTTTATAATGTGCATGTTTTTCTTCCAACTCCTTTCCCATTTTGAAATAATTTTTTGCATCAAACACTGCAATGATTGTATTATCGACGATCACAGAGTAGTCTGGTTTTGATGTCAAAATCCAGGTAGGCCATTTTTTGCTTTCTTTGCTCTCACCAAAAGGGTATTCTCTATCATATTCAAATAAAACAGATTTTTGTTCAATCTTAAACTCTACTGTGTATTTAATTTGCTTATTTTCTGTTCTTACACGAATTTGAGGATTACAGTTTTGGTCATTTTTTAGATAAACAAAAAACTCGAAAAATATCAGCAATTCATAAAGAGTATTGATGCTGGTTAAATTTTCCATAACGAATGTATTTTGATCTTTAACTACGCCATCTATTTTAAGGTCTAGATACTGCTGAACCCATTTCAACAAATTTCCATATTCAGCATTTTTGACCTTACCTTCTCTAATTCTTTCATTTACTTTACGTCTTAATTGGTTAATTTCAAGCGAATTTCTGCCATAAATTGTTAAATTACTAACACGTCGAGTTACATCCGAAAATGGAAAATGATTGATTAAATCTGTTATGGAATTATGAATGCTAATCAATACATTTCTTTCATGAATTGATAGTGGTCGTTCTAAATCAGTGGATAGAATTCGTTTAGAATCAATTTTTATCCAATTTGCACATAGTAATAACAAAATATTTTCATGTGTATCAAATTTTCTTGCAGGGCTTTTTGTATAAAATTTAATTGGAAATTGTCCTAAAGAATTTCTAGAAGTTTTATTCCAGTCAATTTTTCCACGAATTCTATTTTCAGCAAATTCCTTTTGAGGAAAATCAAAATTTATTCTAGAATTAATTCTATGATATATTTTGGAAAAATCATCTTTTAAGATTTGCAATCTAAGGAATAATCCTAATCTGTCAGGTAAAGAAAAATTTCCATCTTCAGTGCTTACTACAAAGTGATCTAATGAACCTCTTGATTCGTAATATAGTCGCATTAATCGTTCAGAAATATAAACTCGCTCTACATTATCAAATAGAACATATTTTACAAAGTCAGGCCATTTTTCTCTAATCGTTTTTTCATTTTTACACTGTAGCCACAAAGTTCCCAAGTTATTTTCAATTCTGAAATCATCATCTTGAATTTTTGAAAAATCTATTGTTTTTAAAAATTCAGAAATTTTTTCAGTTAATTGTTGTCTAGCAGAAACCATTTCTAAAATTCAGATTGTTTAAGAATTTCATCTAAAGATTCTTTGAATATTGATGATTTAGCAAAACCCATTTCATGGGATTTTTTCATATCTTCAATCGGTGTAGTCAAATTAAGAATAGCGCCAGTTTCAAAGGTATTAAGTTTGGATTCAATATCTTCTGAATCCATGTATCTCAAAATAGCCTCAAATCCTACCCGATATTGCTCCTTTTGAGTCTCTTTTGTAAGAAAACCAACCAAATCTTTTCCAAAGAGGTATTCATACAGGATTTTCAGAGTTGGTTTTGGTAGTGTTTCTAATTGTGGGATTAGGTTAGCATTAATTGCATTATCAAATGAGTTACTCAGGCCTATTTTTTCAGCAGTTATCAAATTTTGATAAATTAGTTTCAAAACTGCGGTGCCAAGTGGTTTGAATTTTCGTACAATTTCAAGTACGTTATATGCATGCTCTAGTTTTTCTTTTAATGATTCAGAAATGGAATTAAAGATTTCAGAATCTTTTTCAATTTTTATAATGTCTTGTAATTTGTTCTGATCAAGATCTTTTAGTGCATTTTTTGCAGCAAGAAATATCTCACGTTCTTTATCTTTTTTAGAAGGAATTGAAATTTCAATATATGCAAATCTTCTTTTCAATGCATCTGATAAGTTAAACAAATAATGTTTGTCTGCAGTGTTTAATGTTCCGATAATTCGATAATCTTTAGGAATTTTTATTGATCTAACAGTCTGTTCAATGCGAATATCTTGGATTTTTAGTACACCGTATTCTAGTGCAGTAAACAATTGTCCAAAGGCTTTATCGATATCTGCACGATTAAATTCATCAATAACTAACCATGTTCCATGAAATTGTTTATTTTCATCAATTACTTTGTGAACACTGGTGTGACGAATAGTATTATCTGTTTTTCTACTTTCTTTTTCATAATTTTCTAAAACAGTATCAGTAACACACCCATTGTCAATTTCATATGTAATCGGATTCATTGGATTATCAGAAATTTTTGGAGAAATTCCACCAATCACATCTTGAGTTGTCCAATCTGCAGTCGCAGTTCTAACATCTCCAAAATATCCACAGTTTTCAGTCCAAAATTTCTCAGGAATCAGTTGTGAAAGTCGTGTTTTTCCAGTTCCAACAGGTCCTGCTAAAAGTACATGTCTGCCACTGGCAAGGTGTGTAACAATTTCTTCAATGATTGAATCCTTGATTAGTAATTCTTTTTGAATTTCTCTGATTCCTTTTTTGACCTCATCTTTGGTCGGAATTCTTAGTTTTTCATCAGATACAACCTTAGTTTGAGATATTTCAGAAAATTGAGACAATAGCGTTCTATAGATTTCTTGGCTTATTTCAATTATGGGGCTTTCAGGGTCAAAATTGGGCTGATTTTTGATCTTTTCTAGTATCTCAAGAGGGCATTTGATGGCATAATACTCACCGTATAGACTATTCCATAAATTAGTAAGTGTGACTTGATCAAGATTTTCCTTTAGTAAATTATACAGCAGAATTTTTGCTCTATCTGGTTCAATTGTAGATAATAATTCATCCAAATTATTTTTTGAAAAATCTGTGATTAATCTACCTTCATTTGTATTCATTTCCAATGATTGCTTGATGTGATATCCAATTCTATCAATCTCAAATTTCATTAATCCTAATGCTTTATACAATTTGTAAATTAGTACGTAATCTCTAAACAATACAGAATTATTCACTAAAAGTTCCAACTCATTATCACTTGTTGGTTTTTTTAAATTTTTAAGATATTCAACTAAACTTTTTTCTTCAAATTTATTTTTTGATAACCAATAGAGTATCACGATTAGAATTAATGGTTTTTGCCCACTTATTCCATAATTTGCATCAGAAATTATTTTCTGTAGTTTATCTTTTAATTCTATTTCTTTTATTTGTAAAATAGGCTCAGAACAAAAAGAGAATAGTTTACTTGTAATTGGTAACATTAAATTTCTCAAAGGATCTGTACATTGATCTTGTTCAAAACTTCCAACATAACCATAACAATCAAATAATAATCATCTCCAATCTTTTGAAAAGAAATTATTTTTGAATTATTTTCAAATCCAAATTGATTAATATGTTCAAAATTAGAACTGTTGAAATTTTGTAAACTGATTGGATTGATTTTTTCTAATGTACAGGAATAGTTTTGTTTTGTTTTGAGATATTTTTGAACGTCTTTAGGAATTGGAATTTCATAACCACTAGTAAAAGAATTCGTTAACGGAACATTATCTATTTTTATTTGAATTACGTCTTTTTCAGATATATTGTACTGTTCATGAATTTGTTTTGGAAGTTGAATTGTTTGTGTTGTTTTGTTGAAATCAACATTAGGATTCCATGAAATAGGCTCAATTGGCTTTTCAGATAAATTATGAAGTGGTTTTAGATCCCATGGACCGTTGATTCGTTTTAATAGAAAACGAATTACTTTTCTATTCTCAGAAGGTTCTTCTTCAAAATAATGCCCAACATATTCTACATCTCCAAGAAATCTATAATCATGTGTTCTTTTCCCAGTGGGTCCTTCCAATTCTTCTAGAAAATACAGTTTTCTTCCTTGATTTTTTGCATTTACTATACCTAGATTTCCACCAGTTAGGATTTGATCTCCACTTTGTCCCTTACCTGTGTATGTGATTAATTCATTTCCAACTTTGTCACGATAGACTCCTGCTAGACTACTTATCAAAACTATGAAGTTGTTTTGGCGGTAATCACTTATTCCACTTGCATAATTGATTCCAAATATTTTATCAATCTCTGCTTTTCTTAAAATTGGATACTCTGGATTGTTTTGAAACAAGTAATATTTGTCAGTAATTTCATCTAAATTGACATTCCATTTAGTTTTCACAGATTCTAAAAGAGGGTCTAATCCAGGATTGTCGGATTTAATTCCAGCAAGTCCTTTAGTACTGGGTAATCCATCAAACCAAAGTAGTTCATCATCGTTTTCAAAAATTTTGATTATCTCAATTTCAAATCTATGTGTGTAAATTACTTTTCCTACTTCAAGTTCATTAGGCCAATATGGTTCTTTTTCATTTGAACATTTTCGTATTGCTTTTCCTACTCCAAAGAAACCATATTTTGAAAATTTTGATGGTTTTTCTAAAGTAACGTAAAAGAAAACAAAATCTCCTATCTCTAACCTTCCAAATTCCCCTATGTTAGTTCCAGATGAATCAGGTTTAACTCCCCACAGTATAGGTTTTCTTGAAAGTGAATGTTTCCAATTACTCCAAGGACCTAGCGCAACAAAATAATGAGGTGCCATTTCATTTAGTAAAACTTCTAAATCTTTTCTACTTAGAGATTCTTTATTTGATGGATATCCTCCTTTTCCTTGTAATTTTAATGATGAATCTCTTTTATTTTCTGGCTCTGGAAAGTACCCTAATTTCTTGGCAACATCCCAAAGATCTACATCTCTGATTGCTACAGGTTCTAGTTTTATTTGTGAAAGATATCTTACTTCATCAGTTTCATCAGGCCAGATGACACTCTTTGCAGTATACCAATCACTACTAAACTTGAAAATACCTTTAAACTTTTTAGTTCCCGTAACAAAAAATATAACATAATCATTTTGATGAATTCTTTCACCAATTTTTTCTATAGATACACTTGATGCCCATATATTATGATTTTTTACTACTTTCCAATTTTCTGGATCAACAGAATAAATCCATATTTTACTTTCAACAGTTTTGTCTACAAACTCTTCTACATTATTTTTTTTAGGAGTGGAATTTTTTTCTAATGCTCGAACTAATTCCCACAAATAGGATTGAACTTGTAAATTAGATACAGGTCCATATTTTTTTGAAAGTTTTGAACCTAATTCATGTACTAAATCTAAAGCTAAAGTATATTTTTCCCAAGTTTTTTCTTCATAGGATAATTTTTGAGGAACCTCATAAAACTTCAGAGCCTTGTCAAATCTTAGTGGTACAATTGGAAAGAAAAGGTCAGAATTGAATAAAAACAAAAGATAAGATAGAAATCTCCAATCTTCCTTTCCTTTATTTTTTGAAATAAATTCAGATAAATTATTAAATCTAGGTCCTAAACTATTTGAATTAGAAGGTCCTCCAAGAAAGAAATCAAATAATGCTTTTTCAAAACCTGAAATATCTTTAATTTGATATAGACATGCATTAGAATTATTTTTAGGTCCTCGTTTTCCGGTAATCTCTAATAAATTATTATTTTTTGGATCAACTTCTGTGGCTTTTTTTACTGCATCTAAAATCTTTCCAGGTGTTTTAATCCATTCATTCCAATTTGGTAAATTTAGTTCTTGTCTTGCGCTTTGATAAATTTTTAATTTATGATTTTCTTCATCTACCAGTGCTTTATGTTGAAAATTAACAAAAGGTTCACCATATTCTTTTTCTAAGAATTCGTGTACTAGTTTTTCTCCTTCTTCGAATTTATCTTCTTTTTCATCTGCAATTGTCTTTACAAATTCTTCGACATTATTTTCTTTAACTTCAAAAACAGTGAGACCTGTGTTAAATGAATTGTTGATTTCTTTTGGAATATTGGTTCTGTTTATTGTTTTTAACCATTCAACACGTCTTGTGTGTTTTATATCTTCAGCGTAATGTTTGTATTCATAATCACTAAGAATTTTTCCAATAAAAATTTCATCTGTTTTTTTACTAGACAAAACAACAAAATCATTAATCTGTATTTTTTTAAGAAATGTCCAAACTTCACCACATTGTAAACGAACGCTTTTATCATAATCTGCATCTCCTTTATGTTTCTCTCTAGGATGAGTTTTTTTGTAGTAACCAAAAAGACTGTCAAAATCATTGTATTGACTTAGATCATCTAATGAATCCAAATCTATTGTGACAATGTTGTTTTTTAATACCTCTTCTTCTTGTTCTCCTTTACTACCTGCTCTAACTACCCATAATGTCAATCAAGAAACACCCAAATATGATTTTATGAGGATCAATTAAAAAGATTGACCGCATTATCTCTAATGAATTGACTTCTCTTACTTTCTATGGAGGCGTAAACGAGATTGGAGGCAACAAAATCCTACTCCAAGACAAAGACACCAAAGTATTTCTTGATTTTGGCATGAGTTTTGGAAAAAGGAGTAAATTTTTCGAAGAATTTGTCAATCCTCGAGTCTCAAATGGAATTACAGACTATCTTACCATGGGACTAATTCCAGACATCCCAGGAATATATCGAGATGACCTACTTGAGATGGCAAAAAGAAAACCAGAAAAATCAGACATTGATGCAGTATTACTAACACATGCACATGCAGACCATGCAAATTACATTTCATTTCTAAACAAAGACATTCCAATTCACATGGGTGCTGGATGTCATCTTATACTCAAAGCAATTGCAGATAGGGGTTCAAGAAGTTTAGAAAATGAAATACTAGATTACAAGGAAAGACCTCTAGCAGAACATAAAGGAGAAAAACCAGTTGCAAGAAAAATTATAGAGTTTAGAACTGGAGACAAATTCAAAGTTGGATCACTTGAAGTTGAACCAATTCATGTTGATCATTCAGTACCTGCAGCATATGGTTTTATTATTTACACGTCAGAAGGGCCAGTTGTATACACTGGTGATATTAGATTACATGGCACACATCCAGAAATGACTAAAGACTTTATTGCAAAAGCAAAAGAGGTAAAACCAATTGCACTGATTTCTGAAGGAACAAGAATTGCAGATAAAGAAAAAGAAGAATCAGAAAAACTAGTTTACCAGCAGTGCTCAAAGACAATCAAAGACACAAACCGTTTGATTTTTGCTGATTTTAATTTCAAAGACGTTGATAGATTTCAAACATTTTATAAAATTGCACAAGAGACTGGAAGAAAACTAGTTGTAAAACTAAACGATGCACATTTTCTCAAATATTTATCACAAGACAAACATCTATCAGTTCCAGATATTGATAATGAACATATTGTAATTTACTTGCCAAAAAAAGGCAGTGGGACATATTCTGATTCAGATTATACCAGTACAGAAAAAGCATTTTTGAATCTAAATAACGCATGGACTGCAAAACAAATTGCAGAAAATGAAAGCAAAGTATTGTGTTGTATGGGATTTTACAGTTTTACCTCGCTAATTGATATCAAACCAGAACCAGGCGCAGTCTACATACATTCATCGTCAGAGCCATACAATGAAGGGCAAGTGATTAGTAGTGATAGGGCTGATGCCTGGATTGAGCACTTTGGCATGAGTAGAGTTCAGAGTCATTGCTCAGGTCATGCTAGAGGTAGGGATTTACTAGAAGCAGTAGCAGAAATTGGTGCTAAAACTCTATTTCCTGTTCATACTGAGCATCCAGAGGCGTACAATGCAGTATCAAAGAATATGGTTTTGATACAAGAAGGAATAGAGTACAAATTATGACACTAGATAATTTTGTCAGAACTTTTAGGGTTATGGAGCGAGCTCTTTCTGATTCCGCATTACAACTACATCTTAGCAATGATTTTTCTACCGCAGTATCTACAATGAGAGGCTTAATGGTGGTAGGATTATTTGCATGGCTAGATACACAAAAAAATATCACACAACAAGATTATGCGGTATTGATGGATCCTACTCATCCACAACGTGAACCATTTACATGGATCAGTTGGGAATTATTCAGAGGGTTAAAAAGAATCCGTAATACTTTTGCACATTCATTAGAAGGTATTATTGAAGATGATGATCTAAATTTTTTTCAAAATTTACAACAAAAAATAAAAAATAATGAAATTGAAATAGAATACAAACATGATACTATAATCACACATGATACTAAAATCAAAAATGATAAAGTACAAGAATTCTTTAAAATCATTGAAGTTGAAGGTTCAGTTCCAAAAAAATTTAGATTTGTACCTGATGTTTCAATTATTCATCTTGCTGCAAGAATAATCTATCAATATCTTGAAAAAAGTTAATCGAGTGTTCATTTAATTATTTCTCACAACCAATCCCATCTTTATCCCCATCAAATCTGTGAGGATCATTTCCAACTACTCTGAAGTTCTTGTATGAAATATCTCCACAATTCAAGTCTGGTGGATATGGAGGTATACAAACATCAGGATATGAAGAGTCACAGTCTTTAGGTACTTCTGTAGAAATCACTTTAGAGACATCAGTTTTTGGAGGCTCTACAGATACAGGCTTGCATCCATAACTTTGAGCCCAAGATTCTCCTGAAAACTCTGATTTATCACAATATTGAGTCAAAATATTGGCATGGCCATTAGATAGTAAGATTTCATTAATCACACCACCTTCACAATACACCTTGCCAAGTATTCTACCATAGACATCAAAGGGTTGCAAGTCATCTTGATCAACTGTAATCATACTACCAGAAGGACAATGCATTGCAGTAAACAGTGTGGCCTCTTGGAATCCAAGTTCATCTTTTTCTGGAGTATTAGTTAGTGACAGACGAATTTTATAATTTGCAGTGTAAATGGTATCTCCATCAACTATTTTGGTTACTGCTTCTGTGATGCAATTTCCTGTACACTCTATTACTTTGGGTGCATCAAAATCTGGAACACTGCAACTGTTTCCAGTCCACAGTCCTCCCTTTGAGAGACAATTAATTTTTTCTTTATTCTCATCAAGTTTTGTGTCTCCTTGAAATGTAGTTCTATTGTCTTGCCAAGTACTAGGTGAGATAGATGCAAAGACTGCAACTGCACCAAAAAATCCCACTATTATTATTCCGATAATGATTATAGTTTTCATGTTTTAATCTACTATCAATATTTTTTGATTAATTAAAAATTGTATTGCATTTAATAATTCATCTTCAGATATTTTGTCTTGAGCATACCATCCAAAAATATTTTTTATCCAACTAGGAACTTTAGTTGGTGGTGACTCTACATCCCCTACTGCCATCTTAAAAGAAACTGATTCTTTAGAAATAGGTTGAAATAAAATACCTTCAATTCCAATGTCTACGGAATAAACTCCGTCATCTACAAATTCAACTGGAATTGTAACTGAACCTATAGCAGTATGAGTTAATGGTATTGGTCCAAACACAAATTTATCATTTTTTGAAACTGTAACTGTATAATCAATATGTTCTTGAATTTTTTTTGTTTGAGGATTGATAAAATCAATGTGGAGTTTACTTTGAGCGCCCAAAATTATTTCATCGTAGGATAATTTGACATCAAGTGTTTTTTTCTCAGTTGGTAAAGTTAGTGAAGTTTGTGCGTATATTGGATTAAAAATGATGAATATTGCAAGTATTGCAATAAAATAAAACTTTATCAACAATATTCCAAATTTTCTAAAAATTTAAGGATTTATGGAATAATTGAAATCTGAAAATCTAATCCTTCTCGAGGATTGTTTTCATCAGATGGAATCTTGTTGCATTTTATCTCATATATCTGTGAGTCATTTTTTATGATTCCAAGACCTGGAATGGCATTTTGTCCGTTGACCATGTTTTCAGAGAGGACATCAAAGAGTATCTTTAACAGATTATCAATGTCAGGCTTTGAGCGGCCTTTTTTGTCAGACTCTATTACGTAAAATGTTGCATCAATTAACAGGTGCTTATCTTTGCATCTTGTTCTGACTTTTTGAAGATCCTTTCCAAACTCTTGTTCAATTAATTGTTTCAGCCTGTTTTTTCTGTCAAGTTTTTTCTTGGATGCGGTCATTGGAGTAAAATCTGGAAGCTGTATTTGTCGAAAAACTGGCTCGTGTGATTTTTTGCTTGTCACCATGCGAGTGTGGGGTAAATCACAGATAAAGATTCTCTAAGAATAATGAACTTAAGGATTTAGGAAAACAAAAAAGTTTAGATTCATTTTGATACTGTTTCACTTAATTTTGTACCAAATTGTACCATTACAAAAAACTATGTCTTGCCTTGTCACGAACAAAAAACGCATTTTTTTAATGATTTGTCACGACTGACAATGGTACAAAATCGAGTTGTACCAAATTGTACCGACTGCACTCTGCAAAAAGCATGATTTTTTTTTATGGTGCAAAAACTCGTACCAAATGTTATTTGAAATAAAATTACAGTCACAACCGTACCAAAAAGTTTGGTACATCTTGAAAAATTTTCTTATTACACACCCTATTACACAGTTTTTGTGTAGTTATAGGAATGAAAGAAATGGAAACGATACTTTTAAAATTATAAAATAATAAACCATATCGTTTTTAATGTATTTCAAACATTGACTAGTCATGGGTCTATTCAAACGAAATAAAGAGAAAGATAATGAGACCAAATGTAATGTGTGCGGTCTAGAATTGCATGATCCAGAACGACTTAAAAG
>Ga0210044_10006228_pt1 | contig 15835 bp, 14 predicted proteins | sample CryGey13umfilter_2_FD_183959 | JGI IMG/M metagenome (GOLD analysis project Ga0210044, IMG submission 183959) | Groundwater microbial communities from aquifer in Utah, USA - Crystal Geyser 4/9/14 3 um filter (SPAdes) (version 2) | ecosystem: Environmental > Aquatic > Deep subsurface >...
AGACACAAAAAGTTGATAAGTTGAATAGTTGATGGGTTGATAAGTGGATGAATTGATAGGAAATGTTTATGAATTATGAATCTGTGTTCCTTTAACCTATAAACTCATCAACCTATCAACCTATCAGCTTATGTGTTCTCCGTGGTAAATTCCTTTACCTGAGTAGTTACAACTACTCAGCCACTATCCCAACAATCCTTGCTGCACATACCTTAAGCTCCGGTATCTTTGCCTTTGGGTCAAGAGCTGGATTGGTGAGCATATTAGCTGAGGCTTCGGCAAAGTGGAAAGGAATAAACAAAACACCCGGGCTTATGGTCGCAACGATCCTTGCACAAAGTTCTATCTCACCACGAGGGGTTGAAACCTTGACCATATCCTTATCATTGATCCTCAGATTTTTGGCATCTATTGGATTTATCTCAACAAAGCCTTGCTTGCACATCCAGTCCAATCCAACACACCGTCTGGTCATGGAACCAGTATGATAATGTTCGAGAATACGGCCTGTAGTCAGGATATATGGGTATTCTGTGGTGGGCAATTCCGCAGCTGGAATATATTCAACAGCAGAGAATTTACCCTTGCCACGGGTAAATTTATCCTTATGCAAATATGGTGTTCCCAAGTGATTTACATTCGGGCAAGGCCATTGCAACCCGCCATTTTCCAGCCGTTTATAATTAATCCCTCCATATGATGGGGTCAGGTGGGCAATCTCGTCCATTATCTGCTCACATGAATCATAACCCATTTTATAATTCATCCTTGCAGCAATCCCACAGATGATTTTCCAATCAGCCATAGATTCACCAATGGGGTCAATCGCTTTTCTTATCCGTTGTACTCGTCGCTCAGTATTGGTAAATGTGCCATCCTTTTCCGCAAAACTAACCGCAGGCAAAACAACATCGGCTAATTGGGCTGTTTCAGTTAAAAATATATCTTGAACCACAAGGAATTCCTTGTCCTGTAAAGCCTGTTTGACATGATTTGCATCAGGGTCGGATACAACCGGATTTTCACCCATGATGTATAATGCCTTGATATTGTCATGCAACATCTCGGTCAGGGTAATGCCCGGTGATAATGATAGATTGACACCCCATGCCTGTTCAAACTTGTGCCATATATTTTTGTCAGTTACTGTTTGATACCCTGAATAAACATTTGGCAGGGCACCCATATCGCATGAACCCTGAACATTATTTTGTCCACGCAAAGGCAAAACACCGGCTGACTTTTTGCCAATATTACCTGTAAGCATGGCCAGATTGGCAGTGCAAAGCACATTATCCACACCGATTGTATGTTGAGTAATACCCATGGAATACACGATACAGGCTGTTTCAGCCTGAGCATATATCCTGGCCGCCTCCCTTATTTTATCCGCAGGGATGCCAGTTATCTCTGAGGCATACTCCGGGGTATATTTTTTTATTCCTGTCTTGAATTCCTCAAACCCTTCGCACCGTGAGTCAATAAATTCCTGATCATGTAATCCTTCCGACAGAATTACATTCATTATAGCATTCATCCACGCAACATCTGTGCCTGGCTTTTGCTGGAGATGGAGATACGCAATATCCGTCAGTTCTATCTCTCTTGGGTCAACTACAATAAGTCTTGCCCCATTTGCCACAGCCTTTCTTATCTCAATTCCAATAATTGGATGACAATCTGTTGTATTTGAGCCAGTCAAAATAATACATTTTGTCCCCTGTATCTCATCTATGGCATTGGTCATAGCACCTGAGCCAAATGCCGTTGCCAGCCCAACCACGGTTGAGGCATGGCAGAGTCTGGCACAATGGTCAACATTGTTTGTGCCAATAACAGCTCGCATAAATTTTTGAAACAGATAATTTTCCTCGTTGGTACATCGAGCTGATGAAATGCCAGCCAGAGCATCTGCCCCATATTTATTCTTTATCTGGCTGAATTGCTGGGCAATCAGTTCCAGTGCTTCACCCCAGGAGGTTTCAACAAGTTCACCATCCTTTCGGATCAGAGGCTTTTTAAGCCTGTCATCCCGATGAATAAAGTCATATCCAAACCTGCCCTTGACACACATTCTGCCATGATTAATGCCATGGGTATCACTTGATGCCACCTTAATCACCTGATTGTCCCTGACATTGAGGTCAATCGTACACCCGCAACCGCAATAGGGACAAATAGTTGTTACCTTTTTCATTTCCCATACCCGTCCCCTGCCTTTTGCTTGTTTTTCTGTCAGGGCACCAACCGGGCAAACGCTTACACACTGTCCACAAAAGGCACACCCTGCATCCTGAAGCGACTTATCAAAATATGTCCCTATCCTTGTTTCAAATCCACGATTAAGGTAATTTATAACACCCCTGCCCATCTCCTTTTCACAGATAGTCACACATCTGCCGCAAAGGATACATTTATTATAATCCCTTTCAATAAGCGGATTATTTGAATCTATTGGATAATGATGCCTTTCCCCTGAGAATCGGCTGTCTTCTATCCCCATTTCATAGGCATATCGTTGCAGTTTACATATACCATTTTTCTCACAGATAAGACAATCCTTTGGATGGTCCGAAAGAAGCAGCTCAAGCACAAGCCTTCTGGCAGAGATCACCCTTTCTGTGTTGGTGCGAACCTCCATGCCTTCACTTGCCAAAGATGAACACGAGGCAACTAAGCTGTTTACCCCTGCTACCTCAACTACGCACAAACGGCAGGCATTAGTTGGACACAGCCCTTTTTGATAACACAGGTGTGGTATCTTGATATTTGCAGACTTTGCAGCTTCAAGAATGGTTGAGCCTTCTGGTGTAGTAATTGTTTTTTTGTCAATGGTTAATTTAATCATTCAGGTACTCCTATTATTTATATTCATGCTCGCTTCCCTTTTATGGTTACCCGAACATATTCTGTCTCAAACTGAAATTCTAATGGTACTCATAAGCCATTGGCATTATCCTTTTTCCTAAGGGTCTCATCTAAAAAAACCTTGATGTTTTCATGTAATGGTGCAAATTCTTTAATAAAATTTTGAATCTTTGAGTAAAGGATATCCAAATATTCATGAGCCAGAATATTTCTTAAATTAGCGAATTTTGAGAATTTTCTGGCAGTTTCTTCGGAGAAACCTATCAGAATGCCAAATTTAAGCAATGTCTCCTCATAGCTCCTTGGCATTTCTCTATGCTCTGAGGCTAAAATAATCTTGGCTATATCAATAAGGGCATTATTAATATTTTCAGTCCATCTTTCTATAATTCTTCTTTTGTCTTTATCATTCTGGTATTCTTGCTGGGTTAAATTTCTAAACCGCTCAAGTTCTTTTACCTGATCCCCTAAAAAATCAACTCTCAATAATAATTTATCTTTATCTTCTGCGGTTAATGATTTTGATCTTTGTTTAATTCTATAAAAATCCTCGCAAAATCCTAAAAAATCCTCTGCCTCATTACTTGCTTTTAGATAAAGATCCAGATATAATCCTTTATCTTTAATAACTAAAGGTATTCCATTCCTCAAAACATTAAAAATCAAGCTTGCCGGGGCTATATTTAAGCAGACTAAATGAACCTCTTTGTGAACAATTTGGCTCACCTCAAACCAGACATCCTCTTCTTGTTCCATTATTCCTTCTTCATAGCGAACAACTTGAGAAGAGAGCAGGGAACACGGATAATCTTTTAAGTAGACAGCGACATCAAAATCCGACTCTTTATGTGCATATCCACTTGCATAAGAACCAAAGATAAAGGCTAAGGCTACTGATGGCTCTTTTTCCATGTATCTTTTTATAACACCCTCTTTTGCTTTCATACGCATCACCCCTTCTCATGGCATTTCAAGCATTGTTAGGCTAAAAGAGATTAAACCACGAAGGACACGAAGTGAAATTTGACGAAATATCCAATAAAGTTAAAGGTATAAAAAAGTTTGTTTTATAAAATCTTCGTGTATTTTGTGATCTTCGTGGTAAAAATAAGAGATTAAACCACGAAGGACACGAAGAACACGAAGTGAAATTTGACGAAATATCCAATAAAGTTAAAGGTATAAAAAAGTTTGTTTTATAAAATCTTCGTGTGTTTCGTGCTCTTCGTGGTAAAAAATAAGAGATTAAACCACGAAGGACACGAAGAACACGAAGTGAAATTTGACGAAATATCCAATAAAGTTAAAGGTATAAAAAAGTTTGTTTTATAAAATCTTCGTGTGTTTCGTGCTCTTCGTGGTAAAAAATAAGAGATTAAACCACGAAGGACACGAAGGACACGAAGTGAAATTTGACGAAATATCCAATAAAGTTAAAGGTATAAAAAGTTTGTTTTATAAAATCTTCGTGTGTTTCGTGCTCTTCGTGGTAAAAAATAATAGTCTAACTAATCGCTCCATGTTTACCCCTTCTCATGGCATTTCAGACACCGTTGTGCCTCTCTGACAGCCATATCACGGGTAAAGCCAAGCTCCACCTCTTCAAATCCGGTCAATCTTCCTTCTTTATCCATGGTTGGTATAATATGCCTTTCTGCCTTACTGGGCTCGGTATCTTTAATCAGGGATGGTCTCCTCCCACCAGAGATTGCCTCTTCGCTTTCTTTGCCATTATTCAGGTATCTATCAATAGCCACAGCAGCCTTATTGCCTGCATTTATTGCATCTATTACCGTTGCTGCTCCGGTAGCTACATCTCCGCCAGCAAAAATCCCAGAGATATTGGTTGCCTGTGTTTCAGAATCAACAATAATAGTCCCATCCCTTCTGGTTTCAATATTATCACGGATAAAATCAGTCTGGACCCTTTGTCCAATAGCTGAAATAATAACATCTGCCTCAAGCACAAACCTTGAACCCTCTATCTCCACAGGCTTTCTGCGTCCGCTTTTATCAAAGAAATCGCTCAGTTTCATTTTGGTACACTCAAGCCCTTTTACCCTCGTATCCTGCGTAATTATTTCCACTGGAGCGGTAAGCAATTCAAACCGTATCCCTTCATGCTCGGCATCCTCAATCTCCTCCATATTTGCCGGCATCTCATCCCTGGTGCGTCGATAAACAATGGTAACGGCCATTGCCCCAAGCCTGAGAGATGCTCTGGCCGCATCTATGGCCACATTTCCAGCACCGATAACCACAATCCTCTTATCCCTTACATCCACAGGATTGCCAAGATTGAGTACCTTCAAATACTCTAATGCCGGAATAACCCCTTCTGCATTCTCACCATGAATACTGAGCCTTGAGGTCAGCCTTGCCCCAACACCAATAAAAATAGCAGCATAGTCCCTTTGCAAGTCCTCAAATCCAATATCCTTGCCAATCTCTGTATTGGTTTGAATCTTTACCCCGAGTGCAGAAATATCATCAATCTCAAGTTTCAGAATATCCTTGGGTAGCCGATAGTTAGGAATTGCTACAGCAAGCATACCCCCGGCAACACTTAACGATTCAAAGATAGTTACCTGATACCCCCTTCTAGCCAAATGATAGGCACAGGCAAGGCTTGCCGGTCCAGCACCGATCATAGCAATTTTTTCATCCCTGAACCTTTCCACCACTGGCTTTGGCGTAGATTTTTCCAGCTCTGCCTCATGATCAGCTACAAACCTTTTCAAGCCTTTTAATGCCAATGGATTATCTATATTTGCCCTTCGGCATCTTGATTCGCATGGATGATGGCATACTCGTCCACAAATGGATGGAAATGGGTCCTTTTCCTTGATTAACTCAAGGGCTTCCTGAAACCTTTCCTCAGCAATTAATGCAACATAACCATGCACCTCAATATTTACTGGACAGGTATCTGCACAGGGTGCGGTATAAAGTTTATCACAAATGTAAGCCGGACATTTTTTCTTATTGATATGAATTTCAAACTCATCCCTGAATTTAGTTATGGCTGAAATGATTGGATTTGGGGCTGTTTTGCCAAGATTACACAAAGCAGTATCCTGAATCACTTTCCCCAATTCCATCAATGTATCTAAATCATTCAGCTCACCCTTACCCTCAGAGATTCGCGACAATATTTCAAACATTCGTGTCAGCCCAATACGACATGGGGTGCATTGTCCACAGGATTCATCCTTCAAAAATTCAAGAAGAGACCTTGCGGTTTCAACCATACAACTATCCTGATCCAAAACAACAACTATCCCGGAGCCAAGCATTGCCCCTGTCTTTTCTAAGGACTCATAATCCAGAGCGATTTCCATCTCCTCCGGCAAAATAAATCCACCAGATGGCCCCCCAATCATGGCTGCCTTAAATTTCTTTCCCTGTATCAATCCCCCGCCAACATTAAAGATAAGCTCTCTCAACGATGTACCCAGAGGAAGTTCTACCAATCCAGTATTATTCAATCTTCCAGACAGGGCAAATATTTTTGTTCCCTTGGATTTTTCCGTACCAATGTTGTTGTACCACCCGCCGCCATTGATGATAATGGCAGGTATTGTGGCTAAAGTTTCAACATTATTAACCAATGTTGGTTTGCTCCACAACCCCTTTTCTGTTGGAAATGGCGGCTTTGGCTTTGGCATACCGCGATTGCCCTCAATAGAGGCAATGAATGCTGTCTCTTCACCGCAAACAAAGGCACCATGCCCCTCCTTTATCTCTATGCTCAAGCTAAAGTCTGTGCCAAGGATATTATCACCCAATAATCCCAGTTCCGCAGCCTGAGCAAGGGCAAGTTCAAGGTGTTTGATGGCAAGGGGATATTCACTTCTAACGAAGAGGTATCCATTTTCTGCACCTACAGCATAGGCAGCAATAATCATGCCCTCAATAACTAAGTGTGGGTTACCCTCAAGGATGGTTCGATTCATAAATGCGCCCGGATCGCCCTCATTACCATTGCAGATGACATATTTTACGCTATTTGCATCTGTTCGGCACAATTCCCATTTTGTGCCGGTAGGAAATCCTGCACCGCCCTTGCCTCGCAGTCCGGAGATTTTTATTTCCTCCACTACCTGTTCAGGGGACATGGAGGCCAATACCTTAATCAATCCGGAATAACCACCCTTACCAATATAATCATCAATCTGTGCAGGGTCAATCTCACCCCTGTTTTTTAGCACAATCTGCTTTTGTTTATTATAAAACGACATATCATAATCATGGCTAATCTTTTCATCTGTAAGTGGATCCATCCAGAGAAGCCTTTCAACAACCCTACCTGCCTCTATGGTTTGCAAGACTATCTCCTTTACATTCTCCATACCTACCTGCTGATAAAATATCCTCTCTGGATAAATGATAACAATAGGACCCTTTTCACAAAATCCATGGCAGCCAGTCTCTTTAACACAAACATCCGTAATCCCTTTTTGTTTCAGCTCCTCATCAAAGAGCGGGATAAGCCCAACACCGCCAAATGCCCGACACCCTGTGCCGCCGCAAACAGCAATGCATCTTGCTCCCTTCTGAATAGAGGATTGGATTGTCGATTGATAATTCTTAAATGCCGGTATTGATTTTAATTTTGTCATTTGAAAATCTCCATTTTGTTTTATTTTTTCAGGTAGCCTCAGTAATATTTTTTTCGAGATTTGATCCTGAAATTCTGCCTGAGCCAAAACTATCCTCTAATTCTAATCCGTTCCTCTTCAACGATCCATAAGTATTTATCAATTGATTCTACGGAAAGTATTTTTATTAACCGTGCAAGTACATCCAACACATATCCCCCAAGATGCTGCTCCACTACAGTTGTTGCATCATAGCCTGCTTGTCGCAGTAAGTCTGCTACTTCCACCGGTAAGTTCTCATCCACCTTAAATTTCATGCTGCCACCATATATGGTATGGCAATAATTCGCTCACGACCCAATTCTGCTGCATAAGCAATAGCTGCCTGTACCGTCTCTCGTCGTAATGATGGATAACTTCGTACAATTTCATCAGGTGTAAGTCCAATCGCTAAATTATCAAGAACGACCGAAACCATTATCCGTGTTCCCTTGATACATGCCTTTCCGTGACACACATTTGGGTCAACCGTGATATAGTTTTGCCATTTCATACCTAATCTCCTATTTCTCTGTATTAATCAGTGTAATCTGTGGATACCTATTTATTCCACTGCTGCTGGTATTTCCTCCACTACTTATTGTAGCGTCCAACAACAATAAGTCGCTGTGTCACAACGCCATAGTATCGTTCTGTAGAATATTGCACAATATGTTCCGACCTGCAAGATCAAAGTCACGCAATCTTGCACGGTACCTCATGTATTCTGTCCAAATTATTTCCACAAGTATCACATCCTACTTTTCATACTGCCCAAAGATTGTCTTCACCTTCTCTGGCGTCATCTTCCCGAAATAATCCTTATTAATAACCACTACCGGTGCCAGGGCACACGCCCCAAGGCAGGAAACAGTATCCAGAGAAAACATCAAGTCTTCTCTGGTTTCACCCTCATTTATCCCAATAGTCTCCTTGATTGTATGCAGTATTTTCTTGCTACCCTTAACCTGACACCCTGTTCCCCGACAGGCAATAATGCTATACTTGCCATGTGGTGTGAGGTGAAAGGCAGAATAAAAGGTTACTACCCCATAGATTTTACTCAATGGTATCTTCAACTTCTTGCCAATCATGGATAACGCCTCTTCCGGCAAATAATTAAATATCTCTTGCGCCCTTTGGAGAATAGTCATCAAACTACCCTCCTGATGACAATATTTGTCAATAACACCTGTTAACCTATCAATCTTTTCTTGTTTAAACATTTTTGCCTCCAGAAGAAGTAATCTCTCCAAATGATATTTGTTCCTTGCAAAGGTAAAACCAGCCAATAAAAACAGGAACAACCCACTGGGTAATATGAAGAATTATGGCAAAGGTGAGTCCAATATTCTTGTCTACCCCAAACACAGATAATCCAAGCATTGTAAAGTATTGAAATGTTCCAACACTACTGGGTGCTCCAGGAATGGCAAGCCCAATGGTAATCATAATGAGTAAAAATAATGCATTAATGAATGAAAGTTGTCCCAGATGACAGCATGGAAACATAAAATAAACACTGAGGGCTGAGGCAATCCACAATATTATAGAATAAAATAGGATAAAAAACACATCCCAGCCATTTTTAAGAACCTCAAGACCAGAGATAAAGGAATGAGTATGTCCGGCTATAGCCTTACCAAGAGAATTGGGCAGATAAGAGCATAGAAAATCAATAATCTTCATTACCTGCTGACTCCAAACCTTTATGGAGATCAATATTCCAGCAGCAACAAAATAAATAACTGCAAATATGTAGCCAATCCTTTTAATCTCTTCAGGAAATGGATAAAAGATTAATACGATTACAAACAGAAAGAGCAAAGAAAATCCATCAAATATTCTTTCAAGGACAATTGTGGCAAAAGACATACTTTTACTTATATTTTCCTTTTTGCCAATACAATATGCCCTGACTAATTCCCCTATTCGGGCAGGAAGGAGATTATTAGCCATAAATCCAATCATTGTTGCAGAGAATAAGGATGAAAACCGTATGGGCTTTACATGCCTGAAAAAGTACCTCCATCTCCACGCTCGAACAACATAGGTAAGGATAGTAAAGAATATAACTGGGAAGATATAGATATAATTTATCTCCCCAAATACCTTTAATACCTTTTCAATCTCTATACTCTTAAGGGCAAAATATAGAAAAATAAGGCTTATTCCTATTCCTATCCAAATTTTTTTATTTTTCACTTTTTCCTGTATCCCTGTGCCTCTGCGGTGGGTTCATCCCTGCCCACACATTCTTGCAAGTCCCAACACAATTCATACACATCACGCAATCATTGGAAATAGGTGTAACACCAGCAGGACATCTTCTGGTACATTTATTACAAGGGATACATTTATCCGGCACCCCATTTACGCGGAATAAAGAAATTTTCTTAAATAATGAGAATATTGCCCCTGCTGGGCAGATCATTCGACAAAATGGTCGCTCTGTAATCATCATCAAATATATCAGTCCATAAAGAATAAGAAATTTAACATGAAAAAGTGGACCAATCATCTGTCGAATCCCTTCATCCTTTATCCAGAGTGGAATGCCTGCCTCTAAGGCACCAACTGGACAGAGTTTACAAAACCACGGCTCTTGCACAACCATTGGCAGCAATACAACTAAGACTAAGAATATCAGATACTTAAACATGCCCGTCCATTGTGGAAAGGTTAATTTATTCATGGGAATTTTATAAAGAAGCTCCTGAAAAAATCCAAATGGACATGCCCAACCACAAAGAAGCCTGCCAATGGTTGAACCGATTAGAAGGAATATTCCAAGAACAAGAAAAGGGAAGGCTCCTATGGTAAGAAAATGCTGTAATGCACCAATTCCACAGGCAGTTGCAGCCAAAGGACAAGCGTGACAATTCATTATTGGAAAAGGGCAATATTTCAGACCAGAGAGAATATAACAATTAGACAAAATAAGAGTACATATTTGGGTAAATCGGCGATACCTGTTCATCTAATATGCTTCCTCAATCCCAATGCAGGATAAACAAATAAAAGCAGCATTGCTGTAAACCTTTTCATATTCTGCTCGCAGAATTCCCAAAGTGATAAAACCTATCCCCAGAACAATCAAGGGAATCCATAAATATTGTTTGATGATATTCATTAATACCCCCATCAGAGTTAAGAGCTGAGAAAGAATAAACATAACCGTTCACAGCCATATTTTTTTAACACAGAGGACACAGAGTATTATGAGGGACACAGAGTTTAATGTAGCTCTGACATCAGACGCAGGATAATGAACGGTTAAGCTCTGTGTCCCTCTGTCGTTTCCGTGAACTCTGTGTTAAAATATTATTATACTCAAGTGGGGCATAAATTGCGATTTTTTCGGTGAGGATTAATCAAGGAGAGCAAGGCGTGAAGGTGAGCAATAGTGTACTATTGCGAACCTGAACAACACAGCTATCGTTGATTAAGACCAGCGAAAAACGCAATTTATGCCCCACTTGAGTATAACTGTGGACGCTTAGGACTAAGCAACAATGTTCCAACTCTCAACTCTTTATGTTGTTCCCCTTGGCAGCAATATCTTCTGAAGCGATTCAGTTACCCGATCATCATGGCTTATCTCTCTAATCCTATGCAACTCTTCTATAGATCGTTTCCAGACAATTTCATCTGTACTAAATTCAGCCAGATACTCTAACGATTCCCTATCCTTGGTCTTTACTATATCATCAATAAATTTTCCAAGCTCTTCAACTGCCTTTATACATGTATCACGAAAAACACTTTTTGTACATCTAATCACATATTTAAGACTCTTTACATCATTTATCTCTTCTATAGCTCGAGCCCGTCTATTCCTATTGGTTCCAAGACCGGCAACATATCTTAATGAATCTATGTCTTTTGCTCGAATCAAATCGTCAAGTAATTTTTCTAATCCTTCAATAGCCTTTTTTTTGGCTTCTTTATTACGGCTGGTATTGATAAGGCATTTTAATCCATCCCTGTCCTTGAACCTTACCAATCGTTCTATTAAATTTTCCAATTCTTTTACTGCCCGACCAGCTGTATCCTTATACATATTCCATTGGGCAACATATCTTAACCCCTCAATATCCTTAAGTTTGGCAAGTTCATCAACAGATCTATTTCTTATCTCTTTATATCTACCCCATTGAGAAATATATCGCAAACCCTTAATGTCCTCAAACCTCACCAATTCCTTCATGGCACGATTTCTGGTATCCGGAGATGTACTTGAACGGGCTACATATCTTAATCCTTCCAGATCCTTGGATTTGACCAATTCATTTATCAACTTTCCAAGTTCACTGATGGATTTTTCCCTTACACTTGAACACATACTATGAGAATCTCGAATAAGCCTGTTGATAAGCTGTTTCATTACCTCTTGAACCTCAGGGGAAATGGGTTGTTTAGAAAGCTCTTTGATCAGAAATCCAGTAGCTCCTATAGATTCCTCTGCGGTTCCCATCTGAAACCTTCGAAGGGCTTTTTTTAATCTGGGTATCTCTGGTCCACCAATGGCTAATGAGGGAGAAAAAACAGGCATAGATTACACCTCGTTGTAAAGTTAAAAGTTAAAAGTTAAAAGTTGAGATAGAAACGGCTTATCTACTTATAACTTTTCCGCATCTCTTGGTAGCGCCACGGGGATTTGAACCCCGGTTCCATGGCTGAGAACCATGTGTCCTGACCCCTAGACGATGGCGCCATATATTCTGGCTGGGGAGGAAGGAGTTGAACCCTCACGCCAAGAGTCAGAGTCTTGTGTCCTACCATTAGACGACTCCCCAATAAATTAACATATTATAGTTTACCTCAATTTTTCAATTTTGTCAAGATATTTTTTTAATACTCCAGCAATTCTCATTATGAAAATGTGTAAGCTAAGAAAAAGTGGGAAAATGGGGGGAAAATGGGGACAGCACCCTATTTTTTCTTCTAAAAATAGGGTGCTGTCCCCATTTTCCCCCCATTTTCCTCCCTCGTCAAATGCTGTGAACTATTACCAATTTTCTGCCCTGCAATATTTTCCAAACAAACACCCATAGCAATCAAAAGATATAAAAATTCAAAGTCAAGCTCACTCAACATGCTCCCACAAAAGCTTGCACATACTACATAAGCAAAAAAACTTACCTCCAGCATATGGGTAAAAGGAATTAGTTTTTTCCCATCATGTGTAGTCTTCAACCTTTCCCTGAGCCTGAAAGACCGTATCATAGAGGATATAATCAATCCGACAAAAGCCAAAAACCCTAATATTCCACATTCAGAGGCTACCTGAATAAATACATTATGAGCTACTAATCCCTCAATACAAGAGTCATAGAGATGACCAATCTTATTAAAATTCCCTATTCCTATCCCGGTAATAGGTCTCTCTACCATCATCCTGCCGCCAACATGATAACACTGGATTCTTGTCATGGCTGATCCATCATCTTGATAGTGAGAGATAGTATTCATCCTCTCTACATACTCTTTGGGCATTAATAATGTGCCTACGAGAAATATAAACACAAAGAAAAAAAGATAGATGATTAAAAAGGCAGGCTTTTTTACCTTAAGAAAAAAGAGAAAAAGCACCATACCAAGTCCCATAAACCCACCTCGAGATATGGTAGTAATAATACCACTAATAATTAAAAAAAATGAGAGTATAGCAGCCATTTGTTTGAAACCATTCCTTTCTGTAAAAAGGATATAAAGACTAAATGGAAGAGCCATACACAAGGCTACAGCAAAATGATCATCATCGCCACCGGCACCACTTATTCTACTTATCCCATCCATAGCCCAGGATACCATTCCCTTGAAGGAAAGCAGGGCAAAGATGATGACTATAGCCCAGACTAAGTGATGAAACTTCTTTTCAGAGTTTATAAGATTAATCGTAACCATATAAAAGATAAACATTTGGGTAAAATCAAGCAAGGGGGTTAAACAATACTCTCTTTTATAGGCAAAAATAGCTGAAATAACTATGGTTATCCAAAAGACAAGGATAAGACGGTTTTGAGAAGATTTAACCATCTTCTTCGGGTCCAATTCCCTTAATACCCATGCTATGGTGGTCATGCTTATGATGGCGAAGGAAAAAGGAATACCCCCTAATTCCTCAGGGGCACAAAATGCAAAGACATAAAAAAGAATAACCCCAAGGTAAGGGGCAAAGAATATAGAAACAGTTGTCAGGGTTATTCCCACTATACCTATCAGGGCATATTTAATGGACAAGGACATGAACAGGAAAGAGGAGATCAGACCAAAGAATATCAGTCCAATAGGGATAATCCATACCCTCGAACTGGTTAAAAACCAGAGTCTGATATTGATAAGCAGCCTTTCTAACATTTCAAACCCCTCGCAAAACACACCTCTGAACATAGGACAAAACAGCTTGTTGCATATCTTGCATCTGAACATCTGAATATGGCGTTATCTTCCGATATTCAGGGTCAATGGGATTATTGGGCACAAATGCTTGCAGGGCATATTTTTTCGCACCCCTTATTAATCCTGCCATAGCCACAAGTATCTCCTTAGTATGTAATGTTGGCACTACCGTTGTCCGAAACTCATAGTCAATCCCTGAATTCATGATAATCCTGATGCTTTGCTTAATCCTTTCCCCTATAGCCTCATCTCGTATTCCGGTCAAGAGAGCATAAGTATTGAGCGGTGCTTTGATGTCCATGGCAATGTAATCAATCAACCTTTCATCGAATAGCCTCTGCAACATATCAGGAAAGCTGCCATTGGTGTCTAATTTTATCAAGGCACCAGCATTCCGAAGTCCCCTTATAAAATCAGGCAAATCCTCGTACAAACACGGCTCGCCACCAGAGATACAGACTCCGTCAATCCAGCCTTGTTGTCTCATCAAATAATCCCTTACTGTCTCAAAGGGAATGGTATCATATTGTTCTGGATTGATAACCAACCCGGAGTTATGACAATACGGACATCTGAGGTTGCAATTGGGAAGATACAGGGTGGAAACGATTTTCCCCTCCCAATCAAGCATGGACATTTCAATAAATCCCTTGATAATAATCGTCATTGTTAGTCTATGTCTCCTTGCATGGCTTTGCGTATTCTGGATTCAGCTAATCGCTGCCATATTTCTCTTATTTCCTTGTGTAATTCTGTTGGCTCTTCTATCTCTGCCTCTGGCTTCTTTACCCTTGTAGATGAACCATCAGATACAAAGGTAATCAGCGTTACCTCTGGCCAGCACAAAAACCTGACAGGCTTATGATGCCAGCCAAGTCCGCGATTGACATAAAGGTATGTATCTCTAACCTTATACAATCCAGCTAAGTATTTACTCTTCCATCCATAAAACTGCCGTATCCATCTGACACCACATTGCCCGCCATGGGTATCCCCTGAGAGAACAAGGTCAATGTCAAATGTGCTGTCATCCTCAATATTTCTCGGGTCATGATCCAATAGAATAACTGCATCATCCTTCTTAATCCCTCGCATAAGCCTTTTAAGGTATTGGTCAGTGCTGCTGTGATTATTAAGACCAAGCAGATGCAATCGTTTACCATCAGCCAGATTTACTATTGTTATTTCATCCATAAGCATGGTCATCCCTGCATCCTTGCCTTCCTGCCTCCACTGATAATTACCCACAGATGTATCACAATTTCCAAGAATACCCCAGATTCCAATCTTTGCCTTTAATCTCGAGATTGCTTCCATACAGGGCTTAACCCCTTCCCTTTTAGTGATAAAATCACCAGTAATAAGGATAATGTCAGGCTCTAATGCATTGACAACCCCTATCATCTTGTTTTCAAGCTCTCGAACATGGTCAATGGTATGAATATCAGAAAGCTGAACAATCTTCATACCCGATAACGCATTAGCCAACTCAGGTTGTTCAATCACTACCTTTTGTACCCTGACCCAGTTTGGTTCGATATAAACAGCATAATAGCAACAAAAGATTACCCCACCAATGCTTATTAAAAGAAGAAGCATTATCATCCCCAGAATACTAAAAAAACACCCAATACAACCACAACCCGGAGGTTTGTTTTGCTGAGATTTGTGATGGGTTTGATTTTCATGACTCATTGCTTGCCTCCAAGTAACTCAAGTTTCCAGCTTGAGTATATAAGCAGGTATGCTTGCGTTACTATTAAAGATTAATGGTAACTACTCACCACAAAGGCATGAAGACACAAAAAGTTGATAAGTTGAATAGTTGATGGGTTGATAAGTGGATGAATTGATAGGAAATGTTTATGAATTATGAATCTGTGTTCCTTTAACCTATAAACTCATCAACCTATCAACCTATC
>Ga0210044_10006229_pt1 | contig 15832 bp, 23 predicted proteins | sample CryGey13umfilter_2_FD_183959 | JGI IMG/M metagenome (GOLD analysis project Ga0210044, IMG submission 183959) | Groundwater microbial communities from aquifer in Utah, USA - Crystal Geyser 4/9/14 3 um filter (SPAdes) (version 2) | ecosystem: Environmental > Aquatic > Deep subsurface >...
TCAGGTGTAGTTTGAGCTATTTTCATTAATTCAGTACCCATAGCAAACTTTTGAGTAGGCATAGCTTCAGAACTAATAGATAGTACTAAATATCTTCCTAATTTAAAATCTTGTATTAAATCTTTAGCAACAGTTACTTCTTGAAGATTGTTTTTCTCATCAAAGAAAGAATAAGCCTGATCTGCCTGTAAATTGTTTACAAGATAATCAATTAATACATTACCAAGCTGTTCATTAGCAAGATTAACATGATTCATAGCTAATTGTATTCTTTGCATTGCAGAAGATTGATATTGTTGAAGACTTGAGAATACATCTATTCTTGCAGAAGGATCACCTGTAACAATTTCATTTATACCTGTTGATGTTTGAATACTGCTTTTCATCATTTCAATCAAAGTAGGATAAAAGTTACTTATATTTTGTACTTGTTCTCTTTCAGGTTTAAGTAACTGCCCTCCCATTATATTAGGTGTCCATTCTTTAATTACACCTGGTTTATTTCCTATTGTTTCCCACTTATTTCTATCTTCAGCTAAGATTGCTCCTTTAGGGGATGTATAACCTGCATTATTAGTCAGCATACCATTAGTAATCATAAGTTGTACAGATTTATCAATTGTTTCCTGCATACCTAAAGTATAATGAATCATACTATAAGACTTATAAGGAGAACCTCCCCATTCAAAGAATTTAACTTTAATTGCAAAATCTTTAATAGGTTTAATCTCAACTCCAACAAGATAATTACCTAAAATAATATTCCTTCTTACAAATCTTCCATATTCACTATCAACTGCATTAGACAATATAAAATCTTGATTTTCTTCTAAATTCTCTTTAAATATTCTTTGTATATCACCTGTTTCTACATCTTTAACAAAATACATATTAGTAAATACTTTATCATAATATTCAGCAAGATACACTTTATTAAAAAATCCAGATGTTTCTATTTTACCTTTATCAGGGACAGAACTTCCTGAAGATACAGCAAAATCTTCCATTCTTAATTCTGTATCTCCTTCAGATATTCTTCTTTGATTAATTATATCTAATATTTTTTGATATTTACTTTTTGCATCTTCTAAACTAATTTCTTTTTCAATGAAATAGCCACTCATATCTTTAAGACTTCTTTTCTTAGCATTAGCATCTAAAACAATTAAAGAAGGATGTAAATTCACATATTGAAGATTAAATTTACCAAATTCATAATAATCCATTTCTTCAATACCAGATATACCCATACCAAGAACTAACATATTCTTTATACATTCTTCTTCTTCACCTACAGCTTCAGAAGAATACATTATATGAGTTTTAGCTTTATCAAGAATATGAGAATATACTTTACCTCTTTCATCAAGACCAACTACTTTGAAAGTAGGTTTAGATTGAGTTAAAATTGCAAGTTTTTGATTTACGTAAGGATATAAAAAATTAACTGAGACAGGAATATTAGTACCTTCAGATATTTTCTGAAGTTGTCGTCTATTAAACATAGTACCAGTATCATCAACATCTTGATAATAAATTTCTTCTTCTTTAATAACTTTCTCTAACCATTCATCTCTTTTACTTCTCCACAAATGTCGTTTATTAACAAGATATTCAGGAATAGGTTCATACAACACTTTCATTTTGAACTCCTAATGCAAGTTAAAACAAATATAATACAAAAATCAAATAAAAACAAAAAAAAAGAAAGAGCAAGAAAAAATATCTTGCTCTCTCTTCAACCATCACGCAGGAGGCAGCATGACTTCTAAATGCCCTTAATTCTCTATTAGAAGAGGCTAATAGCCAAAAGTAATGTTACCCTAATGGAAACTATCGCCCAAGAACAAAAGTGTCTTAAATCGCTTCTAAATCAATTTGTACTAAATTGCATTAAAAACATAAAGTTTCTAAATCAATTCTTCTTCCTTCATCGATTTGATTACTTCCAACATCTCCAGAAGCTCTTTGGATTGTACCAACCCTGTTTATTAAATTTTGTTTTGTTAAACCAAACTTCAGAATATTTTGTGCTGCCAAAATATCTCTATCATGACTTTTCCCACAAACTTTACAAGTCCATTTTCTATCAGACAATTTTAATTCATTATTAATTACTCCACAACTACACATCTTTGAGCTTGGTTCAAATCTTCCTATTTCAATATAATTTTTACCTTGCTCTTCCAATTTGTACTGAAGAAATGAATAAAATTTTCCAAGTCCTAAATCCATTATTGATTGAGCAAGATGATGATTTTTGACCATTCCAGCTATATTTAAGTTTTCACAAACAACAGTATTATACTCTTTGGCTATCGAAGTAGAAACTTTGTGTGCAAAATCTAATCTTTGGTTTGTAACATGTTCATAAAGTAATGATAATTTTTTTATTGCTTTTTTTCTATTATTGCTCCCTTTTACTTTTCTACTAACTTTCCTTTGTAATATTTTTAGTCTTTGTAAATTGGCTTTTAAATACTTAGGATTTTCTATTTTTGTTCCATTAGATAAAGTTGCAAATGTTTTAATACCTGTGTCTATCGCAATTGCTGTTCCTTCTTCTATTGGTTTTAATTTTATTCCCTTATCTGGCAATTCAACTGTAATACTGATAAAATATTTATTTGTTGGTGTTTTGCTTATCACTGCTGTCTTTATTTCGCCTTCAAATTCTCTGCTAAACTTTGTTTTTATCCAGCCAATCTTACTAACTGACATTTTACCATTCTCAAAATCAACTTTAGTATTCTGCGGAAAACTTATTGTAGCTTTGCTTTTGTGTTTACTCTTGAATTTTGGAAATCCCTTTTTTTGCTTAAAAAACCTTGTAAATGCTTTTTCCATATTCACAATAGACGCTTGTAAACTTTGAGCAACTGATAATTGTAGCCATTCATATTCAGGTTGGTATTTTAATTTAGGTATATCTTTCATCAACGTAAATGCAGATAGTTTCGTTTTGTCTAATTGATATGCTTTGATTCGTTTATCCAATGCCCAATTATATATGAATCTTGCATTACCCATCATTTGATTGATTTGTTGAATTTGGATTTTGTTAGGATAAAGACGATATTTATAACCTTTAATAATCACATTGTAAACTTAACAATATTCTAAATAAAAAGCAAGTTATGTTTAAGTCTTCTTTTTGTTTTCTCTATCCTTGCCATTTTATTATCCCTTTTCAATTTAATTTAAAAATGCTAATAGCCATTTTTAAATTTTAACCAATGGTGAAATTTTCCACCTTTTTGGTATGTTAATTAATTTATTCTCAAGATAATCAATATACAAATCTAAAGCGTTTATGTATTTGTGCAATTCTGCATTTTCCATATAAGCGTAATGATAGTTTAGAATTTGTATTGCTTTTACATCTGTTCATTTGAATAAAAACTGTCTATTCTTGGACGTACCATCTCATTATTTAATTTGGAATCGTGGGCAATTTCATGTGTTTCTAATTTATTAATTTCATCTTCTAATTCATTGCAAATTTTTATTTCTGCTTCCTTTACAATTACAAAAACTATATTTGGGTTTTCATCAAACATATATCCAACATCTGGATTTTCATCAAATTTTTTAATAAGTGCCATTTCTATTTGTTGTTTTTTATTTTTGATTATATCTAAAATTTGTGTTTTCTCTATTTTTATCATTTTATTATCCCTTTTCAATTTAATTTATTAATTTCATCTATTAATTCTTTGCAAATTTGTATTTCTGATTCTTTTATAATTATAAGAAGTGTATTCCTTTTTATACAATCTGGATTTTCTTCTAAATATTTTTCAAGTGATGTTTCTATTTGTTGTTTCTTGTTTTCAATTATATCTAAAATCTGTGCTTTTTCTATTTTAGCCATTTTATTATTCCCCCTTTTTCTTATACCAAAAATCCCAATTTGTTCTATCGTGCGGGTCAAAATCATTTTCCCCATACTTAAATTTTTTCTCTTTCTTTTGTTCAGTATTTGTCGGGATTTTATTTAATCTGTTAAATCTACCATCTAAAAGCTGTAATTCAATTGAATTTTCTTTATCTATAAAGTCTCCCATATTTACTCCTCCTTGTTTTTCTCTTCAAAAATTCTGTCTTCGTATTCATCAAACCTTTTGACTTTTGTAAATAAAATTTTAACTGTAAAAAAGCAAACAATTAAAAATATTGATGCTATTATTGTTTCCATTCTCTCACCTCCGCATTGTTAAATTTAATTTCTAAATTTTTATAAACCAACTGCCCGTGTTTTAATAGTTTAATTAATAAAATCTTAAAAATCTTATGAGGAATTTTAATTAACATATTCTCAAATATTTCTTGTGCTTTTTTCTCAGAATATTTAAAATTAAGAATTTCATCATCTTGAATATTAACGAATTTAGTTGGAATACCAAAAGAATCATCATTTTTTACATTGATAAGTTTTACTTTCATGCTGTACCTATATCTAAATATTTTGCATAAGTAGCAAGTAAAATACCATCAGCATCTTTAAAGTTGTCCCATTTGATATTAGGATACATTCTTTTCCCTGTCTCTTTCGATACTAATTTTAATTTACTCGGGAATTCTTTTTTATCTTGTACTTTTATATAAGGAAGAAATTTTTTTTGCCAGCTCTTAGAATCAATATAAGAATATAAACCTATATTAAGTTGTTCTAATACAATTAAGACAGCTTCTAAAGCTCTTAAAGCGGAAGTAGTAGATTCAAACCTTTGAGGATTAACCATAGGTCTTTCAACTACACATATTATATTATCCTGTAGTATTCCAGAAATAAAATTATTTATTATAGATTTTAAAACAGCATGATCTATTCTGTTAATATGTTTAACAGAAGTCTTTTGATAATTCAAAAACTTCTTTACAGGCATATCTATTTGATGAGCTATACCTTGAGCATCTATAATACCAATTGTACCTGTGACACCATTATCTATTCCTATATATACTTTCATTGTGTATCCTTTGGTTTAGATTTAGTAATTTTAATAGTTGGTCTGATAGTCTTTTTTATTGAAGAATGTGCTTCTGGTAAATCTGTTACAAGGCATCGAGTTTTTACATTGTTTATAATAAAATCAAAATTATTTTGAGAATTATATAAAGTACTTATAACCATTTGATATTGATCATACGTTAACTCAGGTAAAGTATATTTTTGATATTCCTTTTCTACATTTCCTTCAATACTTCTTTTAATACTATAATCTTTACTTACATAATATTCCACCTTTCCTTCATCATTAAGAACTTCTATTGCACCTTCACCTTCAATTACATAATTATGTATAGCTAATTCAATTCTTTGTTTAGCTATATCTAAATATTTCTTCTCATTTTGTAAATCTTTAATCTTTTTATCAATTATATCTTTTGTATTTTCAAAAAACTTATTTTTAATTACATAAACATATTGTTTTAATTTTATTGCTAATTCATTTTTCAATAATTGCAATTTAGTTTCTTCATCAGTAATATCTTCTTCTTCTTGATAAAATTTCTCAAGAATGTTTTGTTCAACTTCTTTAACCTCAGCTAATAATTTAAGTAATTTCATTATTCACTCCTTAATTTCTGTAAATGATATTTAAATGTATTAGGATCAACATAAAACGAAGTAATAAATGGAGAAGTACTTCTGCCTTTTAAACTTTTTACTGTTCTATATCCAGTTAATTGATTTCCTTCTATACCGATTACTATATCACACTTTTGTTCAAAAGCTGATGATCCTTTGGCAGAATGTACATTTAAAGACTTATTCTTGCCTTTATCGTCAATAGCACTATCTTTGTTTATATGATGAACCATAAAAGTTATACATTTATAATCTCTTGTAATTTGTTTAATACCAGAATACATATCTTCTTGATTATTTATACTTCTATCTTTACCAGGACTTATATCATCAATTACATCTATGATTAATATTTTAGGCTGTAATTTATGGACTAAATCTACTATACCATCATAATTAGGAGTAGATTTAATATATTCAATATGTTTAATAGCATGTTTTAAACTACTTGCATCTTTTTCAATATAATGTTCTCTTACTTGTTCATTGGTCATAGAATATTCCATTTGCACAAACCTTTCATATAATTCTTCATAAGGCATTTCAGTATTAATAAACAAAGTTTTACCAAAGTTTTTAAATTGCAATGAAATATTTTGCATTAATGCAGATTTGCTCATTCCAGTATCAGCTATAATTCCTATAACATGTCCAGGTCTTAACCAATAACCTTTTTCGGTTTCTATTCCAAAGAAAGGAGCTAAATTCAATGACGTTTCTTTCCATCCTTTTTCCATACTTAGTTTATATTCTTTTTCAATTTCTTCAGAACCAAATATTTCAGGTAAATAATTTTTCTTTTTATAGAACATACATTGACTATCACAAAATTCTTTCATTACAGATGATTCACAACCATAATTATAACCACCTTTTAAATATAAATCAGTAACTACTTTTTCTACTTCATAACTATCTAAATTAGGTGCATAAGACTTCATCATTACAATAGTACCTTTTAAAGGAATACCTTCTCTATGTAACCAGCTGCTCATAGCAATAATTCTATTATGCCTTGTTCCAAAGACTTCACCAGAATTATAACAATGCTGCATACAAGTAACTTTGCTATTAGGCTTTATTACTTTAATTAAAGGCTCTACATAAGCTCTTGGTTCAATTATACTGAAAATCTTAGAAGGAGTATCATATTTAATCGGCTTAACATTTAGTCTTATACCAACAGCCCATCCTTTCAATTGCTCTTCAGTTAAAAACCATATTTCACTTTCTTTTATTGGTATTTTATATAAATGACTTTTAAGATTAATTGTTCTTCCTACTCTAATTAGACCTCTTGCATGGATTGGCTTTGTATCAACTTCAGGAAAATAATTTTCTATAGTGACTTTAACAACATTAGGAAGATTATTAGAAGGCTGAAAGTTAAATATATTAGGAATATGAATATGAAATCCAGTACCGCTAAACCAAGTTTGAAAGTTATTTTCTAATTCAAACTCTTTAATTAATCTATTAACAAAATCTTTTAACCTATTAATAGTATGCTCAAAAGTATTGCTTCCTTTGTCTATATCTAATATTATTTGATTAATAAAGAAATTACCTATAAATCCACTTGGAGTTTTTCTACCGCTATTAATATGTTCTTTAATTTTTTCATCAAATCCAAAATAGCTTCTATATAATTCTTCGCCAGGCTTAATATATTTAAGAATATCTGTATGCTCAATAATTAAACCTCTATTAGCTGCATTCCCTCTTGCTATTTCAATTAACATTTCAATCTCCTATTCTTAAAATTTTCCATTTATTAGCTATACTGCTTGTTGGTACTTTAATTATTTTAATACCGTTCAATTCTAACAATTTATAATCATTCTTAATCAATCTAAACGCTCTTGTATAAGTTTGAATGTTATGTAAAACATTAAAATAGTTTCTGCCATAATCAACTATATTTTTTTCTAAATCATGATATTGAAATTCATTATTTATATAATGCTTTAAATACTCAATTAATATTTTTTTTGTTGTCATAAGACCTCCTTAAAATGAGAAAGGGAGCATAAACTCCCTTTCAGATTAATTTAAATCATATCTTCTTCATTTTCCATTTGACTTTCTAATTGAGATTTTTCTTCTAATTCAGCCAATACTTCTGGAGTATAAGCTGGTGGATAAGAAGTGTTTAATTGTTTCTTAAAAGCTTCAATAATTTTATCATTTGGTGATAATAATGAAAAAGGATTAATTCTATTTCTAAGTCCTTGAATACCAGTCCATTGTTTGTAAGATGCTTTTTCAAGTCCACCGCTATTATAAGTTCCACTTACAAAACTTAATAACTTAATTCTTTTACCTATAAAAAAGTTTTTTAATTCTTGAGAAAGATTGCTATTTGCAAATTGTTCAATAATTAATTCTTTATTTACTTCTTCATCTATGCCGCATGCATATAATAAATCAGTTAAATTAGGAGGTATTGATTTATCTTTAAATAAATTACCACTTACATAATGCTTTCTTTCAATTGTTCTATTATCTTCTCCTATTTGAGTTTCAAGAACAAAAATAAAATCAATATCTTTTGGAAATTGAGACGCTAAACTATTGCTTATAACATCTTTAATTGAATATTCTTGTACATATAAACCATTGCTGCTGCCTGTCTCTTCATATAACTTTGCCATTTTTACTCCTTGTTTATTGTTTGTTGTACTATTATTTTTTATAATTCTTCTTTCTCTTCTTCCAAAACTCTTTTGCTGTTTTCATATTATTCCTTTATAGATATATTTTATCCCAATAAAATTTGAAATTGCCATCAGACATTAATTCTGATAAAACAAATTCTTGATTTCTTAGATGTGGAGACCTTGATCCAGTAGCCAAATCTAATTCATAAGTTTTAAAAGTTACATATACTTGATTTATATTATCTTTGCTTCTATATAAATAGCCTATAGCATCACTATCTTGAGTAATCATATATTTCAACTTGCCAGTAAGCATAACATCTCTAATTTGAAGTTCTTTCCCCTCTATATTGATAGAACCCAATTTAACATGTCCAAACAAAACCATTCCATATTTAGAAATACCATCAAACATTTTATACAACCTGCTAAACGCTTCTCTTAACCACAAATAACCTCCACCTTGAGGTAATTCTCTTACAATATCATCTCCTTTAAAATCTTTACCAATAACACTTTTTTTATACAAAAAAGTAGCTAATTTATGAGCAATTTCTTCTAATCCACTCAAAGTATCAAACACAATATAATCATAAACATACCCATCTATTTTAGCATTAGCTTCAATAATTTCATTGGCAAGTTTTTTCAATAAAGTATATTGTCCTTTATTAGACTTTTTAGATTCTTTTACTAAATTATATTTAATACCATCAACAAAATCACTTCCATTTTCTGTATCAATTATTAATGCATTAGGAAGTGCAGAAGCTAAAGTAGTTTTCCCTACTTTTGTATGAGAAAACAAAAATAATTTACTTGGAATAGAACGTTGTGCTTTTTGCATTACAGGTAACACTTATTATCTCCTTTTAATTAGATGAAATATCACCAAAGTTTTGAATTTTAATTTCATTAACCATTTGATTATATAATTCTGTACACTGCTTTTCAAAATCTTTAGTATATACTTCTTTATTTTCCGTTGTTCTTTTTAATACATTCAATCCTATTGTAACCAATGTAGTAATTCTAACTCTAAATTCATTTACAAATTTATCAAAATCACTCTTTGGAATATTAGCATAAACAAAGCATTTACTTATAACTTCTTCTGACATAGCTGTAAGTATTATTGCAGCATCATAATACGTTTTATAGCTTTGATTTTTCATTTAAACCTCTGTATTGCTCTTTCTTCAACATTGTCTAAATTACTTTGATGTATTTTTATTTCTGACTGCAAATAAGCTTTTTCATCTTGCATATACTTTATAACAGCCTTATCTCTAAGCTCATCTAAATTTAAATTTTCATTACCCCATTTTACAAGTAAATATTTTTTCTCACTGTAAAAATCAAAATGATTTGCTTCAGCATTGATAACATCTTCCATTGAACTATATTTCATATCTCTTAATTTTGAATTACTATCGATATAAAATTGAGATTCATACCAATATCCAATATGACCAACTAATACAAAATTAAGTTTTTTATCATCAGCCCAAATTTCAATAGAATTAAAATATTTTCCATCATTACATAATTTAATTATTCTCAATATTTCTAAAGGAATTAGACTAACATTATATTTAATTATATTATTTTGTATAGGGTATAATAAATTAAATGCTTCATCTAATTTTCTATCAATATTAACAGAAGGAATTTGAATATTATTATCATTAAAGAATTCTTTTTGACCATTTAATTTTAGTTGTTCAACAATCATTTTCCATTCATCAAATTTAGAATTATCATTCATTAAATCTATTAAACCTTCAACATAAAAATTTTGTATATTCATAACAAACTCCTTAATTTAAAATTGGCATTTGCGGTATTAGCATTTGTGCTATTGCAAGTGATTTATTTGGTTTATATAATAAGTCTTTACTATCAGTAATACCTTGAGTAATACTGTTATAAAGATTATGGAGTGTTGTTTCTTTTTGTTTGTCAAAGTAATAAATGCTTCTTTTATCATCTAACAATTTAGCAGCATTGACAATTGGAGAAGTTCCTAAACGGTTCTTATCTGAATCTCTTAAAAGCCTTCCTAATGTTTCATTTACCATATTATTATTCAATATAGTACCTAACATTTTATTGTAAATATCGTAATGTAAATTTAACTTAATTTCATCTTCATTCGCAAATCTTTCTACATTTTGCCATATATGATTTAAGTCATTCAACAAATCCTGGCTTAAAACATTATCAGCATCAAATATACTTAAATTAGTACAAGCGTGTGCATTCATACCACTATAAATTTTAATAACAGGTTTTAATTGATCCATTGCAACTAACATACCAACAACACTACTTTCATCATGATTCAAAAAAGAAATACCTTTATCAACTTCAACTAAAAATCTTGGATATGCAATATTTTTACCACCTTCAACATTTTCATTGATAACTGCATTTTGAGTTTTAATAGTAATGTCTTCATTTGTATATTTAATACTATCTAAAAAATTATTAACAAGTTCTTTTGCAGGCATAAAGCTGATATTACTTTTAACATAAATTTTAGAATTTAATAATTCATCTAATTTAACTTTCATTTTTGCTCCTTACTTTAAATTTAAATAATTATCTATTAATTCCATTGCTTCTTTTAAATCCTCAAGAATTTTTCTTTCCATATCTTTATCATATAAATAATTATCCATTAATTCCATTACTTCTTTTAAATCCTCAAGAATTTTTCTTTCTATATCTTTATCATATAAATAATTATCTATTAATTCCATTGCTTCTTCTAAATCCTCAAGAATTTCTTTAATCATTTTATATTTCTCATCATTTTTTTCTACATTCAATCTTTGTCTCCAAAGATTAATTAAATCGAACAAAGCATCAATTTCATTTAGTTGTTCCATTTTATTATCCAATTTATTTTAAATTATATATTAATTCTTTCTCCACACTCAGGGCATATAAATTCATAGTCATCTTCACCTTTTTCAAATACATCATAGCTTTCAGTAAACATGCACTTAGGACATTCAATAATATCTAATTCGTCAAGATATTTATATAATTTTCTTTCCATATCTTTATCATATATTGAATTCCCATATATTCCAGCCATTTTACCTCCAATTTAACAAATTAAAAAAATGCTAATAGCCATCTCTTTTATAAAATTTACTTTCATTTTCTCTCCCTTAATCTAAATAAATAGATTCTATTTTCTTAAATGGTAAATCATTTTCTCTCATATTTGGTCTTATCTGTTTTATTACTCTTTTTATTTTTTCAATTTCATTTTTTGTATTTCTTGTCAATACTTCTAAATTATTTTCATATATAGTTTTTTCTTTAGCTCTATATTCTGCATAATTAAATCCACCCCAATCTTTACTAAGTACTTCTCCTAATAACTTTAAATCACATATTAATAAATTTGTTAAATCCCAATCCTTTTTTAAGTTTTCACATGGAAGTTGTACTTGGATAATAGACATATATCCATCAATAAGCTCAATGTATTGACTTGTTATTATTACTTTTTTCATATTAATCTCCTTTAATTTAAATAAATAGATTCTATTTTTTTAGTTGATAAAATACTTTCTTTTACATTTGGTTTTATCTTTTTTATTTTTTCTTTTATTATTTTAATTTTATTTTCTGTTTCATCTGTTAATAATTTTAAATTTTTATTATACATAATCTTTTCTCTAACTCTATATCCTCTATAATTATATTTACCCCAATCATTGTTGAATTTTTCGCCCAATAATGTTATATTGCATACTAATAAATTTGTTAAATTCCAATTTCCTTCTACATTTTCACAAGGAATTTGTACCATGACAATTTCTTCATATCCATTTTGAACTTTATTATAACTACTTGTTATTTCAATTCTCATTTTATTCTCCCTGCTATTGAATTAAAAATATCTTCTAAACTTTTGTATATCATTATATCTTTCTGTATTAATTTCTTATAAGCCATAATAACATCTCTATACTTCTTAACTTCATTGTTATTACAACTCAATATAATTTCATACAAATATTCCATCTCTTTACTCGTATTAGTTTCTACTGCTGTTTCTATCCCTTCCATTGTACCCTCCTGTGGTTATTTAGAATTTAGAATTTAGAAGTTAGAATTTAGAAGTCAGAAGTTAGAAGTGAAGACTAAAGACTAAATCTAAATTTACTTTTTTTTGTTTTGTCGTTTCTATGTTGTGTTGTGTAGTGTGTTGTTGGAGGGTATTCTAAAGAAAAATAATAAAGAATATATGAAAAAGTATTTGGAAAATGTATAAGAAAATAAGAGGAATGTATCCGAATATATTTGAAATTTTATTTGGAAAATGTAAGAGGGGAATATCTAAAACTAAGTATAATAACAAAGAGTGATCCCCCCCATGTAAAAGTAGAAACGACAATACAAAAAATATTTATTAAATGGAGGTTGTGATGGTAAATTTAATAGGGCTATCAGATAGTGTCATTAAGAAATTATTCCAAAGATTAAATGAGTTAAGAATACCTTACTCAATTAATAAAAGCAATGGACATGTAAGATCGATTTACATGTCTAAAGAATACAGTACTATTATTGCCAAGTTGAATACTTGGATAGAGGAGAGAGCATAACGCTCTTTCTTTTTTTCAACCAACAATACAATGCAACAACCAACAAAATAGAAACGACAAAACAAAAACCATAGTTATATTGACTATGGAAAAACCATCAAAAAAGGAGTATATCATGGAAACGACAAAAGTTGTTAACCTAATTCAAAGATTCGTAGAAGATTTAAATCAAAATAGCTTGTTGCATAAAGCTATAAGAGAAGGGTCTTTAACTGAAGCCTATTGGTTTTATGCCAATGGACTTAACAGTTTATTTGAATATCTCAGAAAAGAAATTGAAAATCAAAACTTTTTGGAATTTAAATTTAATTCCAAGAAATACAAAATTGTCGCTACTAATGTTAGTGGCAAAGGCAATTCTGTTATCACTTTTGTGAGAAGCACAAGTGATGATGAAGTTGAGGATATTGTTGAAAAATATGAGAGTGAATTTGATAATATTCTTAAAGAAGATTAGTTTCATTAAAGAGCTGTCTTGCAACTAAGGCAGCTCTATGTAAATAATAATTTGGAGAATAAAATAAAAAATTTATTAGTAATTTCAAACCACGACCCAAAATCGTGGGAAGAAGAACAAACTGCAGAATATTCTATGACAGATGGGATAGAGGAAATCGTTGGATTATTCAAAAAGATATAGAAGGGGGATTACAAATAGAAGATTAAGAGGGAGTGAAAGCTCTCTCTTTTTTTTTAAATTGTACTAACTTCTAAAAACGTACACAAATCAATTCTAAGACACTTTGACTACTCAGCCATATAATTTATCGACTTTCATACAAAAGTGTCTTGTACCTATCTAAGAATTAGAAATTAGGGTATATCTGAGGTTGTACTAAACTTACTTTTGACTATTCCAAGACAAACCACTTCAAAGTACCAATTTCAACACAAACGACTAACAGAAGGACAGGGCTAATAGCCGAATCTAATTCAAGACGTCAATTCTTCCTTCTGACTTCTTCTTTCTGACTTCTAACTTCTTCCTTCTTCCCTCTTGATACAAAACTGTCCACAAAAGTAGACGAAAGAGAAAAAGAAAAGAAAATGTTAGTAAGAAAAGAAAAAGATAAAGAAATCTAAGCCCTTATTACCAATGCTATTGGAAATGTAACTAACAATGTAACTAATGACAATACTAACAATATAGCTATACCAACATAGCTAATGATAATACAACAATACACTTAACAACAACACTTATAACATTCCTAATAGTATTCATTATAGTATTCCTAATAGTATTCCTTATAGTATTCCTAATGATATTCCTTATAACAACACTAACAACAATACTAACAATACTCCTTATAGTATTCCTAATGACAACATTTATAACATTCCTAATGATATTCCTTATAACATTCCTAATAACAACACTTATAACATTCCTAATGACAACACTAAGAATATACCTAAGAATATACCTAAAGATAATACCTAAAAATAATATTTAAGGATAATAGCTAAGATAATAGCTAAGATAATAGCTAAGATAATAGCTAAAAATATACCTAAGAATAATACCTTTACTATTATTAACAAGTAAAAGATAAATGAATGTTAATAGATAAATTATTAACTTATATTAATAATCATTTATTTATATTATATAATAGGCTATTAGCCCTGTCTTGTTAAATTAGAATATAAAGTTATAGATTTAAGGTAATATATTAACTTGTTTTAGAATAGGCTATTAGCCATATCTTATTAAAGTATATATTGTATTGAATTGAGGTAAAGATAGTATAAGACAAAAGTATAAAGATAAAAGTTGAAAGTGAATTCTAACTTCTAACTTCTAACTTCTAACTTCTGATTCTCTTCCTTCTTCTGGAGGTATTGTATTGTATTCTGCTTCTTGTACTTCTCTCTTTGGTTTCTTTCCTTCTGAATAGTCTTCTGGTAGTTTATTTAATAACTTCAATAATGGTATTATGGAATTTAAATGTGTTTGTGATCCTTTCATTACATATTTCATAAAGTCTTTGATATATTGTATCATATTTTCATCACTAAACCTCTCATCTTCTTGAAGTTTTTGTATTAATATTTCTCTCTCTTTCTTTACCATTGATACTACTGTTTTATCCTGCATTAAATCTCCTATTGCATTTATAAATGATCCATTTCTATAATTTAATTTATATCCGCATTGTATATAAGCCTTTACAGGGTCTATCCCAAGTATAAGTAAATGTGCAAACTTCTGTTTCCTTATTGTAGCTCCTTCTCTCTTCTCATATTTATATCTTGTACTTAATCTCCCTGCATTACTACTGAATTGTCCGAATAACTTCTGATAATAATATCCCTTGTTCCTTGTCTTTACTATTGCAAATGTTCCCATTGGTACTTTAACAAATTTAGTACGTAATCCTGTCTTACTTAGATACTCTTTTATATTCAATGTCTGTACAAAATATCCATCTAATGTCTCTATCCAATCTCCTTTTATCCACGTTTCTATGTCATTATCAAAGCCCCATTTCCAATATTTCATTCCAGGTAAGTCCTTATAAAACTCATCTTTACCTTCATATATCTTATAATCTCCCTTATACACTCCGCTCACAATATGAAATTCTCTCATTTAATCTCCACTAATTTAATATACTTTCCAATTGCAACACTACAACATTATACTACTTCACAACAATATCAACAATTTACAACAAAGTCAAGTCTATTTTTCTCTTCTTTTTTCTTTTTACTTTCTTCTTTTATCTTTTTCTTTCTTTTCTTTACTTCTACCTTCTAACTTCTAACTTCTACCTTCTCCACTACATCCATTCTAAGACACTTTCTTTCAATACCCTTTCTACATATCTACTTTTCAACAAAAGTCTCACCACAAGCCTCACAAGTACCTTAAAATCAAAATTAGAAGTCTATCCAATCCTTCTTCTCTTTTATCTTTACTTCTATCTTCTATCTTCTGA
>Ga0210044_10006231_pt1 | contig 15830 bp, 20 predicted proteins | sample CryGey13umfilter_2_FD_183959 | JGI IMG/M metagenome (GOLD analysis project Ga0210044, IMG submission 183959) | Groundwater microbial communities from aquifer in Utah, USA - Crystal Geyser 4/9/14 3 um filter (SPAdes) (version 2) | ecosystem: Environmental > Aquatic > Deep subsurface >...
GAATCAATAAAGGTGTAGAGGCTTAACCTCAACACTTTATAAAAACTTTGAGATCAATAATAAAAAAATTATCTTTGACGAATATATTAGATTTACAAAGATACAGAGGCCCGTCCTCTGTTTTTTTCTATTTTTAACAGTGCTTGCCATTTTTGGGGGAATTGGTATAATTTATTAAGTTTGAAAATATGAAAATCATAATTTTCGGAAGTAAAAAAATTATCATAAGGAAACTTTCAAATGGAGATTTGAAAAATGTTAAAAAATTCCAAGATTTTATTAATTCTTTTGTAGAAGAGGATGCTCAGATTTTATATAATAAAAAATTTTCGTTGAAAGAAGAAAAAAACTGGCTAAAAGAACAATTACAAAACATAAAAAATCATAAAACGGTTTTTCTAATAGCGCAAGACCATAACAAGGTGGTCGGAACTACCGGGATTGACCTTCGTCGCGGAAGAGAGGCGCACGTTGGAGAATTTGGGATTACTATCAGAAACGGTTATCGAGGAATTGGTTTAGGGAAGTATTTAATGAAAGAAATACTTAAATTGGCCAAAAAAGAATTAGAGCCCAAACCAAAAATCATTAGATTAAGCGTTTTCCCCACTAATAAGCCGGCTATCGGGCTTTATAAAAAACTCGGTTTCAAAAAAGTGGCTAAAATCCCAAAACAGATTCAATATAAAGGAAAACTATTAGATGAAATTATAATGCTTTTAAAAGTATGAAAATTGAAGTATTAGTAAGAGCAATTATTCAAACCAAAGGAGAAATTTTAGTTTGTAAGAAGGTAGGAAAGAGGTATTATTTCTTTCCTGGTGGGCATGTCAATTTCAGAGAAAGCACGACGGAAGCTTTGAAACGAGAATTAAAAGAAGAACTGGATATCGATATTCAAAGTTGTTCTTTTATCGGCGGTTCAGAACATATATTCGTTGAAGATGGGATAAAACGCCACGAAATTAATTTAGCTTTTCGGGTTCCAATTAAAAAGATAAACACCAAAAGCAATGAAGACCATCTCCAATTTTTCTTAATGAATAAAAATCAATTAGTGAAAGAAAAAGTCTTACCAACCCCTTTAACTAAAGCTCTTCTAAGATGGCTCAAAGATAAAAAACCCTTCTGGGTAAGTGAAATTTAAATTTGACAAAGTTTTTAGAAAAGTTAAAATATAATTAAGAAAATATGGAAATAATCAAATGTGATATATGAGGAAGAAAAACATTACAATCGAAAATTTAGCTGGAATGGTAAAACGGGGTTTTGATGGAACGGATAAAAAAATTGAAAGAGGATTTAAGGAGGTTAATACTCGTCTTGATCGAATAGAAAATTTTATTCTGAAGCAACACTCTCAAAAGATAGAATTTCTTGAGAAACGAATAAATCGCCTCGAAGAAGCCCTGGCGATTAAATAATTTAGATTAAACCTTACTAATTCCTGATTGATTTTTGCCTTCAGAGCCAGCAGATCTCGCGGGCTCTTTTATTTTTGGAAAGGGTGGGGTAGAATTAAAATATAGTGGTAAAGTAAAGCCCCGTCGAAGGCGGGGCGAGTAGGGGATTGGGTCAAAAAATATGCTCAATTAAAAATTTTGGACGGCAATTTAAAAGGAAAATAGATTTAACACCATTTTACTCATTTTGGTAAAAGAAAATTTTTATGGTTATTAATCTAAAAAAAACTACTTGGGATGAGATAGCAGAATGGTGGGACAAAGAAGCTGGAGAGAACGGGATTTGGCACCAACAACACGATATCGATCCGGTGATGTTTAAACTGTTTGGGACTATAAAAAACAAAATGATTTTAGAGATGGGCTGTGGCAACGGATATTTTTCAAGGCTTCTGGCTAAAAAGGGTGCTAAGGTTATTGGTATTGACCTCTCTAAAGAACTCATTGGTTTTGCAATCGAAAAAGAAAAATTAAACCCGCTTGGTATAAAATATCTAGTGCGGGATGCTGCCAATTTACATGATTTAAGAAGTAGAAGTTTCGATATCGTGGTAGCAAATATGTGTTTGATGGATATCGCTGATGCAAAAGGCGCTCTAAAAGAAGCTTCGCGGGTTTTGAAAAAGAATGGTCGCATTATTTTTTCTATCACTCATCCTGTTTTCGATGATTATGCTCAGCAATGGACAATTATAAAAGAGAAAGGTAAAAAATATTTTGCCCGAGCAATTTATAAATATTTGTCTCTTGTAGCGTGGAAATTCGGATTGTGGGCAAGCGGGGTAAAGACTACCCAATATCATCGACCACTTGAAACATATTTTAGATACTTGCGAAACGCTGGCTTTTTAGTTGATGAATTTAGAGAAATTGCAACAAAAAAGAAAGTTAAAAAAGCAACTAAAGAAATGGGGGATGTAAGACTGCGCCGATCGAGATATACTACTCTCATAGAAAAGGAAATGAAAGAACTTGCTGGAAAAGAAATACCACTATTTTTAGTCGTAAGAGGAGTAAAAATTAAGTAAACAATTTTGTCGCCAAAGAAGAACTTGAAATTTTGTGGCTTACAAAAAGAGAAATAATCGCTAAGAATATAACCAAAGACAAAAAATTCCTTAAAAGAATATTTGATTTTAAATCTAAAAGAAACTACGGAGACGGAAATTGAGAAAAGAATTAGAGAAATATAAAAATAGCCTTGAAAAACGGGGCTTTTGTTTTTGAGAAGGTGAGGTTAACATATATGCATTCAAAAACTTGATAAGCCTCTTTGATTTGTTTAATATTTGAAGTAGGAGAAAGATCCAAGGTTGATGGGTCATTAAGAAAATAGATTATCTAAAAAATTACCAAAGAAGATAATAATATGCCTAAAAAAGAGGAAATAATGAGGATGGTGTCAATTCTGATTTTTATTCATTTTTATTTAGAGACCCTATTTTCTCGTTGAATTTATTAAAATGAGATATTATGACAAAAAGAAATAAAACAAATCTATATTTACCATTTAAAGGAACTTGGTCTGTGTTTTGGGGAGGAGATACAAAAAAATTAAACGCTCATCACGATGTAGATAATCAAAAGTTTGCCTTTGATTTTGATGCCCTGAATAATAAAGGTAAAAGATACAAAGGGAAAGGCAAAAGGAATGAGGATTATTATTCCTTTAGTAAAGAAGTTTTAGCACCGGCAGATGGAATTATAATAGAAGCTGTTGATGGGGTAAGAGATAATAAGCCCGGTTCAATGAATCCATATTTGGCATTAGGAAACGCAGTAATTATTAGACACCGCAAAAATGAGGTCTCAGTTTTAGCCCATTTAAAACAAGGAAGCATAAAAGTAAAAGCAGGAGATACAGTTAAAACAGGCCAAGTTGTTGGGGTTAGCGGAAATTCAGGTAATTCTTCAGGGCCACATCTTCATTATCATTTACAAGATAATGAGATAATTCAAGAAGGAAAAGGAATTAAGTGTTATTTTCAGAATGTAATGATAAAGAACAAGAAGGGCGAAAAACGTAAAAAAGAGTATTCACCAATTAAAGGAGATACTATAAGTCCCTACTGATTTTTAGCGATTAATTTCTATTTGAAAAATAACAAATTACGGAGACCCGCTCTCCGTTTTTTTATAGCAGGGTGTATATAGTAGGTCCGATCGGTACTGCTATATACCAAATCATCCACAGTTGATAACAGAAGTCCAGCCTCTGTTATTTCTTGACTTTTGGGAGGAAAAGTGATATTGTCAAAACAATAACAGTATAGGATTCTTAGAATCCTAAATTAAAAATAAAATATGAGGAGGGAAAGAAAATGTATCCTTTTATAGTATTTGAAGGGTTAGATGGAGCTGGTAAAACAACTTTGGCTAAAATGTTGGCTTCTGATTTAGGGGGATTATATATTGCGACGCCACCTCCTTTATTGGAGGTTAATGGAATTAGAAAGGTAATGGATGAGAAGGTAAGTCTGCAAACTCGTTTTTTTTATTATCTTCTTGCTAATTTATATGTATCTGATAGGGTAACGAAGATGCGAAAATCAAAAATTGTAGTTTGTGACCGTTATATCCATTCGACTATTTCAATTCACAAACTCCTAGGACTCAAGATTGCTATCGATATAAATTTAATGATGCTTGAACAACCTGATATCTCTTTTTTCATTTTCGTCTCAAATGAAAAAGAACGGCGTCAGAGAGTTGAGCAGAGACAGAAAAAGACAAGGTACGATATAATTAAAGAAGATAAATGCTTCCGAGAGCGGTATATAAACTATTTTCGGCAAAGAAAAGAGTTTATTTTTATCGATACTGTCGACGAAAGTGAGAGAGAGTCTTTAAAAAAAATTAAGGCAGAAATCTTCGGGAGGAGAATAATATGAACGAGAAGAAACGAAATTTCATATTAAAATCGACTTATAAAGATATCAAAAAGAGAATAGCGGTGATTAGAGAAAAGTTAACTAATGAGATACCCAAGACATTACGGGAGACATATAATAGTGGTGGTTATTGGCATGATAATGCCTCTTGGGAAGAAGCATTAAGAGAGCAGCAAATGTTAAATCAAGAACTTTACACGCTTTCTGCTGCTCTAAAAGACGTAAGTTTTATTGAAGATATGTATTTTTTGTGTAATAAAGATAAAGTGACAGTTGGTAAAAGTATCGAAGTAGAAGATATTGCCACAAAAGAAAGTACCGAATATGGCATTGTAGGATCACTTGATGTAATTTATAATCCCAATTCGAAAAAATATAGATTTCTTTCCTGTGAAGCTCCATTTACTAAATCTTTACTCGGAAAATCAGTTGGTGAAAAGGTAATAGTTAAACTACCAGGCGGCACAAAGATATTCTTAATTTCAGAAATTAAACCCCTTACTATCTTAAGTAAAATAAAATAAACAGAGGTTGTTTTGGACCTCTGTTTTTATTTCGAAAACTTGAGAAAAGTTTAAAAATATGTTATTTCTTAATATATGCATACTAATAGTCATGAAGTTGAAATAAAATTTAAGATTGATAATCCTAATTTTATCCGAAAAATTCTTAAAAGGAAAGGGATGCATTTTATTGGAAAAGCTTTTGAAAAAACGTTCCGTTTTGATACCACCGATAAAAATCTTGAACAAAGAGGTCAATTTTTAAGAGTCCGAACTGGTTTTAAAAATGTAATAACCTTTAAACGAAAAATTAAGAATGAAGAATTTAAAGAGAGAGAGGAAGTTGAATTAGAGATTTCAGATGCCGAAAAAATGAAAATGATTTTGGAAAATTTAGGTTTCACTAAAATTCTTATAATGGAAAAGTATCGTGAAAAATGGCGATCAGATGATATAGAAATTGTTATAGATAGATTACCAATGGGTATGTTTATAGAAATTGAGGGTGAAGAAAAAGTGATTAAAGAAACGGTGAAAACTTTAGGATTTGATTTCAAAGATAGAATAACTGGTACTTATTGGGATTTATGGAGAGAATTCTCAAAAAAAGAGAATATCAAAAATGAGAATATAATTTTTAATTTGATCTTAAGAAGAAAAAAACAGAGATGAAAACTCTTAAGAAATATTTAAAGATACCTACCTCATCGGAAGTATTAAATTTTAAACTTCTTCTTTTAACTAATGGTTTAGATTTCAATTTCAAGGCTATTAAAAAGAAATATCCAGAAATAAAATCTGATTATAAAGTTAATAAAATTAGAGTTTCTGATCGGCACTTCCTTCCTGTAAAAAATATTGAAAGAGATTTTATTCCCGATGAACTAATTTTAGAGAGGGGGGAAGAAAAATCAGTGGTGAAAGTATATTACAGAAAAGAATCTCCTTTTTTATTTTCTGTAGAGAATAATGATTTTGTGATATTAGATAAAAAAACCAAGGAAAATTTTCCAGTTAGTATAAGGCTAGTCCCTTTATATGATTACGCTAAAAGGAAATATAAAGGGGTTCCATTAGACGAATTTGTAAGTGTAGTAGGGCTAGATAAAGTTTCCATAATTCCATACGATGGTTGTGAAAATTGGGTATACGGAGAAGAGTGTAAATTTTGTGGTGCTAATCCCAAAAGAATGGGGTTTACAGGAATTAAACCTAATGTTTTTGAGATCAGAAATAAATTTAATGGAAATTATAGAGCTTGGTGGGACTATTATCGAGATTATATGTGTAGGAATGTACTCAGAAGTTTCGAAGCTTTATTAAAAGATAAAATAAAACCTCATTTTCATTTCGCAATTATTTCTGGGAATCTTTCAGATTTAGATTTGGAATGGGAAATAGTGTTTAACTTAATTGATGCGATAAAAGATAAAATTAATTTTTCTGAAATTGACAGTTATTTTAATCTTATGCCACCACTCGATTTTAAGAAAATAGATAAATCAAGTGAATATGGATTTCGATACATGTGTTTTAACCTGGAATGTTTTGATAAACGACTTTTTAAGAATGTTTGCCCTGGAAAAAATAAACGTTATGGTTATGAAAAAATAATTAAAGCATTAGAATACAGTGTAAAGGTTTTTGGAAAGGGGAAAGTGAGAACAAATTTTGTATTAGGATCAGAACCGTTAGGTGGGTTATTTGAAGGGGTATTGCGACTAGCCAATGAAGGTATTGTTGCAGACTATTCTGTATTTTTTCCGAGGCCTGGTTCTGTATGGCGTTATAAAAAAACTATTTCGCCAGATGAAATTTTACATTTCACTAAAAAACTTATAGAGGTTTATGAAAAATATAATTTTAAGCCATATTGTTGTTCTGTAAGCTCACGATCAAGCATTGCTAACGAAGTTTATAATCTATGGTAGATATAAAGGAGTTACTAGAAGAAACATATAATATTTTTAAGCCATTACAAGAATACAGATTCGGTTTGTTGGTTTATAATAAATCACACTTTAAAAACAATATCATTTATATAACAACGGACATAAATGAAATAACAGATAAGATAAAACAAGGTTAGTCTATTTATCCTGGAAAACATAAATTTATTCTTCAAGCTCCCGAAACAGTTTTATGCGACCTAAGTGAGGTTTACTCAAATCCTACATTCAATCCTCAAGAGATACTTGCTTTATTCTGGAGTTTGAAGTTGATAAACATCCAAGAATTTTTAAATGAAACTGTACTGAACTCATATTTTAAAGGTTTTGAGGCAATTTTTCTCCAAGGAGTTTCTTCTGACTTAGAGATAAGAATTGTTGGCTCTGATAAAAGGGTGCATGCTGTTCCAAGATTTTTGTACCGAAAATTAAAACAGACTAATTTATGGAAAGTAAAGTTAAAAGAGGCAAAAAAATTGATAAAAATTAGAAAATTTAATATTAAAACTAAAGAAATAATCAAAACTCATTTTAAAACTAGAAGTTTTTATAATAGATTAATTAAAAAGTATTCTATTTTTGAAAAAGCTAATATTCCTAATATAGCAATATATGGTTTTTGGAAGGGTTTACCTAAAAATGATGTTTATATTTTTGTTCCGAAATCTGGCTTGAAGTATGCTTTTGGTTTTATTGAAGAAACAGATGATGATAAACAAATAATGTTATGGGAGTGTCATTTGAGTTTAGACCAGACTAAAGAGTTGAGGATTTTTAGCAAAGATCTAAAAAATAAAAAAATTGCGGTTGTTGATAGATCATATTCAAGCAACACGCTTGATTATCTTAAAGAAAAAATTATCCAAAAAGCTGGATATCCAATGGGTATCGCTTTATTCCCTAAATCTAAAAGAGCTATCAAACATTCAGATTATTTTTTATTTTTAGACAAATTTATTAAAAATAAAAGATTTTGTTTTAGAAAAAATTGGCAAGAAGATTTGTTTATAAAAGTAATAAATAATGAAATTTACTAAAGTTCATTGAAAATATATATAAAAAGGAGGGTAAAAAAGTGCAAGAGTCTCGCTGGGAAAGGTTGTACGAAATGATAAATAGTAAATTTGGGATTGAAAAGGAATCTGTAGATGAGATAGAAATAAAAGAGGGCGTAAAGGGTAAAAGAGAAACAATAATATTTTTTACCCCCGAAGGTAAAATGCGATTAGAAAGATTGATTAAGCCAAAAGTAGAAAGAATAAAGTATCATTATTCTCGTCGAACTAATCGCGGGGCCTATAAAGAAATCCAATATTCTCCAACAGAAATAGTGGAAGTGATAAAATTGTATCAGTGGAATCAAAGAACAAGCATGTGGAAAGAGATTAATTTTAATAAGTTATAGCTATTTTACCTAAAAGGCAGGTATCTATCATTTTATTAGATTCCTGCCTTTTTAATTTTTTGTCGGGGATTATTTTACAAAGGAAAATTGAGGTTTTGGCTTAAAAGCGATGAAGTTTTACTTCATCTTCACCTTTCGCTACGCTCAGGTAATTGAAGAAAAATGGGCTTGGGGATAAATTTTGCTTAAAAAATTTGACTTTTTGAGAAGGGAGATGGATATTTAAAGAAGGTAACATTTCGGCACGATCGTGCCCATTTGTTACAAATTATCAGCGTTACAAAATACCGCGATCGCGGTATTTTGTAACAAAAGCAGAGGCCCGTCCTCTGTTTTTTCTTGACTTTTGGGAGAAAGAGTGATAAAGTAAAAACAGTGGGATTCCAAATTTTATTTTAGAATCCTAAATTAAAAATAAAAAGTCGAGCTCTGATAAAAATAATCAACTCCCTCATTAATAGTTAAGGTCTTAGAAGAAACAAAATTCTCAAAAAACAAAAATAAATATTACAGGATGTATCCTTCTGCGGGAGCAAGATATGCATTAGAATTATACCCCGTAATATTTAGATCGAAAGACCTTCCCCTGGGTATCTATCATTACAATGTTAATAGGAAAGTAAAATCAGATTTCTTTTTATGGATGTTTATAAAAAAATTAACCAGCTAAAATATTCACAAAATTTTTTAAATAATAATAAACTTGTAGAAAGAATCATAAACCAATCAAGTATTGGTTCGCAGGACGTGGTCTACGAAATTGGTCCCGGAAAGGGAATAATCACCGAACAGCTTGCAAAAAGATGCACCAAAGTTATAGGCATTGAAAAAGATGAAGAATTGTATAAAAGATTATCTCAAAAATTCAAAGACAATGACAGGATTAAAATCAGGTATGGTGATTTTTTAAGTTATAATTTACCCAGAAATGAGAAATACAAAGTTTTTTCAAATATTCCCTTTAATTTGACAGCAGACATCATTACTAAATTAACCTCGGCAATTAATCCTCCGGAAGATACCTATTTAATTATTCAAGATGAAGCAGCGAGAAAATTTGCCGGCTCACCTTACGGAAAAGAAAGACAGTATTCCTTGTTTTTAAAACCGTGGTTTGAGCTAAAAATCCTGCATTATTTTGAACAGACTGATTTTTTTCCTGTTCCTCAAGTAAAGATTGTATTGTTACAAATTAAAAAACGAGAAAAGTCATTAGTCAAAAGAGAAAAAAGTCAGTTTTATCGAGATTTTATTGTTTATGGGTTTAACCAGTGGAAGTTAACTTTGAAGAGTGCTTTAAAGAAAATTTTTACCTATCAACAATTGAAAAAGTTGTCGAGAAATTTAGACTTTAATCTTTCAGCGACACCAACAGATTTGAATTTTAATCAATGGTTAGGATTATTTGATTATTTTCTTGTAGGAGTTATAGCGAGAAAAAAGAACCTAATACTGAGTTTTGAAGAACAGTTAAAACGTCAACAAAAACATCTTCTAAAGATTCATCGCACAGGGTTGAAAGATTGATAAAGGTTTATAATTTAGACTGCTAAAAGGTCGAAGAATAAAATTTAACACTTATAAAATTTTAATACTTATGCATAATAAGAAACAAAAGGAGTTAAAGAACTTAAGGCTAGAAGATGTGATAGAACAAGACCTGAGAATAGTTTCTGATGAGAAAGCATATAAATCAAGCGGCAGTAGTTGTAGTTGTGGAACCCATTGCGGAGGCAATTGTGGGGGCGGAAATTGTGGACATTGCAGTAAATGTGGAAAATAAAGGGATAAGAGAATTGCTGGTGTTATATTAAAAATTGGTTTTATTCTAATCTTAGATTTAAGAAAGGATTAGAGATTTTTGGTATCTATTAATTAATGATTAAATCAGAAAAAGATATAAATTCTATAAAGAAACTACTAGAAATCGCTGGGAATGAAAATATTATCAAAGATATTTATCAGAATCCATTTTACAATGATGAGCCTAAAATTTATTCTTTTACTTCTGTAATAAAAAAAACAACAAAATTAAGCAGCGACTCCTCTTTAGAGGTACTCGCTGGAGGAGCTTCTTTTACAAAAGAGAGAGCTCTTTTCAAAACTATAGGGGAAGCCTTCGAAAGATATAGTTTAAGTGCCTATGACGTAAGGAATCTTATATGGGATAAGTACCAAAACTTGAAAGAGAGAGCAATTAATCCCAGCAATTTTATTTCATTTTCGGAATTAAGAACAAAACCAAAATTCAAAATTTATAGAAGTGAAAAAAATAAATTACACTGGACAAAAGGATTTTCTCTGACGAAGAAGAAAGATATCTTTATTCCTGCTCAGCTTGTATTTGTTCCTTACTATTTTAAAAAAAACGAACCAGTAATAAGATTACCTATCACTACAGGAGCAGCTTCTCATACATCTTTAGAAAAAGCTATTTTAGCAGGATTATTGGAAGTTATTGAAAGAGATGCTTTTATAATAAATTATCTTAACAAACTTTCCAGAAAGCTTATTGACATTAAAAAGTTTAAAAAAGAAAAATTTGAGAATATTACCCTTTTATTTAAAAGATATAATTTAGAGTTTTATATTGTAGACATTAGTACAGAAGTACCGGTATATTCTATACTATCTATTATAGTAGACAGGAGCGGATTAAGTCCCGCTATTTCTTTGGGAGCGAAGTCATCGTTAGATGTTGAAAACGCTATTATCGGGGCTATAGAGGAAAATTTACATGGGAGATTTTGGATAAGGAGAGTAATGGTAAAAACCCCGGAAGAAAAAATAAAAAAGATTAAGGAAAATCAATTTTTCATTTCTGATTTAGAAGAAAGAGGTCTTCTTTGGTCAACCATTGATATGGTTGATAAAATAAAGTTTTTTTTGACTGGCAAAAAAATTCCCATTAAAAGTTTTCCTTTAATAAAAACCAAAAATTTGAACACCCTTTTAAATTGGTTTAGGAAAGAAGATATTGAAGTAATATATATCGACGTGACACCCCAAAATCTAAGGAATAAAGTTTATACCATTAAAGTTCTTATTCCTCAGTTCCAGCCTCTTTATCTAGATGAACGATTTTCTTATCAAGACGGCAGTAGGTTAAAAGAAATTCCTAAAAGATTAGGTTTTAAACCTTTAGGGAAGGCTTATAGATTTCCTCACCCATTTTTATGAACTCAAAAGTAATAAAAAAAATAATCGAGGAGCTTCTTTCTGATAATGTAGATAGTCTGGGCTTTAATTTTTGGAAATTAACGTGTCAAAGAAAGCTTAAGAAGAAATTACTGTTTAATAAACCGCCGAATTCTTGGAAAAAAGTTTACTTTAAATCTTACCCTCGTTTATTAAAAGTAAATTTAGAAATTCCAAAATCAAAAGGAACTAAATTATTTTCAATAATTAAGGAAAGAAAATCAGGAAGAAATTTTAAAGGAAAGAATTTAACCTTGGAATATATTAATAAAATTCTTTATTTCTCTTCTGGAATAAGAAATTTTAATAAAATAAAAAATAATTTTGATAAGTCATTGAGAATGTATCCATCGGCTGGAGCGCGTTACCCACTAGAAATATACCCCATTATATTAAAATCAAGAGAAGTCCCTCTTGGGATTTATCACTATAACGTTAAGAGTAATAGTATAGAATTATTACTTGAGGGAAATTTTAGAAAAAAATTTAGTAACGAAATCACTGATCAAAACTGGATTAGGAGAAGTGGAATGATAATAACAATCACTGCAGTATTTCCAAGAACTATTGTAAAATACAAAGAAAGGAGTTGGAGATATATCTTTTTTGAAGCCGGGCATCTTGCTCAAAATATTCAGCTTATTTCTACTTCTTTAAAATTAGAATCTTGTACTATTGGGGGATTTTTGGACGAAGAGGTTGTTGAACTTTTAGACCTGAATTTGAAAAGCGAACTCCCGCTTTATCTAGTGGTAATAGGAAGGTAATATATTGGATCAGTATGTCAAGCAATTTAACCAAGTAACTGAAAAGAAACCAAGACTGATAACGTTCTCTCTACAAATTAAGTATTTTATCAAAAATACAAAATAAGATTTAAAAATAAAAAAATGGCTTGGTAATCCAATCCATCAATTTGACAAGAAGAAATCTTAAAAAACTTAAATTAAACGTTGTTAGGAATAAAATTTCTCATTAGAATCATTTTAAAACGTTTCCTCTAAAATTTGGAGTTTGGATTTCTTTGTATAGCCACCAATCATCCACCCCAAAATAATTTTGAGGAATATATCCTATTAATTTATATCCATTTTTTTTATAAAATTTAAGATTTTGCTTATTTGTCATTGAAAGGAGAATTTTATGAATTCCTTTTTTTTTGGCAATAGTTTCATATTTCTTTAAAAGCGCACTACCGATACCTCTATTTTGAAATGAATTTTGGACAGCAAGCCATATAATAGAAGAAACGCCACCATAAGGAAAATTAGCTATAAGATAACCAACAATCTCATTATTATTTGTAGCGATGAGAAGGGTAATTATTCCTTTTTTTACCCATTGTCTTAAGTTATTCTTTGTATAATATTTTTCAAGGAAAAATTTTCTCACTTTAATCGGATATTCCGGGAATTGTTTTTTAACACTAATCTTAAATAAATTCCAAAATCGATTAATATCTTTGTAGGTTGCCTTTTTTATTTTAATTGTCTGATTGCTGTTTTTCATTTTTTTTCTTTGTAATTTCAAGGAAAATTTCGTATTTAAATTTGTTATCTTATTTCAAGTTTCAAAATTTAAAGAATGTACCGATATTCCAATAAAATTTCTAAAGTCAACATTTATTACTTAACATTTTTAAATATATCATTTCGTCGTTTTCTAATCAATAGACTTTGCGCGTCTTATAAGGGACATGTTAAGGTATTATTGTAAGATATAATAATTTATTATGAGACAAAAACTAACTTCAATTATAATATGTCCAGGATGTAAATCGCCATTGAGATTGGAAATAAGTGATAAGTCAAAAAGCAGGGTACATAATGGGGGTTTGTTATGTAAGAAATGTAATATCAAATTTGGAATTATTGATGATATAGTTTGTTTCAAATCAGTTACCCTAAAAGATAAAAATAAAACAAAGCTTCAAAAAATACGAGATTTGTTTCTTCAGCAAGAATATAAAAAAGAATGGCTAAAACATTTTACAAAACAAGAACTCCCAGCTTTAAAAAAAGAATGGGATTGGATGGTTAATAACCTTAACCTCAAGAAAAACAAAATACATTTAGACTGGGCAACTGGAACAGGGAGATTTTTGAGAAATATTCTAAAGATTATCAAGGGCGAAGTTATCGTTGTAGAATTCGATTATCCTACCTGCCTTGGATTAAGGGCTTTTTTAAAAAAGATAGGTAAATATTCTAATGTTACAATCATATACGGTGATGCTAGAATTATGCCTTTTAGCGATAATTCAATTGACAGCATAAGTTCCTGGCATGGACTTGATGAGCCAAATATTAATAAAGCTATCGATGAATCTAAAAGAGTTCTTAAATTAAACAAAGTATTTTCAGCAGCCGGTTTGTTTTACAAAAAAGAATCAGAAAGTTTAAAGATTGCTAAAAAGTGGAAGATTGAATTTGCTGAAGAAAATATGGCTTATCGATATTTCAAGAGAGTTGGTTTTAAAAATATTAAACATAAAACCTTTTTTGAAGGAAAATGGCTGGAACGTGGGAGCTTTTTGCCTCGTTTCGGAGATTATTATACTTCCTATGCAATCAGTGGACGAAAGTGACTGCCTGTTTTTCTTGACTTTTTAGAGGGAAAGTGATAAAGTAAAAATAATCAAGATTTACAGAGGCCCGTCCTCTGTTTTTTCTTGTCATTGTTTGTTGAATTTAGTAAAATTAAATAAAGGTTTAAACTTTTACTTTTTTATTAGATTTCCCAACTCATGAAAGCAAGTTATTATGTCCATTGTTCTATTTCGTCAAAGTAAAAAACAAGAATTAGAGACAATTCTTTGGACTATTAAAAACCATAAGTTATTGGAGAAATTTTGTGATAGTATTATTTATCCAAAACTGTCTAAAAAACTTTGGCAAATGATAATTAACGATAACGATATGTTTAGTAATTCCAGAGAACCAGTGAGGAAATATTTAGAAAAAACTAACCAGCTTGTTTTAGAAAAGAATATTAAACAAACAGTTATTCCTTTATGGAGAAAGATAGAAAAAAAATTCTTTACAAAAATTAGGAATATACTAAATCTAAATCTTCTACCTAAATATATTTGTTATCTTACAAGATATGGGGGAGGAGGAACCTTTAATCCACCAGATACTATGTGGGTACAAGTGAATAAAAAAAATAAGAATGATATTAGATATTTTACTTATACAGTGGCTCACGAGATTATCCATATTTTATTAGAGGAAAAATATAAAGGAAAATCACATGAAGAAAAAGAAAAGGAAGTAGATAACGTTTTAATCAAAACAGGATTGTTTAAGTAAAAACCGCCTTTATTAATTTACATTTACTGTAAATAAAGTGTTTCCAAGGTCCTGAACCATTACATGAGGGTTGACATTTAAGTTAGAGATGCTAAGATATGGTTAATACGTCGGAAGCGGTTTCCGACTATTAATAAAAACCCTAAAATAGCTTGAAAGGAGGTAAAGAATATGGGCGGTAAAGGCGGATCCAGCTCACAAGGGGGCGGCCGAAGTGGTTCAAACGGCCATGGCGGGTCAGGCCCTCGATCTGGCGGCAGAGGAAAGTAATTAGTCCCCGCCAAGATCAATAAATATTGAAGGGAGCTGTATTTTCTAAATCAGTTCCCTTCAATATAATTATTTAAGATACTATAAACATAAAAATGAAAAAAGAAGTTCAAAAACTTAATAAAGAAATTGCTATTATTCATTGGGAAGATTCTTGGACGCATGGTAATGTTCAGCTTAGTGAAAAAAAATGGAAAGATAAAAACATTGGATATGCGGTTTCTGCTGGATTGGTTGTTAGTGAAGACGATAAACAAATTTCTCTTGCTACAGATTATTTTTACCCTCAAAACGTAGACAATGAAGGGTCTTTTAGAATGGTAAACTCTTTTCCCAAAAGCGCTATTCATGAAATAGTAAGAATTAAACTCCCTGCCGAAATTAAAAAACAGATTAATAAATATTACATAGATTTAGAAAAAATCAAAAAATCAAAAAAAGAAAAATAAGAAATAATTAGAAGAATCATAAAACGACCCGTTAAACGGGCTTGTTTTGTTTTTGGCCTGAAAATATTAGAATTAAAGAAGAAGATTAAGGAATTGGAGGATAAAATTAAAAATAAAGAAAAATAGAGTTAACCCCATTTTCTCTCTGTATTTTTTTATAGCAGGGTGTATATAGTAGTCCCGATCGGTACTGCTATATACCAAATTATCCACAATTGAGTTTGCTATCAAATACAAGCAACTGTCACAAATGTACTCATCTAGTGCATTAAACTTGACAAAGGGCTTTAGCGGGTATATAATATAGGCAGGAAGTTTAAAAATTGAATATGGGTTGTTTACAACATCGCTTCGTTCAATTTAGTTCTTAAAAAAAAGGGGGGGGTACTCA
>Ga0210044_10006232_pt1 | contig 15829 bp, 13 predicted proteins | sample CryGey13umfilter_2_FD_183959 | JGI IMG/M metagenome (GOLD analysis project Ga0210044, IMG submission 183959) | Groundwater microbial communities from aquifer in Utah, USA - Crystal Geyser 4/9/14 3 um filter (SPAdes) (version 2) | ecosystem: Environmental > Aquatic > Deep subsurface >...
TGCTATGATTCAAAGATACCAGCCTCGACCGTGTTGTCGGTCATAGCTTCCCTTCCGACACGGTTATGCTATGATGGCACACCGATATTTAAACGATAGATGTTTGTCATAGCTTCCCTTCCGACACGGTTATGCTATGATAATCGTTTTTTAGCTCCATTAACATTCCCGGTCATAGCTTCCCTTCCGACACGGTTATGCTATGATAGGTTCGCGGTAAGGTGCTGAAATAAAAGGATAAAGGCCGGATAGCTTAAAACAGAACAAGCTGTTCGGCCTTTGTTTTTTCGTTATTTTTCTTCGTTCCGACAAGAATCTTCATCCGTTCATATTGTTTATCGGTGATCTGCATCACCCTGACGCTGCCTTTTTCGGGGATCACGGATTTCAGCCTTTGCAGATGCTTGTCCGTTCGATCCTGCCCGTTACAGATTCGCGCATAGACGGAAAACTGTATCATCATGTACCCGTCCTTGAGAAGAAAATTGCGAAAGCGCGTTGCGGTGCGCCGCTCCGGCTTGGTCTTGACGGGAAGATCAAAAAATACAAAAAGCCACATAAACCGGTCCTTTGTTGCTGTCATTGTGTTTTGTTCCTGATTTCAAATTCCGGTAGAAGAAGCAGCGCGGGGCTTTTGCCTTCAATAGCGTTCACAAGGCCGGCCGCCATTTTGTCGCAGGCATTGGCGATGGTGTGGGTATTGCCGTCAATCCGGCATGTGATATTGCCGATATTGGCTAGCGCTGCTCTTGCTTCTTTAGAAAGCCTGTCCGTGCCTGCCTCCAGCAGACCATCACGGCGCATTGAAAAAACCTGATAATCGGTGAAGGGGCGAAACACCTCCATCAAATCATCGGTCAGGTTATAGGCGTTAAGCTGGTTACAGTGATGGATGCCAAAGGTCGGAAGCAGGCCATAGGCCACCTGTGACCGCGCCACAAAAGCGCGAAGCACCGCATAGCCGTAATTGAGCGCCGCATTGATGATATCGCTGCCGCCGCGCCGGAAATCATCGCCCAGAAGACGTTGCCAGTAATAACGGGCGGCCTGCGCCTCGATATTATCAGGGTCACCGGATTTAACGCGCTGCGCTATCACATAAAGACGTTTGGCGGTTTCCTCATCCGTAGTTTGCTCAAGGCAGGTGGCCTGATTGGTGATTTTGGACTGGATAACGCTTTGCCACAGGCGGTTCTTGAGCGCGTCCGTCCACGAAATCTGGAGATGCGCCACGCGGCTTTGGCGGGAATGGGGCTGGAACGGCAATAATGCCCCGTTGGGCATATGCGTGGCATCGCAGGTCAAGACGGCCACGCCGTGTTCCTGACATGCGGAAAGCAGGGTAGAAGACAGCGTAATTTGCGGCGATTCCAGAATAAGGGCCGTAATGTCCTCTATGGGAAGCGTAAACGCCCCCTCGTCATTCTGCAGCTTCAACTGCCCCTTCGAGAGGGACAGCGCCGCCGCATTCTGGATCATCACACTGCGCCACGCCAAGCCTTTGTTCCTTTACTATCCTGTGTTTATTCCCAAAATAATCCACAGAATACTTTTCAAAAGCTAATAAAGTTTTAACGCCAACGCCTTCCTTAACGCCTTCCTTGCCAAAAGAGGGGTCGCTATCATGCGCACGTATGTTAATGTTTCCAGTTCCACGGTGTGTTCCATTATAATAGCCAAGAAAATCTTCTTTCTTGCTTTTAATCCTGACCAGATCGTTTTTATAAAGAGAAAAAATAAAATCTTCATCCGAAACTTCCAGCCAGTCTTTTTCATCTTTGAAAGCAATGATAGCTCTGTTCGGCAATTTCTTTTGTACAAAATGGTGAATGTAAATGGGAACAAGCTGAAATTTCCCGTTCACTTGGAAAACATCTACACGCACCATATCCCCGTTGGAGGCCAAGCCTTCATTGATGATAATTCCGCTTTTCTCGTTCGTTTCAATCCGCACGGAATTAACACGCGGCGCGGGTTTTGACGGGTCGTTCACGGGCATATAAATGACTTCCGCAAAGGCCTTTTCCGGCTTGTCTCCATGCGCCTCCAGCCGCTCTTTCAGGAGATTATAAAGTTTGATATTCCGCTGTCTGTCCACCAGATTTTCCAGTGTCGAAAGTTTAAGCGATTTAAGCTTCACGCGCTGGATCACTTTCCCGTCCGGTTTACGAATGCTGCGGATGGTTTCCTGATGCGCCGCCCCGCTGATTTTCCGCACTGGCATACGGGAGACGAAAATCCCGCCACGCCGAATGCCATCTTCGCCTTCTTCACCATAGACAGCCGCCAAAGCATCATCGCGGAAAGTATCTGGCCACGGTGTAGGAAAATGTTTTTTCTCTTTGTTATAGCGATTATGTTTTGCAACATCCTGCACCATAGCTTCTGTAGAGCAAGCAATCACAATCGCATCCAAAGCATGATGGCGGTCATTGGTGCGGTCTTTGTAATTGATAAGCCCGCGTAGTGCTTTTTTTAGATTGGCCTGATCCATATCCCTGATCCGCAGGGCAGCTTTAACATGATAATCCTGCAAACCCAGCGAAGAAAGATTCTTTGTTACATCCTTCTCATCCTTATCAGATGAAAGAATATTGATGATTTCGTTTAATTTCTCATCCGTAAATCCCCAAATACCGCGCAGATGTGCTGTGATTGCACCGTTTCTGGCATCAACTTTACAGGCAAGATTATCTTTCAAATGATTTCGTAATTCCTTGGCCATGTAGCGCGTGTCATTTAGGGCGCGGTCTTTCCACCCTTGCTCCCGTGCGTCGAATTCCTCCATCAAAATACGCTCTTGCTTATCTTTTGGCAGGACGGAAGCGCACGCAACAATCTTTTCCCATCGCGCTGTGTCCGCGCTCCATTTTTCGAATGGGATACTATCGCCTTTTATCTGATTGCAATTCTTATGGACAAGCACCTTGTTCATATACGAATCGTCGTGAGATTTAGCATAAGGCAAAATGTGATCTATCTGTGTTTCGTCAGCAGCCTTGAATTTTTCTGCACCGATTATATTCCCGCAATAGATACAGGCGTGCCTTTGCTCTTCCCATAAACGGTGTTTCAGAATATCACCGCCAGAGACAAGATCAGGGTTAATCCCTAATTCTATTGCAACAGCTATTGCCGCGCTTCTTCTCTTTTCCCAGTTCTTCGCCTGTTCTTTTTCAATGTCCCTCCGACCTTTGATGTAACGGTCTCCATGGTTCACATTGCCTTTGCCGAGTTTCTTTTTACCGTTTTTGTCCACCCAATATCCATTCATGGGTTTGCCGACTTCGCGCGCCAATTCAACAATGATCTTTTTGGGCATTCCGTGTTTACGTATACAGGCGTTTATGACTTTACGCGTCTGGGCAAGGGCGCGATTAACAACGGGGTTAGGAATATCTTTGAATTTTGGAACAAGCTCCAAAGCCTTGTTTTCTGGTTTACCGTAAATTTTTCTCCACGCATGATCGTAGCCATGTATGATCTCACCATCTTCGGTAATAACTTCCTTCTCCATATAGGGAAGAATTTTTTTGATAGCCATTAATGACAGATCAACAGTTTTGCTGAAATGCTCAATTTTGCGGAGGTGTTGTATTTGTGTCTCTATTAAATCATATTTTGTCAGTTTGGATTGCCTTGTGTCCTGATCCTGCTCATAGGTCACGACACGCGCAATATCATCGAGATCGTCTCGGCGTTGGTTGCGCCAAATATCCCAATCACGCTCGCTATCGGGGCTAAGTGCTTCCTTTAAAGTATGGTATCCAGCCAGACTTAGGAATACGCGCTTTTCTGCTGTTGCTCGTTTTTTTTCTGGCGTATCATCATTTTCGCCTACTTGGCGATAGCTAATATTGAAAGATTCATCATCAGATAAATCCAGCTTTTCGCGTGCCTGCTTATAGGTGACCTCTTTTTGTTTATGGACAAGATCAACGAGTTTGTTTTTTTGCTCCTGCGTCAGGAAAGGGTCATGGCCATTTTTGTATTTTATGCGCGTATTATTCAAACGTGACCACATTACGAACAATTCCGCTGAATAGGAAAATTTGGGGGCGCGCTTTTCGGGGGCTTCAAAAGTACATTCTCCAACAAGTTCTTCAGACGATTTAAGCGGACGTTGGAAAAAGGCAATTCCATCCCCTTCGCGTGTATTACGTTCCTCTTTCCTACCGCTTCCAGCATATTCAAAGCGCAATTCTTCTGTTGCTTTTTCATTGCCATATTTGCGCTGGGATTCAAAAATAAGTTTGATTTCTTCGCGCACCGCGTCCCGCTTAATGGAATTTGTATAGTCCCCATCACCGTTTCGCTTTTTTGGCTGGGTGGCAAGGTAAGCGGCTATCGTTTTCGCGCCTGACTTAAAGGCGTTTTCTTCCAGCTCTATCGCCCCGCTGATAACCTTTTTTCCTTCGGTATCGTTTTCCTCGGTATTGCCTTTTTTATTGGACTGAAACCCCCGCCGTTTGGCGATGTGGAAAAGGACACGGGCAAATTCTCCATCTTCAAGTTTTCTCTCCAAAGCGGCTTTGCGCAATTCCCATGGTGACAGAGTGACCGCTTCTTTTTTTGACAGGTCTATGGATTCAATATCCTTTAATCCATGGCGTGCCAGTAAGGCGCGAATTTGTTTTTTACGCTGGCTGCGGCGGCCGGTAACGCGGCGCATACCCCGTTTTTCACGGCGGGGTGTGGCTAGCGATGCCCCGTCTTTTGGATTCTCCGCCGCTTCAAAAATATGTACTCCACAAAAGAGGATTTTCTTCTGATCCTGATTGACGCCCGCAAAACCAACGGAGGCAATGCCAATATCAATTCCAAGTGTATATGTCATTAAACTGTTTCCCCATAGAAATTTTTTTACAACCATATATATGTCTTGACTTATACAGTACAAAGTTGCAAGTTGTTTCTCAATACATAGTATAACCGTGTCGGACGCGTTGCTATGATAAGGGGGTCGCGTCCCCCGTGGGGTTAAATCCCTAAAGTTAAACGCATAATTTTTGCCCCCGTATGGTTTGCCCAGCGGGGGCATCTTCGTTCCAGGAGGGCAATGACTTTAGAATCCCTGAAATGTTTCGCAATAAAGCGTGATTTGTCTTGATGTTGCAGAGGCTCTATACTTCCGGCAATATCAATATCTTTAGTAATGATCCGGAAAAAATATGACCCAGACAATTCATCCTACCGCCATTATCGGGAGCGGGGCGCAGATCGGGAATAATGTCCGGATCGGGGCGTATTCAATCGTTGGCGCGCAGGTCACCCTTGGCGATAATGTGAACATCCATTCCCATGTCGTGCTGGAGGGGATTACCACGATTGGCGCCGGTACCGAGATTTTTCCTTTTGCCTCGATCGGGTCACGGACGCAGGACAAAAAATACGAAGGCGAACCGGCGATGCTGGTCATCGGGGAAAATAATGTGATCCGCGAGCATGTCACCATGAATCCCGGAACCAGAGGCGGCGGGATGAAAACCATTGTCGGGGATAATGGCCTGTTTATGGTGGCCTCCCATGTCGCCCATGACTGCAGGGTCGGGAATAATGTCATCATGGCCAATAATGCGACGCTGGGCGGGCATGTCCATGTCGGGGATTTTGCCGTGATCGGCGGTCTGTCGGGCGTGCACCAGTTTGTCCGCATTGGCGCTTATGCGATGGTTGGCGGGATGTCCGGTGTGGAAAGCGATGTCATTCCCTTTGGCCGTGTCAAGGGCGAGCGCGCGTTTCTGGCAGGTCTGAACCTGATCGGGCTGGAGCGGCAGGGCTTTACAAAGGACGATATTAAAACGCTGCAACGTGCCTTTAACCGGATGTTTGATGAAAATGGCACGTTCGAGCAGCGGATTGAAACTGTGGCCTCGGAGTTTTCCGGTATGCAACTGGTCATGGATGTTGTAAAATTTGCCCGTGAGAAAACCAGGTTTCCGTTATGCCAGCCCCAGAGAAAAGCAGAGAGAAAAGCAGCCTGAAAAAGACTATCCCGACACTGGGAATCATTGCCGGAGGCGGAATCGTTCCGCAGCTTCTTCTTCATGCCTGCGATAAAGCCGGGCAGGATGTTTTTGTTATTGCTTTTGAAGGCCAGACAGACCCCGAGATCCTGAAAAACCGCCCCTCTATGCTGACGCGCATCGGCGCGGCAGGGCAGATTATCCGGACGCTGCGTTCCCGCGATATTAAAGACCTTGTGTTCATTGGTTCTGTCCGCCGCCCCGGCCTTGTGGGGCTGAAACCGGATTTGCGGACGGCGCAGTTTTTTACCCGTGTGGGGCTCCGTGCCATGGGGGATGATACTCTACTCAAAGCTGTACGGCACGAACTTGAAAAAGAAGGATTTACGATTCACGGGGTGCAGGAATTTGTGGATGATCTGGTTGCCGTTGCGGGGCAGGTCGGACGTCTTGCGCCGAAAAAACAGGACTGGCCGGATATTGAACGCGGCCTTGCCGTGGCACAGACGCTGGGGCAGCTTGATGTCGGGCAGTCCGTAATCATACAGGATGGTATTGTTCTGGGGGTTGAAGCCGCCGAAGGCACGGACGAACTGATAAAACGCTGCCGTCTTTATCAGCGTCACGGAAGCCGGGGCGCTCTTCTGGTGAAAACATGCAAGCCGCAGCAGGATCGTGACTTTGACCTGCCCTCGATCGGCGTGGAGACCGTCCGCATGTGCGCTGAAAATGGTGTGTCGGGCATTGTGATACAGGCCGGAAGAAGCCTGCTGATAAATCCGCAGGATGTGGCGTCACTGGCAGACCACCATAAAATTTTTGTAATCGCTCTTGATCCGGAATCCCGGGGCCATGACCAGTAATTTAAAAATCGCCCTTATTGCCGGAGAAGCATCCGGAGATGCGCTGGGGGCAGAACTCATGGCCTCCCTGAAACAGGAGGCGGGCGAAAGATCCGTAAGTTTCATCGGCGTTGGCGGCGTCCTGATGGCGGAAGAAGGCCTTACCAGCTTTTTCCCGATGAGCGATCTTTCCGTCATGGGCATTACAGAGATTTTACCACGACTGCCAAAAATCCTGTGCAGACTGAAACAGACCATTCATAAAATCGAGCAGGAAAAACCGGATATCCTTGTGACGATTGACTCTCCTGATTTCTGTTTTCGCGTTGCCACCGCTCTCAAAAAACGGGCGATCCATCGGCCAGAAATGTTTCACTATGTCGCGCCGACGGTCTGGGCGTGGCGACCGGAGCGTGCCGCAAAAGTTGCCGCACTCTATGACGGGATCATCTGCCTGTATCCTTTCGAGCCGCCTTTTTTTGAACGGGAAGGCATGAAAGCCGTTTTTGCGGGACATCCCGTACTCGAGAAATATGTGGCGCATCCTGATGTTGAAAAAATCCGTCAGGAACTGGATATCCCGCAGAATGCCCCCGTGCTGGGGGTTCTGTTTGGCAGTCGTATCAGCGAGCTGAACCGTACAGGCCCCGTCCTGCGCGAAGTCGTGGCAAGACTTGCGGCTGAGAATAAAGCGCTTTATATCCTGTCCCCGACATTTCCGCATCTTGAGAAAATGGTGACCAATTTCTTGCAGGGTCTGCCCTGTGAAACCCGTATTGTGACGGATCATACCCGAAAATGGGACTGTTTTAGAGTCATGGACAGGGCGCTCGCCACTTCGGGAACGGTGGGTCTGGAGCTGGCGGTTGCCGATGTGCCGCATGTTGTCGCCTATAAAGCCAGCCCGCTAACCGCCGCCATTATCAAACGCAAAATTCTCGTCAGGCATTTTCATCTTGCCAATATTCTGCTGGATCATCCTGTTGTCCCTGAATTCATTCAGGAACACTGCAAGGCAGAAAAGATAGCGCAAGCCATGAAGACCCTTGCCATCGAAAATCAGAAAACTGCTTTTGCAGAAGTCAGGAAAATGCTGGGGCAGGGGGCTGATGGAAGCCCGTCAAAAATCGCGGCACACTTTATTCTCTCCGGATATCCGCCGACGCGGATATGACGGAAATGTCCTGTTCTTGATAAGAATGACTGTATAATTTCATCGCTTATTTTATCCCGTATCCCGTCATCACCTGCGCCCGTCATCACCTGCGTATGCAGGTGATCCATGTCAGGATTAGGGAGAGCGTGATTAAAAACATTGACATGATTATGTTAGTGTTTTATGAATAATTAATATTTTTAAAGGGAATGAAAAATATGAGTAATTCTGAAGAAAACTTTGCTAACGCTGAAAATATCTCTGCTAAATTTGCTGCGGAAGCAAAAAGATGGGATATGGCCTCTAATGCCAGCTTTGCCTTGGGAATTCTTGCATTTGTGAGTGCTTCTATTGAACCATCGACGGTAGATATTGCAGCAAGTGTTTTTTGTGGTTCAATGATAGTATCTCGCTGGGCAGCGGAAAAAAGTGAAGAAAAAATGGAGAAGGCTCGTTTGAGCTTGCTACCATTAAGTAAACCAAATTAGGCGGTATCATTGATAAACCGTCATCATCTGCGTATGCAGGTGATCCATTCCCGTTTCTTCTGTGCTTTTTATTATGATGGATGACACGCATGAAGCGTGCAATGACGGCCTTAGGGCAACTTTTATAGGAAGCTCTGCAAAAGTCCCCGATAGCAGCTTTTTGTACAAATATTTCTATTTTCGTCACTCCGGCCTGCGCCGGAGTGACGAAAATAGCGTTTTGCAGAGGTGACTATATTTTTTTCTGTTCCATTATTCTCCCGCCCTTAAAAATCAGGAAGTTCAAAATTTGCCGGAAGGCCGAATTCCTGCATCATTTTCTGGGTTTCTTCGGCCATTTTTCCTTCGGCATTCTGTCCGGCCATATTGATGGCGGCAACGATCAGGTCTTCCAGCGTTTCGCGTTCGTCAGGAAGCATAAGCTCCGGCGCGATTTCAATTTTTTTCAGGTCGCGTTTGCAGGACATCAGAACCTTGACAAGGCCGCCGCCAGCCTCTCCTGTCACTTCCATGTGACCAAGCTGCCCCTGCATTTCCTTCATGCGGTCCTGCATCTGTTTGGCCTGTTTCATAATCTGCTGCATATCCATATTTTATTCCTCTTTGGTTATAGGGCGCACTTTCACCGTCGCGCCGGGAAAAATTTCCAGTATCTTATTCACTACAGGATGGGCGATGGCTTCGTCAATACGTGCTTTTTCATTTTGTGCCACCTGTTGTGCCAGCGTAGGGGCGCCTTGTGTGTTGGACACAATACTGACCATCCAGTGCTCGTTCGTGATTTCGCTCAGCCGTTGTTTCAGTTCCTGCGCCAGTCTGGTATCGGCCTCCGGCTCCAGCGCGATTTCAAGCAGACGCGGCTGTAATTTGACAAGATGGACATATTGATAAAGCTGTCCGGCCAGAATCATATCCTTGTGCGCCCTGAGCAGGTCTTCAATATCGTGAAGGCTCCGGATTTCCTGCGCGTTAACGTCCTGCGGCTGTTGTGACAGAGCCGCCACTGCCTGTGATCCGTTTCCGTCCCTCGTGATCCGTGCGACAGGCTCCGGCGTGCGGGGTATCGCTGCGCTAGACGGGCTACCTTGTGTATGGCCGCCTGCCTGCTGCTCCTTTTTAATTTTTTTGATGAGTTCGCCCGGATCGGGAAGGTCGGCGGCATAGGCCAGACGAATAATAATCATTTCTGCGGCTGCCTGCGGGTTGGGAGCGCTATGGACTTCGGCCAGCCCCTTGAGCAGAATCTGCCAGGCGCGTCCGAGGGAGGGCATGGAAAGCTTTCCGGCCAGATCCGTGGCATGGTCAAAAGTCTCCTTGGCCAGAGCGCCATGGGTTTCCTTCATATGGGGAATAGCGCGAATCCGCGTTAAAAGATGGGTGAAGTCAAGCATGTCACTGATAAGAACGGCAGGATCAGCGCCCTTGAAATAAAGATCGGCCACCATATCCAGCGCTTTGTCGCATTGCCCTTTCAGGGCATGTTCAAGAATATCCAGAACCAGTGTCCTGTCCGTCAGACCGAGCATATCCTGTACCTGCTGCGCGGTGATGATAATGCCGTTACACAGGGAAATGGCCTGGTCAAGCAGGCTCAGGCCATCCCGCACGGAGCCATCGGCAGCGCGGGCAATCAGCCCAAGTGCCTCATCCTCGATCTCGACATTCTCGAGACCGCATATATTTTTATAATGCGCTGTTAAAGTCGGGATATCGACCCGGCGCAGATCAAAACGCTGGCAGCGGGAGAGAACCGTCACGGGAACTTTGCGGATTTCCGTGGTGGCAAAAATAAAAATCACATGTTCCGGCGGTTCTTCCAGTGTCTTCAGCAGCGCATTGAACGCAGCCTTGGACAGCATATGCACTTCGTCAATAATATAGACTTTGTAACGCGCCGCTGTTGGGGCATAGCGTACCCCGTCCAGAATATCGCGGATATCGTCAACACCGGTATGCGAGGCGGCATCCATTTCCAGAACATCAGGGTGACGGTCTTCGGTAATGGCTTTGCAGAGTTCGCAGTCATCGGTTGATTCTGTTGTCGGGCCGGCTGTGCCGTCCGCGCCTTTGTAATTGAGCGCCTTGGCAATAATCCGTGCTGTTGTCGTTTTTCCTGTGCCGCGAATGCCGGTCAGCATAAAAGCATGGGCAATCCGCCCGCTTTCAATCGCATTTTTAAGCGTGCGCACCAGCGCATCCTGTCCGACAAGTTCACTGAAATTGCGGGGGCGGTATTTCCGCGCCAGAACGCGGTACGGGGTCTGCTTTTCTTCTGACATAGATATATATGTAGCGGGATTCCGTTGCGCAGGCAATCAGTCCGTCATGAATTTATATATTTTTGCGGGATAACCGGAAGATTTATTAAAAGTGGAAAGCGGACACGACCCGGTAAAATTCGTTGCGGCTGCTGTCTTTCGACCCTGACCGGGTTGGCGAACCAACCGCCCGCGCCGCTTCCCAATGGGAATATAGGATATATTGAAGAAAATTTCAAGTGTTTATCCGGAAGATGCCGATTTCCGTCCTCGGAAGGGTGATAGGAAAAATTGTTGCAGAATGAAAGAAAAACTGCGTAAATATTGTAAATTTTCTCTTTTATCGCCTTGCAACAGAAAGAATTAGCATGAATACCGCCGGACAAAAAATGCAGCACGCTTTAAAAACAGAAACCCCGCTCCAGATCGTCGGCGCGATCAATGCCTATAGCGCGATGCAGGCGCAGCGTGCCGGATTTAAAGCTGTTTATCTTTCCGGTGGCGGGGTCGCCTATGCCAGTAACGGCTATCCGGATCTGGGTATTACCGATCTGCATGATGTGCTGGAGGAAGCGCGCAAAATTACCGGCGCGGTTGATATTCCGTTACTGGCCGATATTGATGTTGGCTGGGGCGGGGCATTTAACATTGCCCGCACCATCAAGGAAATGCAGCGGGCAGGGGTTGCCGCCGTGCACATGGAAGACCAGATTGCGCAAAAACGCTGTGGTCACAGACCCAATAAAGAACTGGTCAGCAAAGAGGAAATGGGCGACCGGATCAGGGCTGCGATAGATGCAAAAACCGATCCCGATTTTATCGTCATGGCGCGGTGTGACGCGCTGGCCTCCGAAGGGCTGGACGGCGTGATTGAACGCTGCGCCTATTACGTGGAATGTGGCGCGGATTCTATCTTTGCCGAGGCCATGACCGATCTTGCTCATTATCAGAAAATCAGGGATGCGGTGCAAGTCCCGCTTCTGGCCAATATCACCGAATTTGGCAAAACGGATCTCTATACGGTGGACGAGCTGGGCGCGCATGGCGTTGACATGGCGCTCTATCCACTTTCCGCTTTCCGTGCCATGGCAAAAGCGGCAGAAACCGTTTACAATGCCATCCGCAAAGACGGAACGCAGAAAAATGTTGTCGATCTGATGCAGACCCGCGCTGATCTTTATGACGTTATTGATAACGCGACTTACGAGGAAAAACTGGATAAGTTGTTTGGGAAATAAAATAAAAGCATAAACGGAGTAAAAAATGACACAGACAGCCATAAAAACGGATGCCTCTAAAAAGAAAACCGGCGGCCTTGCCGGTATTGTGGCCGGAGAAACGCAGATATCTGCTGCGGGCGGTGCGCATAATCTGGAATATCGCGGCTATTCGATCTATGATCTGGCAGAGCAGGCAACATTCGAGGAAGTCGCTTATCTTCTGGTCTATGGGGAATTGCCGAAAAAGGCCGAATTGGAAGGCTATAAAAATAAACTCAAAGCCGCCCGCGATATTCCGCAATCCTTAAAAAACATGCTGGAACTGATTCCCAAAGAGGCGCATCCGATGGATGTCATGCGCACCGCCACGTCATTTCTGGGAACAATCGAACCGGAAAATGATGATAATAGCCAGTATGCCATTACCGACCGCCTGATCGCGGCCTATCCGGCGATTCTTGTCTATTGGTGGCATTTTGCCCACACCGGAAAACGTCATGAATGCGTGACCGGTTCCGGTGTGGCGGAGCATTTCCTGACACTGCTTCACCGTGACAAGCCCTCTGATCTTCACATCAGGGCAATGAATGTCTCGCTGGTTCTTTACGCCGAGCATGAGTTTAATGCCTCGACCTTTACGGCGCGAACCATTACCTCGACCCTGTCCGATTTTTACAGCGCGGTCACGGGTGCTATCGGGGCATTACGCGGGTCTTTGCATGGGGGCGCGAATGAAGCGGCAATGGAGCTTCTCCGGAAATTCAAAACAGCAGAAGACGCGCAAAAAGGCGTGAAAGACATGATGGCGGCAAAGCAGCTTGTCATGGGTTTTGGCCACCGTGTCTATTCCGAAGCGGATCCCCGTAACCGTGTCATCAAGGAATGGTCACGCCGTTTATGCGAGGATGGCGGTAAACAGGAGTTGTTCGCGGTCTCCGAAGCCATCGAAACCCTGATGTGGGATGAAAAACATCTTTTCCCCAATCTTGATTTTTACAGTGCCTCCGTCTATCACATGATGAAAATTCCAACGGCCATGTTTACCCCCATTTTCGTGATGTCACGTATTACGGGCTGGGCAGCGCATATTTTTGAACAGCGCGAAAATAATAAACTCATCCGCCCCAACGCCGCTTATACCGGGCCGGCAACACGGGATTACAAAACGCTTGAAAATAGATGAGTTTAAAATTTGAAACGCAAAGGCTGCAAAGTGATTCTTCTCTATTGCTTACAGGCGCTATAAAAACTTTGCGTGACTTCGTGTCCTTTGCGTTTCATAATCCTATATATCTAAGCTGATAAAAAAGGAGACCTAAAATGAATAAAAACATACTTATCGCGGTTCTTGTTGTGGCTGTTCTGGCCGCCGCGTATTTTCTGTATCAGGAAAACCGGAAAGAAAAAGTCAGCATCAATATCGGTGGTAAAGAAATCAGCGCAACCTTTGACAAGGAATAAAAAATGGGAATGGCCGCAATGAAAGAAAATGTCGATGTGAATGAGCGCCCGGCGTTTGACAGGGTTCTAACCGACATTGCCGATTATGTCTGTGATTATAAAATCACCAGCGAGGAGGCATACGAAACGGCGCGTTACGATTTGATGGACAGCCTTGCCTGCGCTATTCTTGCTTTGAAATTTCCTTCCTGTACCAAGCTGTTAGGAAATTCTTTTGAAGGAATGTCTTTGAAATATGGCGTGCGTGTTCCCGGAACAGACCATATTGTCGACCCGATCAAAGGCGCGTTTGATATTGGCGCGATGGTACGCTGGCTGGATTATAACGATACGTGGCTGGCGGCAGAATGGGGGCATCCTTCGGATAATCTGGGCGCGATTCTGGCCATGGCCGATTATCTGGGACAGAAAAACGCTGCTGAAGGCAAAGCCGCACTGACCATGCGCGACGTGCTGACCTATATGATTAAAGCGCACGAAATTCAGGGCTGCCTTGCGCTGCAAAATTCTTTTAATCGTGTGGGGCTGGATCATGTTGTGCTGGTCAAGGTCGCTTCAACGGCGGTCGTTGCCCATATGATGGGGGCAACGAAAGAGCAGATTATTGCCGCACTTTCTCATGCGTGGCTGGATGGACAGGCGCTGCGCACCTATCGCCATGCGCCCAATGCAGGCCCCCGTAAAAGCTGGGCCGCCGGCGATGCCACAAGCCGCGCCGTACGGCTGGCACATATTGTCATGGCGGGCGAGATTGGTTATCCCTCTGCTTTGAGTGCGCCCAAATGGGGTTTTTATGATGTCCTGTTCGGTGGCAATGAATTTAAATTTGAACGGCCTTATGGCTCTTATGTCATGGAGCAGATCCTGTTTAAAATTTCCTATCCGGCAGAATTCCATTCACAAACGGCTGTGGAATGCGCTTTGAAACTGCACCCGCACGTCAGTAAACGTCTGGATGATATCGAAAAAATAGTCCTGACAACGCAGGAGCCTGCCATTCGCATCATCAGTAAAACAGGGGCACTGAATAACCCCGCCGACCGCGACCACTGCCTGCAATATATTGTGGCCATTGGCCTGTTAAAAGGCAGCCTGCGCGCCGAGGATTATGAGGACGATGTCGCGGCCAATGCGCAAATTGACAGGCTACGCGGCCTTATGGATGTCATAGAAGACCCGCGTTATACCCGAGATTATTATGATCCTGAGAAACGCGCCATTGCCAACGCCATCCAGATTTTTTTCAAAGACGGCACTTCCACCGAAAAAGTTGAAGTCGAATATCCTGTTGGCCACAAACGCTGCCGTGCCGAAGGTTTCCCCCTGATCGAAGCCAAAGCCCGCGAATATTTCAAAGGTCATTATGATGCCGGACATGCCGATAAAATCCTCTCCATAATGTCCGACCAGACCTATCTTGAAGATATGAACGTCACGGATTTCATGGAAGCACTGGTCTAATCTCTGGCAAAATTTATAAATTGATTCAAAAAACGTCATTGCGAGGAGCGTAAGCAACGAAGCAATCCAGTGACCGTATTGTGGATTGCCGCGCTCCTTTCAGTCGCTCGCAATGACGATAATACAGGGTGTCCTGATATTTAGAAACGCAGGAATAAAAACTTCAAAAAACTTTGCGTCACTTCGCGTCCTTTGCGTTTTAAAATCTACCGCATCATAAACCCGCTTTTTAAAAAATCTTGACAAACAAGGGATAAATTCCTAACAACCCTTTTGCTGTACAAATCCCTTGTTGCTTCGGGAAGAATCGGGGCATGAATGAGGGATGTTTAGAAAACTTTTTAAATTCGCTCCATCCCCTATTACCAGTGGGGGCGCATTAACGATGAGCGCAACAATAGAAGCTAGCGCAAATGCAGAGTGGTGGCAGCAATTACCTTGGGAGGGAATTGCATGGTGGGCTCTTATATTTTGGGTTGGCACTATATATGCAGACTTAATGAGCGAGAAATCAGACATAAGGACATATTTAAAAAGCAAATTTAAGAAATTTGAGATTTTAGAGATTTTTACACCACACCAGCTTAGCGTTAATTCAGAATACATTGAGCCACGCATAAAAATTAAGTTTCTTAAGAAGGTAAAATCACCAATTCTTATGGCTGTTGATGCTTATTTAAATGGTGGGTATCAAAGGATGTACTGTGAAAAATTATTGGAGGAAAGAGGATTTCAAAAAGAAGAGGAAATAACAATCCCTATCGCAAGGATATACATTGATGATGATAAGGTTATCTATCCAGAGTTTTGTTTTTTAGACGGAACAAAAAGTCTTTTGAAATACTCAAAAAGAGGTGGTCCTACTTTGTTGGACAGGTTGGCGGCGTTTTTAAGGTGGAATCCCGTTTCAACAATTATGCCGCCATTGCGTAAATTTCTTCTACATTTTCATGTCCTTTCTGTAAAGCCATACTTTC
>Ga0210044_10006236_pt1 | contig 15827 bp, 12 predicted proteins | sample CryGey13umfilter_2_FD_183959 | JGI IMG/M metagenome (GOLD analysis project Ga0210044, IMG submission 183959) | Groundwater microbial communities from aquifer in Utah, USA - Crystal Geyser 4/9/14 3 um filter (SPAdes) (version 2) | ecosystem: Environmental > Aquatic > Deep subsurface >...
GGCGTTTGAAGCGGGTTGAGAAACAGGCATCGGCGTGGCTGAACAGCGACCGGGGCACCGCGTGCGCGGCGTAGTCGCGCAGCGAGGGCCGGGCTTGCACGGTCGAGCTGCGGAGCGCTTCCACCGCGTCGGCAGTCAGCAATTGGTCGTAGACGCGCACCTCGTCGACCAGCCCGCGGAACGGCCGGATGCCGCCCAGGTTGCCGACGGTCAGCACCATCCCGCCCATGTCCGGCAAAGGGACGCCCGTCCATTCGGCGACGACGCGGGCGGGCTGGTCGGGGCCGCCGTGGTAGCAGGTCGCCGTGCCGGCGGCTACGTCGTACGTAACGGCGAGAAAGTTCCACGCGCCCTCGACGACGGCTTTGGCGTCGCCCTGAACGGAAAACCCCGTGTCGACGCCAGCGTGCTTGGTCTTGAACGTAACCTGCCGGCCGCTGACGAAGAGGTCCCACCCCGGGCTGAAGAACAGCAGCCGAGCGACCGAGTTCTCGCCGAGCGGCTGGAACCAAAGCGCCAGCGTCAACTGCGTCACGCCGTCGAGACCGGGCGCAGGCACTTCCACTCCACCGCCCGCCTGGGTCATCAGCGAGCCACCCCCGCGCGAGCTGGCAGCGAAGCTCACGCCCCACTTCGATACGCCCCGGCAAAATGCAGGCCCCTCGCCCGGGGCGTACTCCTTGAGTTCGCCGACACCGCCGAGGGTGCCGGCGTTCTGCAAGCTACGATTGAGGTTGAGGTCGACGAGTGGTTTCATAGTCTCAGCCCAGGGGGCAGTTGCGGCCAAGCAGACGGTCAATAGCGATAGCTTCACGGCGCAGAACCTCCAGACGGCGGGCGGCCCGCTGCCGCGCTGCCGCAAAGGCATTCGTCGTAGGCAGTGCCTCTCCTGCCACCACGCGTTGCCAATCCGACCCGCGAGGGAGTTGGCGCGGCCGAGCTGCAACTTGCTGGTGACCTCCAAAAAGAACGGGGTTACCCAGATCTGTTCGGGGGACAGACCCGTGCTGGTGCAGGTGTGGTCGAGAATGTGGTCGCCGTTGAGGTATACTCGCGAAGGTTAGGAATACACCGAAGTGGAAGTTCGCAGAACTTCACCCGGGGGCGTGTGGTGAGCACCCAACACACTGCTGTGCACGCAGAGGCGTCGAACTTGTGCAATAGCTTCGGTGTATTCCTAACCTTCGCGAGTATAGACAGAGGCGTCTTCGTCCACCGCTTCGAAGAAGAGGTACAGCCGCTTGCCGCCGGGCTGGGCAGGTACTTCGAAGTTCTGCCGGTACCAGCCCGCTCCGGTGTAGTCGGCGAATCCCTGCGCCTCCCAACCGCTACCTTTGTCGCTGCGCACCAGCGCCCACTTGGTGTCGTCGAAGGACGGCTTGTCCCAGCCTTTCTCGGCACCCTCGTCCTTGGGGTCGGTCGCGAACCGCCACGAGTTGGCCAGAGGATGCAGCTTGGCGGCCGCCTCGCCCACCCGCTGAAGAGCCAGATGGGTCCGCAAGGCATCGCGCCACGCCTTGACCTTCTGGGCCACATCGGGCGGGCCTTCCTGGAGGTGGGTGAGGCCCTCGCGGCTGGCGATCGCCTCGAAGCGGTCGGTCAGAGCGGAGTACTCCTGGCCGACGAACTCCGGTCCGCGGCAGAGCTTGACGTAGAGGAGGGGTAGCTCTGCAAGCTCGACGCGTCGCAGGACCTCATCGCTCTCAGCCGTGGCCTTGGCGCGGGCGAACAGCGCCGTCGCCTCGTCCAGGAACTGCTTCGACAGGAACTCGGAGTCCATGGGGTACCGGATGCCGCCCTCGGGGCTGGCGAGGCTGGCGGCGTGGTCTCTGCCAGCCTGCTCGAGCAACTGGTTGTACTTCCAGACCGCCGGTGCGGCGTCGCCGTGGTAGCCGAAGGTGAAGTCGTGCATCAGGCGCCACACGTCGAGGGTCGGGTCCCACAGGAGCTTGCCGATGACCCAACAGCGCATCAGCTCCCGTTCGCCCCCGGGGCTCTGGTAGTTGCCCTGCTGCATGATCCCCTCGACGTGGTGCTTCGCCAGGTACCGGATGTTGGCCGCGATGACCTCCATGTTGGGCATGGGCGCGACGTAGTGGCCGAAGTTGACGCAGTAATCCTAGATATGAATCCGATCGTGGATCTTCGCCCAGCCCTCCAGCGCCGAGCTGAAGACCTCGCTGTCTTCGGCGGGCGTGAACGGGTGCGCCCACATGCAGCGGTCGGTGCAGAGCCGGATGGCTCCCTTCTGCCGTGGCATCCTAACGGGTGAAGCGCCGGATCCGCTCGCAGCGGAACACCGATCACGCTCTCGAACGCACGGGATAACGAACTGACTTCGCGGAAGAGCCCCTCAATCCTCCCCGCCGGCCCGATCTTCGGGATCCCGTGGAGAGCCAAACAGGCTCCAGGGGAACTCCGGAGCCCGTGCCCGTCGGTCCGCAACGCCGGCCCGACCCTACGGGCGGGCTGCAAACACCGCCCGCACCGCCTCCAGGTACGCCATCTGGTTCCGAGTGTCCGGCTCCAGGTAGCTGCCCTCTGTCCACTCGTTCCAGCAGTTGATATTCAGCACTCTTGGGCCGTCGCGTTGGTCGAGGCGTTGCTTGGTGAGCTGCAGGGCTTGGCGGAACGCCGCGGGTGTGTTGCCGCCAATGCAGTTGGTGAAGGGGTAGCCGGCTGACGGGTCCCACTTCTCCGACTGGACGGTGCGCGCGCTGGAATCCCAGCCCACGCTCACGTTGGGGAAGTAGGACACGCCGAAGTCCTGCTCGGCCCTGTCCCAGTACTTCAGGTACTCGTCGCGCACGGTCTCGAACGGGGTCAGCGGCGACTGGTTGAGCGGCACATGGTGGATCCACACGTAGGAGGTGACGCTGTCGAAGCCGAGGTCGCTGACCAGCCGGACCGGGTCGGCAGGAGTGCCTTCGCCCGGGAGAATAGGCCGTCCCCACACGACGGCGTTGAGGTGCAAGTCCGGGAAGCCGGCGGACCTGGTCTTGCGCCGGAACTCGTCCAAGGCGCGCCGAGTCTCGGCGACGCTGCCGAACGTCTCCATCAGCTTTGTTAGCTCGTAGACCGAGAAGTAGGGGCAACCGTCGAGCATGAAGTGGGACGGATGCCGGAAGTACTTCTCGACGATATGATCGCAGATCGCCCTGAACGTGTCGGGCGTCACCTTCCCCGGGTAGAGCAGCCGCCGCGGGTCCTGAAGCTTCGTCGGGTGGATGTCGATCCAGTCGTGGTTCGCCCACATGCAGCAGAACTTCACCCGGTGGTTGTTGGCGGCGCCAAAGTAGCCCCGCTCCAGGCAGCGATCCAGGTAGGGGCCGTCGTCGTACCAGTACCAGTCGAAGACCCAGTAGTCGATCCCGTGGTCTGCGGCGGCAGCGATCTTCTTCTCCATGACCCCGGAGTCCGCCTCGTCGACGTAGCCCCATAGCGGCACGCTGGGCTGCTGGTGCCCTTCGAATCGCGGTGTGGCGTGTTTCACCAACTCCCATTCGGTCCAGCCTTTGCCGTGAACCTGCTCATTGCGCGGATCGACGTGGTAGTTCGGGAAGTAGTAGCAGCCGACTTGGTAGGGGGTGGGCATAGTGTCTCCTTCTGGGGTGGTGGGCAGAGGGCGGCGGAGCGAGGGAGACATGGTTCAGGGCGGGTGTCCTGGCCGCGCCGCCTTGCCGAGTTGCTGGTCTGCCCTACTCCACCAGCCCCGCGATCCGGAAGAAGTTGGTGATGAACGTCTTGCCGTCGGGGTACTGGTCGGTCCACGTCTCCGCGTGGAACTGGGCCCCGTAGAGCGGCTTGTCCTTGTGGCGGAAGCACTGTAGTTCGCAGTTCTCGTTCCGCGCCAAGTGGACGAAGTCGGGCGGGAGGTGCTTGACCTCGCAGAAGTGCGCTTCAGGCATCCAGCAGGGGTTCTTGAGCCCGCGGAAGAGCGGGTCGCGCTGGACGATCTCTATCGGGTAGACGCCGTGCTCATGCAGGTACCCCGGGTGGTACTCCGGCCACCTGTCTGGTTCGTCGCGGCGGAGCTTGCGGAGGGGCTCGTTGCGGAACAGCTTGAGCCTGCGCACGTCGTGGTTGAACAGCCACCCGAGGAGCTGATGCCCGCCGCACGCCGCGAGGGTCGGGACAACCAGCGTGTGGAGGACGTCGTTAATCGCGTACGTCGTCTCCGGCGGGATCGTCTCCCAGTCCTGCCCGAATCCGGTGATGAACACCGCTCTGAAGCCGTACTGCTGCACGAACTCCGGGGTGACCTGGGTGTAGTGCCGGATCAGTGCGGGGGTGCCCGTGAGTTCCTCGAACCGGATCTTGTGCCCCCAGCCGCTGCTGCTGTTGCGGTAGCTGTCGAGTTCAGCCATGCTGGCGATCAGAATCATGCTGGTCGTCCTCCGGGGGGGGTAACAGCCTGCTGAGGTTGGCTGTTGATCGGGCCGATCTGCAGGCTGCTGCTCCGCCCGTCAGCGGCCTTTGTGCGTGGTGGTTGGCGGCCGCACCGTCTGGCCGAGCGTGTCGCCCACGTCATCCGTGTCACCAGTGGTGTCGCCCTCGTCCGCGGGGTCGTAGGACCCGCTCGTGGTTGTGGTGGGGGTGCCGGTTGTCGGCGGCGGAGACGAGGTGGGCACAGTAGTGGCGGTGCCGCCGCCGCTGCTGCTGCCGTTCGTGTCGTACCAGACCGTTTCGTTGGTGTTGGGCGCGGGGGAGTACGGCCCGTAGGTGACCTTGCCGCTGACGACTTCCACGTAGTAGTCTCGCGGCGCGAAGCCTTCCTTGGCGATCTGGAGGAAGTAGTAGCCTTCGGGAATTCCGCCCATCACATATCGGCCGTCGGCCCCCGTACTGACCGACCAGGGAGTCCCCGATAGAGCGACGGTAGCCGCCACCACCGGCGCGAAGGACGTCGCCTGCGGCACCTGCACCAGCAGGCTGAAGCCCGGCACGAGGGCCGCCGGGTTCACCGCTTGGGGGACTTCGGTGCCTCGCGCTGTCAACCCGGGGTACACGCTCACTTCTCGCTGCACGGGCTGCGCTGCGCCGGGGAACTCGATTTCGAGCACGTACTTGCCGGCCGGCACCGATTGGAACGCGTAGGCGCCCTCCGCCGCGGAAATCTTCTCGGCCACAGGCACGACGGGCGGCGGGTTGAGCTGCTTTGCCTGCAGGTCGGCGACCAGACGCACCCAGGCGGCATCCTTGAGCAGCAGCCGCGTCCCGGCGAGGGCGGTGTGACTCGCGGAGTTGGGCGGCTCGCTGAGCAGCACGACTCCGCTGCCGTCGGCCGTCGTGGCGCGCCCGGTGGATTGCGCCACGTAGCCGGTCAGGTCACCGGTCTGCGTGTAGACGTACCCCGCCAGACTCCCGGTGCCGGAATGACCGCCCCCTCCGCCGCAGCCCGCCAACGCGCCCAGGGGCAGCGACAGCAGCGCACCCAATAGCCAACGGTTGACGAGGCTTCTCAACATGGGGCACCTCACTTTGGGGGGAACGGAAGTCGGGGGACTACCCCTTGCCTTGGACACGTTCGAGGTTCTTCTGAATGGTAGCATTGCCGGGGTCGTACTGCAACGCCTTACGGAACTGCTCCGCAGCTTCGGCAGGCCGGTTCAGTTCGTGCATCAGCAGATTGCCGAGGTTGTTGTGGGCAGCGCCCGTGGCCTTCGCGTCGTTGTCCAGTTCAATCGCGCGGCGGTACTCGGCAGCGGCTTCGGCGAGCTGTTTGAGCTTCCGGTAGGCCGCGCCGAGGTTGCAGTGGGCGAAGGCGTAGTCCGGCCGGGCCTCAAGGGCTTGCTGGTACTCCACGACCGCTTGGTCGAATCGGGCTTCTCTCAGGCTCAGGTCGCCCAGCAGCCGATGGGCGTCGGCCACGGCCCGCCGCTCGTTGCGCATGGCGGCCACCCGCCGCAGCAGCCCCTCGGCGGCGACGTTGTCTTTGCGCATCATCGCTGTTACTCCGAGGTTCAGCAGCGGGGCCGGGTGTTGCGGCATGAGGCGCCGCGCTGTCTCGTACTCCTTCTCGGCTGCTGCGTAGTCCTTGTCCTGTCGGAGGAGATTGCCCAGGGAGACGTGGGCGAAGGCCACGGCCGCCGGGTCGCCGCTCGAGGCCAACGCCGCTTGCAGTTCAGCTTGGGCGTCGGCGTCGGTGCCCTCGGCGGTCCGCATGAGGGCCACCCCGAGGTTGTTGTGGGTCATGGCGGAGTCGGGTCTCGCAGTTAGCGCCGCACGGTATGCCTGCACGGCTTCGTCGCGGCGACCAAGGTCCCAGAGCACCGCCCCCAGCTCGTGCTGGGCAGGCGCGAATTGGCGGTCAGCTTGAATTGCGCTGCGGAAGTGCGGCTCCGCCTTGGGCGCGCCACCGGGCTGGGAAGCAGCGGCGATTCCCTCCGCGTATTCCCGGAATGCCTTTGCCGACTGCGTCGGCGGCCACCGGGGCGCGGCAAGGTGCATCGTTGGCGCAAGCTGCTTCTGCAGGTCGGTCAGTGCCTGCGCCAAGGCCGCTAACGGGTCAGCGCCCTGTGCTTCGACGGTGCCCACCGCCCGGCCGGTGACCTCGTGGAGTTGGAGCCGGATCGTGGTGGCGTCGCCCTTCTCGGTGCACTCCACGGCGACGGCGACGGCGGCTCCCACGAGCCTCGCCACGGAAGCGGGCTGGCCGGCCCGCTCCTGCGCATAGAAGCCCTGGCTCCACGGCACCACAAACACCCCCACAGGTGCACAGGCGTCGGCCAGCAGCGCGGCCGCGCCCGCGGAGAGCGGCGCGGCTGCGGGAGACTGCGTAGTGACGAACACCAGGCTTGCGGCTTGAGCAGTCAAGGAAGCCGCACAGAGGCAGAGCGCGAGGCAGGCGGTCTGGACACGAATCATGGGAAGACCTCTCAGTAGCTCCCGTCACGCGAGGGAGGCAAGCAGCGAAGCTCGGCGCAGGCGGAGCGTGGTCGCCGTGGCAAGTAGCCGTCAGGACGCACGGCGCCCTAACGTGTTCCCCGACGGCTGCGGAGTCGGGTTACCGTGCTCCGGTCCCCAAGTCAACTCGCCGACGCCTGCTCGGTGGTTTGCTGACCGTGCCAGCACAAACAGCAGGTCCGCCAAGCGATTCACAAAGCGCTGAGCGGCCGGTGTCACCGGTTCGCGCCCGGCCAATGAGGTCAAGCGGCGTTCCAGTCGGCGGCACACCGTCCGGGCGACATGCAGATGTGCGCCCGCGGGAGCGCCGCCCGGCAGAACGAATGCCCGCAACGGCGGCAAGCTCGCCGTGCGGTCATCAATGGTCTGTTCAAGCGCCAGGACCTCCGCGTCGCTCAACAGCGACGAGCTGTCGTCCGCCTGGGCGCCTGCGACCAACGCGCCCAAGACGAACAGCTTGCCCTGAAGCGTTCGCACGGTCTCCGCCAACTTCTCGTCCTCGAGGTGGCTCAGCGCGGCACCGAGGCAGGAGTTCAGTTCGTCCAGTGTGCCCTCGACTTCCAGGCGCAGGTCGTCTTTCGCGACGCGATCGCCGCTGAGGAGCTGCGTCGTCCCGTCGTCCCCTTTTCGGGTGTAGATCTTCATGGTAAGCTCTCCTGTCTAACTTCAGCCGCCGGACACCGCTATTGTCGCAGAAAAGACCCGGCTCAGGTAGCCACTTTTCTCCGGCCGGAGCGCCGCCGGGCACCCCGGGCGGGCTGCGCCGGGCGAGGGCTGCAACACCGAAGCACAGAAGGATGATGGAAACGCAATGAGTGCCACAATCTCCGCTCTCCAGGAAGCACGCGCCGACTACCAACCGAGACTCCCCCTGGCCTTGCGGGACGCCAACGCCGGCATCGAGCTGGGAGCGCCCACGGAGCCGGCAACCGACCGGGACGCCCTGAAGAAGCTGTTCCCCAAGACCTACGGTCAGCCCCAGGCCAAGATCGTCCAGGGCAAGGGGGGTCTGTCCACTGCCCCGCTGAAGGTGGGCGTGGTCCTTTCAGGCGGGCAGGCGCCGGGCGGCCACAACGTCATCGCCGGCCTGTTCGACGCGTTGAAGGCGGCGAACGCGGACAGCCGGTTGTACGGCTTTCTCAAGGGCCCAGGGGGCGTGATCGAGGGCAAGTACACGGAACTCACCGCCGAGTTCCTCGAGCCGTTCCGCAACACAGGCGGCTTCGACATGATCATGAGCGGCCGCGACAAGATCGAGAAGCCCGCCGAGTTGGCGGCGTGCCAGCGGAACCTGGCTGAGTTGGCGCTTGACGGGCTGATCGTCATCGGCGGTGACGACTCAAACACTAACGCCGCCGTGCTTGCCGAGTATCTCAAGGCGGAGGGCTCGCCGACGTGCGTTATCGGAGTGCCGAAAACCATAGACGGCGACATGAAGAACGAGCAGATTGAGGCCTCCTTCGGCTTTGACACCGCCGCCAAGACGTACTCCGAACTCATCGGCAGCATCTGCCGCGACGCCACCTCCGCGGTGAAGCACTGGCACTTCGTCAAGCTGATGGGTCGCGCCGCCAGCCATATCGCCCTGGAGTGCGCCCTGCAAACCCACCCGAATCTCACGCTCGTGTCCGAAGAGATCGAGGCCAATAGCGCCAGCCTGCAGGAGATCGTGGACGGCATCGTCGACATCGTCCTGCAACGCGCCGCGGCGGGCAGGAACTACGGTGTCCTGCTTGTCCCCGAGGGGCTGGTCGAGTTCATCCCCGAGTTCCGCAAGCTCATCGACGAGTTGGGCACGGTACTGGGGGACGAGGAGGAGTACCTCCTGGGTCTGCCCGACCACTCCGAGCGGTTCCAGTACCTCATGACGAGACTCACCGCCGAGAGCGCCCGCCTCTACGGCTTCCTGCCGGAGAGCATCCAGGAAGTCCTGCTGAAGCGTGACTCCCACGACAATCTGCTCGTCTCACAGATCGAGACCGAGCGGTTGCTCATGGATCTCGTCTCCGACAAGATCCGCGCGCTGAACGCCCACTACGAGGCCAAAGGCGAGGGCGAGATCAGGTTCAACTGCCTGGGCCACTTCTTCGGCTACGAAGGCCGCTGCGCGTTCCCGAGCAACTTCGATGCCGACTACTGCTACTCGCTGGGCCACGCCGCCGCGCAGTTGGTCCGCGGCAAGCTCACCGGCTACACGGCCAATGTGCAGAACCTGACCAAGCCCGCCGACGAATGGTTGGCAGGCGGCACCCCGGTCACGATGATGCTAAACCTTGAGAGGCGCAAGGGCGCGCCGAAGCCGGTCATCCGGAAGGCACTCGTCGACCTGAACGGCAGACCGTTCCAGATGTTCGCTGCCCAGCGGGACGCGTGGGCGCTGAACGACGACTACGTCTTTCCCGGCGCCATTCAGTACTTCGGCCCGGCCGAGGTGTGCGACGCGCCGACGATCACGCTGGCACTGGAACAACGCGTCGGCGGGTAGCAGAGCGAGGCGAGGATGAAGGGCGAACGTCGAACATTGAACATCCAACACCGAATGTTCAGCGTCCACCGGCCAGCCCCCAACATGACCCAGTAGCGTAGCCCCTTGTGGGCGTCACCGACCGACAACAAAACAGGGAAGGACCAAACCAAATGGCAAAGATCAAGACGTTGGTGTTCGCAGGTGGAACGATTCACGACTTTGAGGGCTGCGGCGCGGCCATCATGGAAGCGCTGGAGCCGATGGAGGAGCTGGAGATCACGTATGTCAAGGACGACCTCGAGGCGCTCGTCGCGCCGGGGCTGGACGCCTATGATCTGCTGGTCTTCTACTACACCATCGGCGAAATTACCGATGCCCAGAAGAACGGACTGCTCAACTGGTTGGCCTCCGGCAAGGGCTATGTCGGCGTCCACTCTGCAGCCGACTCGTTCCGCGGCTGCCCGGAGTACCGGGCGATGGTGGGCGGCTACTTTGTCACGCACCCTGCGTACCGCCAGTACCAGGTAAGCATCAAGGATGCCCAGCACCCCATCACCGAGGGACTCGACGAGTTCCTCGTCACCGACGAGCAGTACATCACCGACTGGGACCCACGCAACCACGTGCTCGCCTCGGCGCTCTGGAAGGGCGACGCGATGCCCGTGGCGTGGACCAAGTCGTGGGGCGACGGTCGGCTGTTTTACCTCGCCTTGGGGCATAACCCCGAGTCCTGCCGCGACGAGAACTTCAAGCTGATGCTCCGGCGCGGCTGCCTTTGGGCGGGTGCGGTTCCCGCTGGCGAGGGCGAGTAGCCACAAGTTGGTCGGCATTCCAGGGACAAGGACATAGAGGACGCAAGGGACGCCAAGGCCGCCTTGGACGCACCTTCGCGGCCTTTGCGTCTTCGCGGTTCCAAGAAGAGGAGATCCAATCGACATGACTTTCGGCACTACAAGTCTCGGAGACCTGGCCAAGCTTGGCTGCGGCGTCCGCTCGCGGCGCTTCTCATCGTACGACAAGACCGGCGGCAATGCCGACAACTGGCCGATGCCAGCGGGTGAGACGCGGGTCCTGGCGCAAATGGCCGGGGCCGGCTGCGTCCGGCACCTCTGGATGACCACCGCAGAGAATGACCATAACCTCCGCCGGCTCGTGCTGCGGATGTACTGGGACGGGGAGGAGACACCGTCGGTTCAGTGTCCGCTGGGCGACTTCTTCGGACTGGGGCACGCCAAGGCGACATACTTCACGTCGTTGCCGCTGCAGGCGTTCTACCTGGGGCTGAACTCGTGGTTCTCGATGCCGTTCGCATCAGGCGCGAAGATAACCGTCACCAACGACTCCCCGCAGGACAGCTTTCTGTACTTCTACGTCGATTACCAGGAATGGAACGAGATACCCGAGGGACTGGGCCGCTTCCACGCCAACTGGCGCCGTGAGCTGGTCGTGGACAAGGGCTGCCAGACGGGCCCCGATGATCGCGGCAGCGCCAACCGGCTCAACACCACCGGCGAGGACAACTACCTCGTACTCGACGCCGCCGGCAAGGGCCATTACGTGGGCTGCGCGCTACACCTCGACACCAACCAGGCTGGCTGGTGGGGCGAGGGGGACGACATGTTCTTCGTCGATGGCGAAGTCTGGCCGCCCAACCTGCACGGCACCGGCACCGAGGACTACTTTTGTGGCGCGTGGAACTACGCCCAACTCGGGCAGGCACACTGCACGCCCTATTACGGCTACAGCTTCAAGGGCAACAGCGACTACACCGGAAAGCACTCCCAGTACCGCTTCCACGTCGAAGACCCCGTCTACTTCGAGCAGTCACTCCGCTTTTCCCTCGAGCACGGCCACGCAAACGACAAGCAGGGCGACTGGACCAGTACTGCCTACTGGTACCAGATCGGCCGAACGCAGCCGCTGCCCGAGGTTGGCGCATTCGAGGACCGGATTCCGTACGCCTTCGGCGGTCTTGAACGGTGTCCGGGCAAGGACCGTGCCGGGCTGCCGTAGCCACTTCCTCCGGCTTGGTCTCCCCCGCTATTCGCCGCGGTACCCAATCTCGTCCCACACTTCGCGCGCGGAGGCGATGGCTTCCTCGCTGGGAGTCGGCGTGCCCAGCAAGCTTGGCGGCGGTTGACCGGGACCGGCGTGTTCGGGCCAGGGCGACCAGTGGTCGTCCTTGTATGCCTGGCGGCTCTTTTCGTCCTTGAAGTCCGGCACTTCGAAGGGCTGCCCGTCCGTCAGAGCGCTCTTCCAGGCCAGGATGCCGACGGACGACATCGCGACCCCGCGGTATACGTCGAGATACGGCGGCTCGCCGCTGCGGATGGCGTTGGCGAAGTGGAAGTTGGTCCAGAAGTCGCCGCCGCCATGGCCGGCTTTCTCCGCCAGGTCGCCGTGCTCGGGCCACTCGGGTGGGTAGACGCGCTCCGCCTCCTCGCCGGGCTTCACGTCCCAAGGCTCGTGCCAGAGGCGGACCTGACCGGGACCGAAGTAGCCCCCTCCGCGGGTGAGCTCCATGGCGCCGCGGGACCCGTGCACCCGGTACCAGTTGCTGTGACCGGGCAGCAGCAGCCCGAAGATCCGGAACACTGCCCCGTTGTCCATCCGGCAGAGAATCACCGAACCGGGATCGGCCACGCGGACGGTCTCGCAGTCCACTTCGCGGCAGGCGATGGAGAGCGCATTCACCTTCAGCGGCATGGTGTCGGTAATGTACATCAGCGGCGCCAGGGCGTGGGTGCAGTAGTACGTCGAGGGGATCCACGAGCGCCAGTGCCGCCGGCCCGGCGAGATCCGCAGCCGGTCGCGGGGCGCCATCGGGTGGTTGTACTCGCCCTCGGCGTAGGTGACGTCGCCGATCTCGCCGGTCCGGTACACCCGCCGCAACTCCTGGTTGAAGGCGGTGAACGGGTAGTTCTCGGCCAGCATGTAGGTCTTGCCGGTGCGTTCTACTGTGCGGCACAGCGCGACGCCCTCGGCGAGCGTCGTGTTCGCCGAAGTCTCGCTCATGACGTGCAGCCCCGCCTCCAGTGCTTTGACGGCGAAGGGCGCGTGCTGGTGGAAGTAGTTGGCCAGGACGACTGCGTCCAGGTCGTGCTCCAGGAACCGGTCGTAGTCGGTGTAGGTCGCCACCCCGTGCTGTCGGCCGACTTCCGCGAGGCGTTCTTCCCAGGTGTCGCATAGCGCGACCAGTTGCATGCCGACCAGCTCGTTGGCGCTCTGGGCGAAGCTCTGCCCGCGGCCCACGCCGACGACGCCGACGCGGATTGGTTGTTGGTTTGGGTGGTGCTCACTCATGGAGTTGTTCCGCTCCCCAGGGATGGGTGTTACATGGTGGGCTACCCCCTGGGGTCCACATGATACTCGGATCCCGCTCTGCCGGGGAGGCGGGCTCTACGAACGCAGAGGCTGGTTGGCCGACGGTGGAGGCTTGCGGTATGCTCCTCGGCCTGCGACACGCCAGGAGCGGAGGGCGTCGCCTCGTCCCCGTGGGGAGAAACGGAGAGCCAGTCTGTGAAGAGCAATTGCGCAGCGCCATTCCGTGCCACCGTCCTCGCCACGCTTGCGTTGGTCGCCTGCCCTGCCCAGATCGGCCCGGCGGCCGGCGCCGCCGAGATACACCGTGCCCGCGAACAGCCCGCCGACCGGCATACCGATGTGCCGGAGCGCCTCCGGTGCGGAGTACGTTTCCTTCTCACCGCGGGCGAACAACGAAGCGACCCACGGCGCCTCCAACCGCTTGTCTTGGGGGATGACTTGCAGGTACTCGTTGTTGCTGTCGAACGGCCCCGCCACGACCGGCAGCTCGCCGGCGCCGGCTGCGGCAGTGCCGGCGAGCGCTGTCTTCACGAAGTCGCGCCGATTCAACGCCGCGCGGCAATCGCAGACTGAATCTGTGCAGGGGAGGGTGTCGGTTTGCATGGGCGACTCCTATGGGGAACGCATCTCGTGGTTGCGCCCGCCAGGGCGTGGATCGGCTACCGGCTGCGCGCCGGCAGCCACGGTGGGGCAGCATTCTCACCTGTCGTGGCGTCCACCCAACCGGCGGGCGCGGATGACTCGGGCAGGGGTGGATTCAGCGGGGCACCGGCGGTGGTCGGAACGCCACGCCGTTCCACTCGGCCAGCACTCGCAGGTACTGGTAGGGATCCGCCCACGTCCGAGCGGGTTCGACGACGGTGGTTTCGGGCCATTCATTGAAGCTGGTCAGCAGGAGGTAATCGGCAGGGGCGTCTTCAGCCGCAAGCAGGAAATCGCGGAGCGTCTGTCCGTCGCGGCGCGGCATTACCCAGGGCTTTTCCTGAAGCTTGCGGTTGTCGTGACCGGGGTGCACCGGCACCAGGACCCGGTGGCCGCGCTCGTGGGCCAGGGTGGCGAAGACGGCGAACCGCGGAGCGATCTGACGGTACTCAATCTGCCGCTGCACGGCAAACGTCCCGTAGCCGCAGAAGGCATCGACCCAGTCCAGCGCGAGCCATTCCTCGTTCACGACGAAGGCCTGAAACGCGCCCGTGGCGGGGTCGGAGCCGGTGGCGATCTTGTCCACGATCCAGTAGACCGGACCGACCCGCGCCTCGACGAAGTTGTGCAGTTCCGTCGCCTGTTCTGGCGTGAGCCTCGGTGCAAAGGGCACCTGGTAGATCACGTAGACCGGCTGACCGTCGATCTTCAGGTAGGCGGGACTGTGTTGGTACTTCGCCAGGTAGTCAGCCGCCCACGCTTTCACTTGGGCGAAGTCCTTCACGAACTGCGCCGTCTCGTCGAACAAGCAGACTTTGAAGCCCTCTTCTTCGGCAATGGGCAGCACCACTTTCTCGAAAGCGTCCTGCGTGAGCCCGGGCGCCTTCTGCCACCCCCCGGGTCCCCACCAGTCGACGAGAAAGGCGTCGATGCCAGCGGCTTTGGCCAAGCGGAGGTGCCAGCGAACGACCTCCGGGTCGTCGCTATCGTAGGGGCCGATCAGCGGGTACTCGCAGCTACTGATGTCCCGCAACCGGTCGGGGCCGACGAACTTGTCGGGGTCGCAGCCTGCGGGGCGAAGCAGGCTGGGAGTCGGCTGACCCCAACTCGACCACTTCCCGTGGGGACCCACAGCCGTGCTGTACCAGGTGTAGTAGACGGCGAAGAGCGGCGGCTTCTGCCGCGGGGTTGGCAACTCGTCGCCGCGCAGCCGTTGGTGGGCGGTTTCCAATGCAGACGCAAAGGGGGCGTACGGTTGATTCAGCCGCGGGTCCCACACGTCAAAGTCCTTGATTTGGAGCCACTTGGCATGGTGCGAGATGCCCAGGTCCAGCACTCGTTGAAAGCGCGTCGGTGACAGCGGTTGTTGCTTCCCGCCGAGATTGGACAGCCGCCAGATGCGCGCTACTTCGTAGGCGATATCGGCCCGGTCGCGCACCTCCTCGACCAATGCGAGGTAGTCGGTCGTCGCCTCGCCCGTCTCGTGGAACGGGCCGGGAAAGAAGTCTGGGTGTTCGGTACCCAGACCGAGCAGCCGCACGATCAGCCGCTTGCCGTTGTGCTCGGACTCCCGATGGATCGCGTAGTCGCGAATCGACCGGACCACTTGGAGCCGCATCGCCAGGTCACGTTCGCCCAAGCTCAATTCGTGGTGCAGTCCCAGCGACAGGCGCGTCTGCTTGAAGGCGTCGACGAAGACATCGATGGACTCTTTCCAGCCCGCCTCGAACTTCTCGTGGGTGTAGTCGAGCTTCACGGCTGCCTCGGGCGCCAGTTCCTTCACGGGGAAGTTGGTCTCGACGCCGAAGAGGGACGACGGCCCGTTGAGGACCATGTTGTGCAACGCCGAGTGACCCTCGTAGCGAGCGCCGAGCGCCCGGATGGTTCGCGACAAAGCGGCTTTGTAGACCGGGTCCCAGGGGACCGGCGCGGTGACCGTCCCCACGCTCGGATGGGGGTGCGTGAAGGTGAAGACCTGGCACCGTTTCAGCAGCCAGTCCGGCGACTTCGCCTGGACCAGCAACCCGAAAGAGGCCACCTTGCCTCGCGCCTGCGCAGCGGCGAGAGCCGTGTCGAAGATCGACCACTGGTACTGCCCCTCCGCCGGCTCGAAATGCCGCCACTCGACGTAGACGAGCAAGCCCGACACATAGTCCAGGTCCAGCATGCCCGAAAGGAGTTGCGCGTAGTTGGGGCGGAGGTAGGTATTGAGGCAGAGGACGTGGACACCGTTGGGTGCAGACACGACCGCAGCCGCCTTGCCGGTAGCCAGTGTGGTGACGGTCAACGCGATCAACCAGTTGTGCAGGGAGGGCGCTCGAAGAGGCAGTGCTGACATGGACGCCGAATCCGCCGAGGAGGCAGGGCAATCGCATCAAAACTCGAGTCTGACAAACCCGGTGACGCGATCGCCCAAGGGTGATAAAGTCGGCTGCGAGTGTACCGTTCTTGTCGGAGCGAGTCAAGGAGTCAAGCCCTTGGCAGAAGT
>Ga0210044_10006237_pt1 | contig 15825 bp, 11 predicted proteins | sample CryGey13umfilter_2_FD_183959 | JGI IMG/M metagenome (GOLD analysis project Ga0210044, IMG submission 183959) | Groundwater microbial communities from aquifer in Utah, USA - Crystal Geyser 4/9/14 3 um filter (SPAdes) (version 2) | ecosystem: Environmental > Aquatic > Deep subsurface >...
CTGGAACAGAAAGAGATTTTGCTTTGATATAGAAGGCATGTTTGTTATTCGTATACATCGGTTTATCACCTCCTTTGAAGTATCTATTCTACCTCAGAAGTGTTACCGATGTATCTCAGCCTACTCATTTTTTTGTAAGGAGAGACCTTGTAAAGCTGTAAGAACAGTATTGCTTTTGAAAAAGATTTGGATAACAGTTAGAATACTAAAGTAACATTAATAATGAAAAAAAGTTTTAAAGTAACAATTAAAATACCAAGTTTGGAAAAGGTTATTACTATTTTGACTTTTGTTTTAATCTACGGTTTTCTTGCCTACCTTTTAGACTTTAGGTTAATTTTTGCAAACACGACTGTTGCAGGCGGGGATACAGGTTCTCAGGTCTATATTCCTTACTATTTAAAGCAAATTTTTCCGCTAATAAGGTGGTGGTCGCCGGATTGGTACAGCGGTTTCCCTTTTTTATATTTTTATCCTCCGCTTGCGTATGTTTTAACCGTTGTTTTAAGCTTTTTAATTCCTTTGAATATTGCTTTTAAGATAATAATTTCACTTTGTTTTTTAATTTACCCGCTTACATTTTATTTAATTTTCTATCTTCTTAAATTCAAGTTCCCAACACCGCAAATAGCCGCTGTTTTTAGTCTTTTTTTGATATTTTTGGAAAAATATTCTATTTACGGAGGTAATCTTCCCAGCCTCTTGTCCGGGCAGTTCTCGCACAACTTAAGTATTGCTCTTTTATTTTTGTTTTTTGCGCTTTGCTATAAGGGTATAAAAGAAAATAAGTATTTAAAGTTAAATATGCTTTTGGGAGCAGGCGTTATCTTGTCGCATCCGATTTCCGGGATTATTTTAATTATTTGCTCTCCATTTTTATTATTTTCGGACAAAAAAGAGGGTCTAAAGAACAGATTTTATTATTTATTCAAAGTTTTAACCGGAGTTTTTCTTTTGTCCGCTTTTTGGACAATTCCTCTGGTTTTTTACCAAAAATACGCGGGAATTATGAGTTGGATAAAGCAAATTAACATGGATTATCTTTTTCCCGAGCATTGGGGTCTTTTAATTTTTGCGGCAATTTTAGGCATAATACTGGCCTTAATAAAAAGAGAAATGAGGCTAGTTTCTTTTCTATCAATTTTTCTTCTTTGCGGACTTTTGTATTTTAATCTTGATAATTCAAGCGTTTGGAATAACCGCTTTTTGCCTTATCTTAATTTTGGAATTTTATTTATGGCTGCGTATTTTTTAGGTTTTGTTTTAAGTAAGATTTGGGGGAAGGCTTGGTTTATCTCGTTAATTTTATTGGTTGTAATTATTTCTGCGTCTTTTTATCAGGTTAAAAAAAACACGTCTTATTCCTCTTTTTGGTTTAAGTGGAACTTTGAGGGTTATCAGACAAAACCGGAGTGGAGCAAGCTCAATGATCTTTTTAAAAAGCTTTCCGTACTGCCAAAAGGAAGAATTCTATGGGAATATAATGCTGCTTACGATAAATACGGAACACCAAGGGTTTTAGAAACATTACCGGTATTTGCAAAGCAATCAACTTACGAAGGACTTTTAATAGAATCAAGCCTATTTGGACCTTTTCATTTTATAAATCAGGCAGAAACGTCTGAAACGCCGACATCTGCGGTTGCAGGATTTACTTACCCACCGTTTGATTTTAAGAAGGGAATAGAGCACATGAAGCTTTCCGGAGTAAAGTATTATGTTCCATACACAGAAAAACTAAAACTGGAGGCAGATTCTAACTCCGACTCTCTTGTTAAAATTAGAGAAACAAGAGGAGGGTTTAGGGTATACGAGCTTAAAGAATCTTCTTTAGTTGATCCTGTTTCCGGCTTTTCTGTTAGCACCCAGGATAAAGATTGGCTTAAAAGGTCGATTGAATGGTATAAAGGAAATGATTTAGATAGACCGATTGTTTTTGCCAAAGATAATCAAGAAAAAGAAGAATTAGATAAATTTTTAAGTCTAAATTTTAATAAAGGAGGCAAAGCTAAAAATATAAAAATAGGGAAAGACTTTGTAGAATTTAAATCAGACTCGATTAACACTCCTTACATTGTAAAAACTACGTATTTTTCTACCTGGAAAGTTGAAGGGGCAAAAGGACCATACTTAATTTCGCCTTCCTACATGATGGTTATTCCAACTCAGGAAAACGTACGGCTCTATTTTACCTATGGAGTTATAGATTGGGGAGGACTTATTCTAACCGGCTTAGGAATTGGATACCTACTCTTTTTTAGAAAAGGCGCATCTTTTGATTAAAGAGCAATAGCTTCGCAAGGCTTGACCTTATTTCTTCGAAACGACAAAACCTAAAGCTGCAAATTTAGACCCACGAATTTAGAAGGTAAAATCAATAAAATACAAAACTATAAAATAAATATAAATAGGTTGTTGTATAATGCACTAGTGCATTATACAACAACCGGGAGAAGCCATTAAAGAAAAAAAGAAGAAGGAAAATGTAAAGGTAAAGTAAATAAGTCTTAAGAGTGTTTTATTTTGGAAGAAGTTAGAGTTTTACGTAGCCGCCGGCAGCTCGAATAGAGTAATTGGCTAGAGCAATAAGCATCTTTTTAAATTCTTCGAAGTTTTGCTCTGCTTCCAGCTTTTTAATTCCGATTTTTAAATCTCCGCTTCTTAGTTCGTAGAATAGTCTTGCTTTGGCAACGGTAATCCTGGTTAAATTTAAGACTCTTGATATCTGTGAATCCGTATAGTTGTCTTGTATAAGAATGGCAACGACTAATCTTTTAGCTACCATAATCTTTTCGTTTTTTGTTAAGAGACTATTCAGGAAAGAGGACATCTCCTGAGTGCTTCCGATTTTAGCAAGTACCATTTCCAATTTTTTAATTAATTCCTCTTCGGTTTTTTTGTCTAATCTAATCTTAGAAACTTGCGGCATATGTATAATACACTAGTGCATTATACAGTGGTTGTCAAGGGTTTGATCGAAGGTAGCCGCAAAGACAATCAAAGTAGATCGCGAAGGTGATTGAAGGAAGCAGAGGTAGCGAAGGTAATAAAAAGGGCTGAAGCAAACGGCGAGTTGGTAAAGCAAAGGAGGAAGGGTGTTAATCAGAGGTTCGTAGATTATGAAGTTATAGAGCCAAGAGCTTCTTGCCAAAAGAGAGGGAAAGGTTAAGGAAGGGAAGCCGTGTTGATGACCAGAAGCTTAGATGCTGATTATTAATGTAGAATTTTAGCTCTAAGCTTTAAGTTTGAAGCTTATTGATTGATATCTGGGGGAGTTACAGTTGTCGTTGTAGTTTTAACTGTAGGAGTTGGAGTTATTTTTGCTTCGGGTGCCGGAATTTTAAGCGGCGGGTTTTGCGGCGGGAGCTGTGCAGAAGGCGTGCTTACCTCCAGATTTCCTCCATTTGTCGGAGCTCCGTTTGGTTGCTCGCCACCATCAATCTTTTTTTGCAACGCTTCTATCTCGGCATTTATTTTCTTTAAAGATGGGGCATCAGCTACGACTAAAGTTTTGACTGTTTGATATTGACTAAGTGCGGATTTTAGATCTCCTTTTTGTTCCAGAGCATGTCCTAAATTATAATATGCATTGGAATAGTCCGGTTTAAGATTGATTGCAGTTTGGAATTCCTGAGCAGCTCTGTCCCAAGCGGAAAGCTGAAAGTAGATTCCACCTAAAACTATATGTTGCTGAGGATTGCTTGGGTCAAGAACAATTGCCTGTTGTGCGGTAAGTACGGCAAACTGATCCGCGTTTTGCCCAAAACCAATAAGACTTCTGTATATAGAAGAAAGATTTTGCCAATTTACCGCGTTTTGGGGAGAAATTGTTGCCGCAGTTCTGCCCGCGTTAATAGATTGCTGGATAAGGGTATAAATGGTTTGAGTAGTTTGCGCGCTCGGTGAAGATCCTTGCGGAATTTGGTTTGCGAGACCATTTGCAAGAGCTAAATTTGTCTGGGCAAAAATTCTCTGGTAAGCGTCGTTATCTTTAAAAATTTCGAGTGCTTTTGCCTGATTTTGGTATGTCTGGGTACCATCGTTTTTAGCAGCTGCAATTAAAGAATTCTGAAATAACACATTTGCCAAAACATAACGATAGCTATTATATGCGGTAAAAGCGGCAACTAAAATAATTACTATGGAGAAAAAAATAGGCAGCATAACACTTTTGCTTTGTTTAGTTTCCGGTTCAACAGACTCAAAAGATATCAAACCCCTTTTAAATGCTACTAACTGTAATTCTATATCATAAACCTTATTGGAATGTCTTAATCCAATATTTGCCGAGAAAAGACCCAGCAATATAAAAAACAGCACTAAATTTAAAAACGAGAAGGGAAGTAAGAACAATAATACTGCCGCAACCGCTAAAGCGGGAAGCATTGGTTTTTCCTTAATTGCCTTATATATTAAATAGAAAAAACTAATAAAGCCTAGGATTCCGGTTGTTGCCAAGATTTCAAGGATAAAGCTTGATGATTTATAAAAAGTGAATGCCCACAGGTTTTGGTTCATGTTAAAACTTGCTTGTTTAAACCTGGTAAAGTCTGTTCCGTAAGTTCCAAAACCGCTGCCAAAGAAAAAGCCCTGCGCAATCCTGCCTGCATCCTGGGAAATTGCCGCAAATGCAGTTTGAAAACCGGTTTCGAAAGGAAGTATCGCAGGTTTTTGCTTTGCTACTAATTGATAAACAGTTATAACAAGCCCTATTAATATAATAATTCCGGCAACCGTAAAGACCGCCTTTGTCCCTTTAAATGTTTTTAGCTGTTCTCCTGATCTTACGGCTTGTACAATCGGAAATGCGGCAATTGGTAAAATTAAGGCAAGGTAAATTGCCTGGTCAAGTAAAGATCCGAGAGAAGAAAATGTCTGAGTTTTAGCAAACTCAAATGGGAGGACATAAATTTTAAGAAAAGATAGGACTGTCAAAACCGAAACAACTGCCGCTCCTGTTAGTAACGATGCTTGTAGAAATTCTACAGATCTTTTATTTTTAGCAAAATTAACAACTGCAAAAAAGGCAAGAATAGTAAAAAGAAATGGGAAAAAAGCAATAAGCGATTCAATTCTATTTACGGCAAGAAGCGAAGAGGCAAAAACTGCAACCGTAAAAAGACCAATAGGTAAGTCGAATGGTGTTCTCCTTAGTTTTACGGATTTTTCCAGGATTGCTTTTACTCCAAATGCTACGAATATTATTATTAGTCCTGCGATCAAGACTACTTGTTTTGGAAGAGTAAAGGGGTCCGTTGTTGCGGCTGTAATTATTAATGGTAATCCCAAAAATAAAACTCCCAATATAAATATAGACATGCTGTCTAAATAATTAATGAGTCCTTTTTTAGATTCCATAAGCTTATGTTAAAGCCGTAAAAGTATAATGTCAAGGAGAAAAATAAAGCAATCAGGGATTGCCCTTTTTCTCCAATTTCAAATTCTTAATTCTTAATTTCTAATCAATTTATTAATTTTTAAATCTTGAATTCCTCATTGTTTTTTACACATTTCGATAATTTCTTCAGCAAACTTAGTCGTTCTTTCCTCTAAGTCGTATTTTGTTTGTTTTTTAGTTTCTGTCACTTTGATTTTGATTAAAAATTTTAAATTTTAAATTAAAAATTGTTACGGTGATCCCGTTAATGGGTTATAACGAACCGCTACTTCCTGATTCATTATTTGTTTTAAGGAGTAGGGGAAAGTTATTCTTCAATAATTAAATTTTCAATAATTTTATAATCGTCTTCTTCTAAAACAAAGCTTTCATAAGACAAGCTGTCTGTATTTTTAGAAAAAGAATCTAATATTTCATCCGGGGAAATCCATTCCGTTTTTCTTTTCCCAATATATTCCTCAAACGAGCAAACCTGAGCCTCCAAGGCCTCGCCTTGGAGGCGTGAGAGGGCTTGTTTATGAATGTATTTTGATAGATAGAGAAATTGGACGTCAGAATCTACTAAAACGGCTTTATAAACTCCTTGATACAAAGATCCAACTCTTTTATATTTCTTGTTAAAGTACATGGTGTATCTTGTCCCTAGCGAATTCATAAACTTATCCATCGAGCCGGCGCTTTTTTGCTTGATAAAAAAGTGGAAATGATTAGGCATCAAGCAATAGGCGAGTAGAGTAATTTCATTAGAAAAATTGTTAAGATTTAATTTTTTAATTATCTTATCCCTTTCTCGAGGTGAGATAGAAGGATCAAAAAGCCTATTGCGCAACCCTTTTTCGTCTTTTGGCAGCAAATATTCTTTAAGGTAGGAGAGGAAAACAGAGTAGTCTTGCTGATCGAGGAATATTATTCTTTTTTCAACGCCCCTATTGTATATATGGTAGTAACCGTTTTCTAGATATTCTTTTCTGGAATTTCGAGCAGGCATAAGTTAAGATTAACACATAGTTTTTCTCTTTGTCAAGGCTCCAAGGCCTCGCCTTGGAGCCTCCTTGAGCACATGTGGTTTTTTCTTTTGCAAGGTCCGACCTTGCGAGGCTAAATTTGTATGGGGGCGAGCGGAGCGAGCCCTAGCCTTTTCTAGAATAACGAATAAAGAATAAAGGTTTTTCACTCGTCGTTCATTATTCAAGGTTCATTATTCATCTCAAGGCGAACCTTGAGACGGTCCATAGCGGACGGCCGCTCCCTGATTCATTACGTTTTTTACCTGTGTCGCAGTTAAAGCGTAGTTATATATTCTTACGTCGTCGATTTGCCCGTTGAAGAAACCACCCGCATAGTCTCTGTTGCCAATCCTTAAAGAGGTTGAATTATTAATTCCTGAACCGGTTAAATCAACTCCTGATTCAGTGAAAGAATCAGAATTACCATTGATATAAATTTTCCAATTAGTTCTGTCGGAACCATTCATAACAAAAACAACATGTTTCCAGCCACCATCGTTAACACTTGTATTACTCACAATGTTTCCAAATGATCCATTAGTACTCCAGTCAACAGTTGGTTGAAGTTTTCCCTCGGTGCTGATCCAGAAATTAAATCCGTTCCAGCTGGATGCAATGTTGGGAACTTGTTTAGCAACAATAGCTTGTCCATTGTCGGTGGTTTTAATCCATGCACTGAGGGAAAAGTTGCTAGTGCCAAAATCGTAGATTCCCGATACTGGATCCCCTATACTTACTTGGTCATCTGCTCCGTCGAATTTAAGAGAAGAATTGTATTTTCCTGTTCTTCCGTTGTACCAAGCGCCGGTGCCGTCGGTTGGGGAAGTGCAGGTGCCGGCGGTTGTTTGAGGAACAGTTGCTCCAATTGTTATTGTTCCATGATTACTGTTTCCTGATGAATCATAAGCTGTTGTTCCCTGACACTCGTCAAACTTCCAATGTGCAATTGGTTTTCCCTGATTATAATCCCAGGCAACTTGGGCGGGGCTTCGTGCGTAATTGTAAATTTTAACTTGATCAATCTTTCCGGTAAAATAACCACTATTAGTCGGTCCGTAGCCAATCCTAGTATCAGTATATGTAGTCTGAGGAACTATTGTATTTCCAGGGTTCGCAGTAGAAGATGCAACTAGCGAACCGTTAACATATAGTCTTGAAATTCCGCTAGTGCTATCGTATGTTCCAACTGCATGATACCATTTATTTTCCTCTAGATTTCCAGACGAAACATTTTTTTCTGTTACAGTTGAACCATTTGTAGTCTCTACTATCCAATCAAGAGTAGAGTCGTTGAGATAAAATCTAAGATCATAACCTTGTCTTATTGCAGCATCCGCAGCCCACCTCCAATTTCCAAAAATAGTATCGGCACTAACAGTGTCTTTTACAGATCTATTAAACCATGCTTCAACAGTAATACTATCTTTATTAAACAAAGGAGTAGATACATAATCATTGCTTCCATCAAATTTAAGAGCGGAACCAATTTTGCCTGAAGACCAGGTAGGAAGATCTGTCCCTGCACCATCTCCACCCAGGGTTCCTGTTTTTCCATTGCCCGATGAATCATTGGTATATATTCCATTTTTTTCTTCAAAATTCCATTCTGCGATTGGAGCTAAGCAGGTTTCAGAACCACCGGGAATGCAATAGGCGGCGGAGGCAGAATTGGAGGCAACAGAGCCACCTGTTAATTGAGAGGTGTCGGAAACACTGCCTAAAACCAAAGCTTTTCCTTGATTCATGTCTAGTTTTACTTGATCTGCTGTTAAAGCTGTGTTATAGAGCTTAAATTCATCTATTTGCCCTTTGTAAAAAAAAGTGGTACCACCGCAAATGCCTCTCCCAATTTGAGGTTGATACTGAGCACCGGCAGCATAGTACATAGTTGTTGTAGGAGCAGCAATATCCTTTTCTTTTACTCCATTTATATACAAATACATCCTGCCCCCATTCTCAGTAGCTACAACGTGGTACCATTTATTCGGAATTAAAGCTGTGTTACTTGTAGTAGTATAGCTATTGCTTACTGTATAGTACCGATCAAGCTTAATTGCTCGTGAACTGTCTATATAAAGATTATATCCATAATCATGATTGTAAAAAATAGGGTAACGGGCAGTACATCCTCCCGCGTTATTGGGAGTATCAGGAATTTTAACCCAAGCGGATATAGCATAATTTGAAGTATTAAAATCATAATTACTAATATCACCCCAATTTACGTATCCGCTAGCACCGTTAAACGTTAAAGTTTTTCCGAATTTTCCATCTTGGGCAAAAGTTGCGCCGGAATTAATGGTAGCGTTTAATCTTGCAAAACCGGAATCTCTAGCAACAGAACCATTTCCTTCATCAAATTTTAGATAAGTCATTTGACTTGCAATAGGGGAGCCGCCGATTGGATGGCCGGCATTCATGTCCTCTATAATTTGCCCGGGAGTGCGAGCATAATTATAAATTTTGAAATCATCAATGATAACGGGAGCATTATAAGTAGAGGAGTTATAAATCGCACCCACTGTTAGACCTGAGGACAAAGAGACAGTATCGGACCCATCTCTTGTTACACTTAAACTTCTTTTGATGCCATTTACATAAATTGAAATTGTATTCGTATTAAAGTCAGATCCTGTTTTTACCCAAGCAACATATACCCATTCGTTTAATGGATAATCGTAATCTGCATAATAAGTAGACGTGCCCCACAAATCAATGCTTATTTTTTGTCCTGAACTGCCATACCCTGAGATTGTTTGTTGAGATGTCCCTCCTGCTCCGATTCCCCAAGCACCCTTACCTGTTATACTATCTGTTCTTTTAAACCAACCAGATACGGTAAAAACAGGATCTGAACCTATTGAAAAGCTATTTTTTCTTGCATATGAATTAGTATCGAAATTCACAGCTTTACCATATTTACCAGTCGTCCAGATAGGACTTCCTCCAAAGGTGTCGGAATTATTTCCGTTGCTAGATCTATCAAATAAAGTTGATCCAGAGCCTTCTTCAAAATTCCAATATCCAACAGGTCCAGGAGCCCAATTATAAAGTTTTTGCACTTCGGCAGGGGAAAGTGCGCGGTTATAAACTCTTGCTTCGTCAATTTGGCCATTGAAAGGTAAACGATTTCCTCCAATCCTTAAGGCTTGAGAACTCGTTCCTATGTCTCCGGAAACATCATTTTTTGTGCTTTTTAAAACGCCGTTGACATACCATTTAGCGACACCATTTGAATAAGTAAATAAAACATGAGTCCAAGTACCAATTGGCGCAGTTCCACTTCCAGCAGACAAGAAATGAGGATAATAAGTCCCACCTATTTTTATATTCATTTCCATTGCCCCATATACAACATTCATCTCGTAAGCGCTAGCGTAAGATTTATCAAATACAGACATTCCAACGCCTCCATTACTCGATGGTTTAATCCATGCAGACAGCGTCATTTCAGAGGTAAAATTAAAAATATTGTTTATATTTCCAGAATCTACATAATCATCTACTCCATCAAAATATCCTCCATTTCCAAATTTTCCGCCTGTTGGATATGCTTTTCCGCCCGTTGCTCCTTGGGCTTGCCCATTATTACCATTGCCCGATGAATCTACGACTTCGTTTAATGTCCCACTCCATGTTGCTTCATCTTGTTTCCAATATCCGACTAGGCCGTTGCTTAGAAAGGGGACAGAGGAGCCAATGGAGACAGAGGAGCCAGATTTAGAGCCCCGGGAAGCATAATCAAGTTTTACTTGCGCTGTTGATCGGGCGTAGCTATAAATCTTTGGCTCATCAATAAAACCATTAAGATAATCAGTTCCTCTTGCTCCTATCGTCACATTGTAAGTTGAATTTGTACCTACGTTACCTGAAGTGGAAACCGTATTGGCATCTTGTGTTCCATTAAAGAATAATTTTTTAGTTGTTCCATCATAAGTAGCCTCAATGTGATACCATTGATTAGGAGATAATATTGTTTGAGAAGTTAGTATAGATCCTCCCCAGTTATTTCCGGTCAAGAATCTGATCGTTCCGTTTGAATTAATGTCAATTTTATAAACGCTTTCTTTACCAGCAATAAAATAATATCCAGAAGGAAGAGAATTTATCTTGACCCAAGCACTTATTGTCATAGCAGAATAGCCATATAGTTTCGATGAGCTACTTGTTATGTTAACCATACTACTGCTTCCATTAAACCTTAAGCACTTCCCGTTTATGCATTGGTCTTCGGATTGCCAGGTGGCGCCGGTGATTGTTCCATTGTTATTGTTTGATGTAGAATCATATGCGTTTGTTCCATATCCTTCATCAAATTTCCAATATGCAACCGGGGCAGGGGATTTCTCTTCGTTGGTGGGAGACGCGACGGTAGGCTCAGTAGCAGCTGCCTTTTTAACAAAAATCCAGTCCCACGTGGCTACAAAATCTTGATTATTCGCAGAGTCATCATAACGTGCCCCAAGTCTAATAGATTCTGCATTTAATCCGCTGTTCGTTATCCCCGTTGCAGTTGAAGACCCCGAAGTTTCTCCAGTTCTTGCATATGTAGCAGTGGTTCCGACTACTTGAGTGGCATTTCTTGACCATTGACTGGTTCCATCCAAAGTAAAATTGGTCCACCCTGCATCATTTCTATAATAACTAGAGTTATTGTGATCAAGTATTCCAAAACTATTACTAGATGAAGCATAAAAACCTACTACGCTGAATCCGTTAACATTATCTGTTGTTGTAAAGCTTCTTGATTGCGCGGCATAGTTTCCCGTAAAGGCTTTTGTTGACTGGACATATCTATTACTGTTTCCTCCTACTAAATTTCCACCTGATTCTGAGAAAACTGTACCAGATGTTGCTCCAATTGTGCCTTGTGACCACTTACCAGAATCAATGGAACTTCCCGAAAAATCATCAAAAAACTCAAATACTTTGTCTCCGCTTTGCGTATTTGTTGCCGATGAATTGCCATAATAAAGATAGATAGTCTGTCCGGATGTTGGAAGAGAAGGAACTTTTACCCATATCTGAGTGGTACTTGCATTACAAGCTTTTCCTCCCGCTCCTGTTGTTCCTGTTTCTATCCAGAGTGGCAGTAATTTCCCGTTTATATCAGTAATACGTATATCGTTACAGTTTGACTGCATCTTTCCGGCAGTAATTAGAGTTGCGGTATCTAAAGTAATTGCAACCTGGTAATCCGTTTGATTAGTGCCGGAATTGGTAATATTCACTGTTTGTCTATATCCCCAGGAATCGTTGAACCAGGCCGCGGAGGCAGGTTTTATGTTGGAAGCGATGTAAAGAGCTGCAGGGATTAGAATTAGAATTAACGCAGTAAGCCCGGTAAAGATATAAATTCTTTGTTTTTTAGAAAAGCGCTTCCAACATAGAATAATGAATGATGAATAATGAATAATGGACTTTAGTCCATGAATAAAGAATAAAGAATAATGAATTATGGATTTTGATTTACTCATTTTTTTACCACCTTTAACTTTGATGCTTTAATTAAACCTGAAAGTAATTTATGAACAACGATTGTTTTATTTGACAACAGATCAAATTCATTTTTTGGCAAATACTCTAAATCTCTTGCGACCATTATCTGACTTTGAATTTCTGTTACAGAACCTCTTGAAATTGCATAGAATTGGACTTTTTCTTTATATGATTCCCTACTAAATCCTTCGGCAATGTTTGATACCACCGAGATTGCCGCTCTTCTTATTTGGTCAGTTAGACAATATGCTTCGGTTCTAGGAAAGTTTTTTGTAACCTTATATAATTCTAGCACCAAAGAATGAGCTTCTTTCCAAGCATTTAAGTCGGTAAAGGAGTAAATTTTCCCATTATTCGTTATTCTTAATTCATTGTTCATATTATCTTGACTTTTTAGTTTTTTTATGATACTATATTTTTGTTAAGATCAAGTAGGATATCGACCAGACGTAACCAGTCGGCTCTTAAGTATCCATAAAGTGCTTGGTCTTTTTTGTTAGCTTTATTTCTCATATAACAATATTAGGCTTAATATCTCTTCTTTGTTAACAGAAAAGTCAGCGCGGTTTGCCTTAAATGCTTTAGATGCAACGCCATGACAATTACTGCTTTTTCCCACCAAACCAAACCTAATTTCACCAGGAGATAATTTTATTTTACCCCTTTTATTAGCAATTTGAACCAGATAACTTTTTATTATTGCCTCATGGCCCGGGTATTCTTTGTCAACTACCAGCATGGTTTTCTCAAGCTTAGATTTTTCAAGCAGTAAATATAAAAGAGCGGAAAAGACTTGAATAATAAAGGATTTGGGTTTCCCAGCCTTTCTATAGATATCTTGCAAATACTTTTTGTCACGAGCAGCTATTTTTACTGATCCATGCTTACCATTTGAATAGGCGATAACAGTTATCTTATTTGTCTGTTCTATTTTCCCTGATTGGTCTATTTGATAATTTTTAGATTTAGATTTAATCTTTTTCATAAGTTTATTTTCCAGTTTTCAAGGCTCCAAGGGCTCCAAGGTCTCGCCTTGAAGCCTTAACTAGCTTCGCAAGGTCCGACCTTGCGAAGCTAAATCTTTTCTTTTTGTAAATTGTATTATTCATATTTTTAATCCTAATTTATCTTGACAAATTCTCTCTCCTATGCTATATTCTAACTAATCACGAGGGAGAATACGACCAATAGACTACGTGTCTGTTTGTTACGCCTCCCATTTTTATTGCCCTTGACTTTTTTATTTTTTTGTGATAACATCAATTTATAAAACATAGAGCGGCGATGTTCGTAATCACCGCTCTTTTTTATTTCTTCCAATTGCTTTTTTAAGCACGAAAAGATCATTAAATTCTATTCCTTTAAGTTGTTTAATTTCCCTTGCTGTTCGACGCGCATTTGCAATAACGACAACTTTTTTACTCTGTTTTATTAAATAATCAAACAGGATAACAAAATCGCCGTCTCCGGTCAGAAAAATTCCCCGATCAAAGTCATCTTTATCACGCATGGCATAAAAGGTTAAATCAACATCGCAGTTTGCTTTCCTGACACTTGTGCCATCAGGTTGTTTATATATTTTTACAGGTTTTAAGATTAGATCAAAACCGAATTTCTTAAGAACAGCATAGAATTTCTTTTGCTTTATATTCTTTTCATCAAATCCGGCAAAATAATATACTTTTTTGGAATTGTATCTCTCTTTTAAATACTTAAAAAGTCTTTTAAAATCTACCTTCCAACCCTCGTTACGAGTACCATAAATAATATTGGAAGCATCTACAAATGTGAATGTTACTTGTTTTTTATTTGCCACTTTTCTTAATTTGTTATTCATAGTTTTAGAGTATCAAACCTAAAAGGTTTGAAAAAGAGCTCAAACTGAGTCAAAAATTCATAGATCTTTTTATAATTTTCAATCCCATTATTCATAATTCCAAGTTCGTTATTCATAGCTTCTTAGCCTCCTTTTGAACCACCTTAACTAGCTTCGCAAGGCGTCCCCTTGCGAAGCTAAATCTTTTCTTTTTGTAAATTTTATAATTCATATTTTAGTTTGACAAATTTTCCCTTTCATGATATAAATAATCATCACGATGACTGGACTAGCCTAAGGTTTCGACCGACCGCGAATGCCAGTCTTTTTTTGTTCTATTCTTCTCATATCGTTTGACAAATGTTTCCTCATATGTTATATTTTATTTAATCACGAGGGAGAATACGACCAATAGACTACGTGTCTATTTGCTACGCCTCCCATTTTTTATGGCTTCCATTCAACCTTTTCTCTATCACGAATAAGAAAAATTTTGTATTCTTGAAATGGGGTAAGCAAAGACGACTCTGATTTCCTATTCGGAACAATGATTTTAAATAATTTCTTTTTCTTCTCCAGATATTCATGTAAACAATGAAAGTCTCCATCACCTGATACGATAATTGCCTGGTCGTAATTGAAAAATTCTATAGCTGCTGCATGCAACACCAGTTCGGCGTCAACATTGCCTTTCGGTTTACCCTTGTCATCCATTACAGTTGGTTTATAAACAAGCTCATAACCGTAAGATGTTAACTTTTTATAAAGTGCTTTATTTTTAGGGATATATCCGATAAACAGGAAAGCTTTATCTACGCGAAACTTGTCAGTTAAGTATTTTCTGAATTTTTTAAAATCCAATTTCCAGCCTTTATAGATTAATTTTCTGTTTTTATAAATATCTTTACTTGTACCAAGGTTTAAATTTTGACTGTCAATAAATGCATAAGTTTTAATATGCTTTCGCCTTTCTTTACTTATAGTTTGGTTTTTAATTTCTGTCATTTTATTTTGATTAAAAATTTTAAATTTTAAATTAAAAATTGTAAAACATGTTAGTTTATTATCATCCAATTGAATGGTATCTCTGTCCCGACATAGTTATTTATCCCCACAGTAAATGAACCTTCAATAGCTTCTGTTTTTGGCTTTTCCGGGGTCTGCCTTAATAAAAATAGTACCACATTATTAGTGTTAGTTTTTGGCGTGATGTAAATAAGAGATTTGTCTGTAACAAGTTTATTGTTAATAGTAATCTCCGTTTGATGGGCGTTCATTGTTGCGATTCCTGCAGAACCGGTCGCAATAACTTCGGTAGGTGAGAGTGCAAAGGCGGGGGCAACTATATTTAAGTTAAGTTTTGCAAAAGTTCCTGCTCCGGAGGCAATAAGGTCGCCTGCCTGGTTAACGGATAACACTGCTGAATTGCTGGCATTAGTAATTAAGAATTGTGAGCCTGACGATCCGGTATCGTTAGAGCTTAATTTAATTGTTAAATCATTGCCCGGAATAGGAGAGATTAAGCCTGCAAACAATGTTCCTTTAAATGTGGCGTTTCCTGCCGAAGTAAGATTGCCGCTTTCGTCTATATTCAAAAGCCCGGAAAGGAAACTTATTCCGCCTTGTCTGAGCGGTTGGATCTGAAGATCTGCACCAAGCACATTAATTCCGTTATCGGTTAGAATCAACTGTCCGCCGATGGAAAGCTGTCCCGCAACCGAGACATCTGCAAATGAGGCCGGTCCAAAAACCATTAATCCTTGATCAAAGCGGGCAAAATTTGCGGTTAAATTCTCCACTTGGGCAAACTGGCCGGAAAAGGAAGAGATATCAATATAGACAGAGGGGACAGAGGAGACAGAGGAGACAGAGGAGACAGAGGGGACAGAGGAGACAGAGGAGACAGAGGGGACAGAGGAGACAGATGGGACAGATGTTCCAGATTGCGTGGCAGTATAGTAATTATTCGTAATATATTGGGCGGAAACTGTCGAAGCTTGGTTATTTAGGCCCTCTATGTCACTTGCTAAGATTCTGCCTGCACGTAAAGTTCCGCTTATTGTCGCATCGCCTGTGTTTAAGGAATTGCTTGTCAAACTTCCGCT
>Ga0210044_10006241_pt1 | contig 15821 bp, 19 predicted proteins | sample CryGey13umfilter_2_FD_183959 | JGI IMG/M metagenome (GOLD analysis project Ga0210044, IMG submission 183959) | Groundwater microbial communities from aquifer in Utah, USA - Crystal Geyser 4/9/14 3 um filter (SPAdes) (version 2) | ecosystem: Environmental > Aquatic > Deep subsurface >...
TAAACCAATCTCTCGCTGGGGCAAAACCGGTAAACTTAAAATCTTTTGGCGGCAAACGGCAATTTCTGTCAATAAATTGGCTAGTTTTGAGGTGATGGAAAAGTTTGGTTTAAACGCCATCTATACTGATTTTAGCAACTTTGGCCGATTTTGTCAAGAGTAATCGGGTCATAATCGGGTCACCGATCGGGTCAGAACTTTACTAATTGGCAAAGGCCGCCTGCTTTAAGTAACTTTTGATCAGCGATTGATACGGTTTTTTCATTTTTTTTTGAACGGATAAAAAGACAACAAAACAAATAACATAACTTCAATAACAATGAATAAACTAGCCTGACTAATCAGGAAAGCAACAATCCCCGTATTTAAACTGGTTCCTTTATTAGCCCCTCTTAGCTTTAATAACCAGTATATGAAATACCCATAAATCAAACCTAATATTGTAACGATATGTTGGGCAGAAATTAGGGGAAGAAACAGTCTTGTTGCAAACCTATTGAAAACAAACACACAAACGACAAGAAGTATGTTTTTGTTTATGGGGAGTTTTTTGACGAAAAATTTCATTACGGCTTAAATCTTAATCTGTTCCCTTCATATGAAACAATTTGTTCATTTTCAATACTATTTGTATACCCATTATAACCAAATCCCTTTTCTTCATTCAAATTGTTAAATTCCCGAATCTCGTTGGGAAAATTAGTGCCAATATATAAATCTCCCTCTGTTAATAGTTGTGAGGCAATTCCTTGTCGTCTATATTTTGACTTAACATCTACCCGCGCCCGCCAAACCAAACTAATTACCTCTCTCTCTCTGGAAAAAATTGCTTCTCCGGCTAATCTATTTCCGTCTTTAGCCTGAACCAAAAATGAATTTTCCTGAATAAATTTTTTAGGGATTTGATATTCTATCATAATTTAATTTTCCTCTTCAAACTCTTCCAATAACTGACGCTGGCGGCAGGAGAAGTTAGGCTCCAACCACATTTTCAAATAGAACTTGTTTAATAAAGGACTGGTAAGGCAGGTCAAATCGCCGCGCCTTGAGTTTAATCCTCTCCAACAACGACTGCGGCAGGCGGATAGTCACCGGCCGGCTGGTCAACTTTAGATTAGGAAATCTGGCCCGGACCGCTCTGGAATAATCCACATACTTTGTCGAGTCCACTCTCTGCCAAAATTCCCGTTCCTCTTTTTCCGATTTAAACCTGGGAATTGGTTTAAATTTTTTCATAAGTTCTCCTTTCTTTTTTATTGGCAACTCTGGCAGAAATTATCCTAATCTTCCTGCCTCTTTTAGTAAAAACTGTAAACAGGATTTTTCTCTCGTTGTCTTTGCCGATGACAATATGCCGTTTCTCCTTTTGAGAATGTTTGATGTCCTCGATTAAAATTAATTTTTCATCAAGGTATGCCTCTTCCGCCTGCCGCTGTGTGATGCCGTGCTTTAAATAACTTTTGTCCAGGTTGCCTTTGTTCCAGTCAAAAATTATCAATTTTGGCAAGCTAACCATTGTAAATATTATATAAATACACTGCTGGTATTGTCAAGCAGACATGGCAATTCTTTCATATTAACTCTCCTCTTCAAACTCTTCCAATAACTGACGCTGGCGGCGGGTCAAATGGCTGGGGATGTTAATAATCAAACGGACATATTGATCGCCGCGTCCTCGACTTTGAAGTCGGGGAATGCCCTGGCCGCGCAAACGGATCAAGGTGCCGGATTGGGTGCCGGGCTGGACTTTGAGTTTCAGTTCACCGTCAAGGGTGGGTACGGGTACGACTGCCCCCAAAACCGCCTGGGGAAAAGAAATCGGTTCGTCAATAAATACGTCATTGCCGTCGCGCTTAAACAAAGCATCGGCTTTAACTTCAATGGTCACGTAAAAATCGTTAAAGCGGATCCGGGTACCATCGTCCGCCCCGGCCGGAATTTTAATCTTATATTCTTTACCCTGGTGGATAATCGTCCGCTCACAGCCTTTCGCCGCCTCCATAAACTCAATTGTCAAACCGTAACGGGGAATTTGCCGGGCCTGCCTAAACGGTGACCGGCCGCCGCCGAAAAAACTCTCGAAAATCTCAAACGGGTCGGAAAAACCGCCAAAGTCGAACCCTCCCTGGTTTCCGCCGGTAGTATAAGTATAAGTAAACGGCCCAGCCCTGTGGGAGCTAAACGGATCCCAGCCCGAGGCTGGTCCGCCTTGGGCGGAAAAGGCACTGTGGCCGAACTGGTCATAAGTCTGCCGCTTTTCCGGATTAGCCAAGACTTCGTAGGCCTCGGAAATTTCCTTGAATTTTTCGGCCGCATCCGAGGCTTTATTCCGGTCCGGATGAAACTGCAACGCCAGCTTCCGGTAAGCGGATTTTAGTTCCGCCGCCGAAGCGGTTTTATTCACCCCCAAGACTTCATAAAAGTCCCGTTTGGTCGCCATTACTCTTTGACCACTTCGCCTTCTTGAACCTTGTCTTTATCCGTCTTCGCCTCGGCTTCGGCGGACGAGTCGTCCGGCTTTTTTTCTTCCGGTTTCTGGTACATCGCCGCGCCGACTTTTTGAATCGACTCGGACAAATCTTTGGTCTTGGCTTCCAGCTCGTCTTTACTGCCGGATTCCAACACGTCTTTCAAGGCCTTGATCTTGGTCTCGACCTCATCCCGGTCCTCTTTTTTGACTTTATCGCCGGCGTCTTTCAACGTTTTTTCGGCGGTAAAGATCAGGCCGTCGGCCTGATTCCGGGCGTCGATCCGCTCCTTTTTGAGCTTATCCTCTTCGGCGTGTTTTTCCGCCTCCTTGGTGATCCGCTCGACCTCGTCTTTAGATAGTCCGGTCGAACCCTGAATAGTAATTTTCTGCTCTTTATTGGTCGCCTTGTCTTTAGCGGCCACGTTTAATATCCCGTTGGCATCCAGGTCAAAAGTGACTTCGATTTGGGGAATCCCCCTTAGCGCGGGCGGAATACCGTCGAGGATAAACCGGCCCAGGGACTTGTTGTCCGCGGCCATCGGCCGCTCACCCTGCAGCACGTTAATCTCCACCGAAGTTTGGTTATCGGCCGCGGTGGAAAACACCTGTGATTTACTCGTCGGCACGGTCGTATTCCGGGGAATTAAGGGTGTGGCTACCTGGCCCAAAGTTTCCAAACCTAAAGTTAAAGGTGTCACATCGAGCAAAAGGACATCAGTGACGTCGCCCATCAGCACTCCGGCTTGAATCGCCGCCCCCAGCGCCACGACTTCGTCCGGGTTAACCGATTTATTCGGCTCTTTGCCGAAAAACTCTTTGACGACCGCCTGCACCTTGGGCATGCGGGTTTGGCCGCCGACTAAGACAATTTCATCAATGTCTTTAGTGGTTTTTTTAGCGTCTTTCAAACAGGCTTTAACCGGCCCCATCGTCGCTTCAATCAGATCATCGACCAAAGACTCGAGCTTGGCCCGGGTCAGCTTCATGGTCAAATGCAGCGGGCCGTTTTTGCCTTGGGTAATAAACGGCTGGTTGATCTCGGTCTCGGTCGAAGACGACAGTTCAATCTTGGCCTTTTCCGCCGCGTCTTTAATCCGCTGCAGCGCCTGCTTATCCGCCTTCAAATCAATCCCGTTTTCTTTTTTAAATTCGCCGGCAATGTACTCAATGATTTTCTGGTCAAAGTCGTCACCGCCCAAATGGGTATCGCCGTTGGTGGCTTTAACTTCGTAAATATTGTCGCCCAATTCCAACACCGAAATGTCAAACGTGCCGCCGCCCAAATCGTACACGCAAATTGTCTGGGCTTTTTTCTTGTCCATGCCGTAAGCGAGCGCGGCCGCCGTCGGCTCATTTAGAATCCGCTCAACTTTCAGCCCGGCAATTTCGCCGGCTTGTTTGGTCGCCTGCCTTTGGGCATCGTTGAAATAGGCCGGAACGGTAACCACGGCTTTATCGACTTTAGCCCCCAGATAGGCTTCGGCATCGGCCTTGGCTTTGGCCAAGATCATGGCAGAAATTTCCTGCGGGGTGTATTGTTTGCCCTCCACTTCCACTACCGCCATGTTATCTTTACCGGCCGCGATTTTATAAGCCACCATGCCCTGGGTTTTTTTGACTTCGCTATCGCTGGTTTTCCGGCCCATTAACCGCTTGATACTATAAATAGTGTTGCCGGGATTTAACACCATTTGCCGCTTGGCCACGTCGCCGACTAAGTTTTTGGCCGGTTCGACGATGGACGGAATTAAGTTCCGGCCTTCGCTGGTCGGAATCACTTTGCCGGTCCCGCCCTCCATCACCGCCACGACCGAATTAGTGGTCCCTAAATCAATACCGATTATTTTGGACATATTTTATCCTTTCCCCACCTTAACGCGGGCGGGACGCAAAACTTTATCATTTAATAAATAGCCTTTTTGGGTGACGCTGACTACTTGGTCTTTTTTACCGGGAATGATTTCCACACACTCGGCAGTTTTCGGATCAAACGGCTGGTTAATTAAGGACATTTCTTTTACCCCTTCTTCGTCCAAAACCGTCTTCAGCTGCTGCAGGGCCAGGCCTAATCCCTGATCTTTAAGGTGGGTCGAGGCCGCTTCCAGGGCATCGACTACCGGCAGTAACTTGGCTAAAAACTGCTCCAAAACATACTTAACAAACTCCAGCCGTTCCGCCTCAACCCGTTTAGTCAGATTTTGGTAATCGGCCAGGGCCCGTTTTAATTGATCGTCTTGTGGTTGCCGATTTTTCTTGACCATAAAATTTACCAATTTTGAGAAATTTCATTGACTAAATTACCAAAGTACCGGACTACGGGAATCAGTTGCGGATAATTAAGCCGCGACGGGCCGATCACTCCCAAAGAACCGGACAACTGCGGCCCCTTAAAATCGGTAAACACCAACCCCAGCGACTGAAACCACTTGGAATCGAGGTCGTCGCCGACCAAAATATGAACGGTTTCGTCACCGGTAGCCTTGGTAAAAATCTCGTTTAGTTCGGCAAACTCGTCGATCAAAGACAAAACTTCGCGAGCAACGTCGATATCATAAAATTCCGGATTGTTCAAAATGTGGGCGTAGCCGGCGTGGTAAACATCGCCCTTGGAAGTGCAGATAATCGCCAAGTCATTGGTGGTCTCGGCCAAAACCCGGGTCACTTGGTGCAAAAATTTCTCCACTTCAAACCGCTGGTCCCAAACTTTTTCCTTGACGGCCACTTCTTCGGCGGTCGACAATTCCTGCTCTTTGACCAGTTCCCGGACGTAGTATTTCAGGGCCATCGGCGTCGGGGTCCGGCCGGCCGAAGTATACGGCTGGAGCAGAAAACCCATTTTAGTCAAGGCCACCATTTCGTTTCTGATCGTGGCCGGGGAGATGCCTAAATTGTATTTTTTCTCCAAAATAATACTGCCGACCGGTTCGGCGGTCGAAGTATACTCCTCGATAACCGTCTTTAAAATCTGGGCTTGCCTGTCAGTCAAATTCATAATTAGCACTAAACTATCACGACTGCTAACGGCTGTCAAGGGGGTTTTCTGCTAGAAAACGTCGGCGGCTAAGTTCACTCCTAACTTTTTAAAGTCCCTGTCAAAAGAAAAGATAATCTTTATCTTATTGCGCCTCATGGCCACCGCGCTCGAACAGTCAATAAAAGAAATGTTTTTCGATTTAACTCTTCTGAATAAATCCCGGCTTTCTTTATGTAAATACCGGTCAATAAATATTTCCTTAGCGTACGTGTGAATTTCACTTAAAAAATCGGTTGCCGCTGGTTTACCCAGTTTTTTGGAAATCACTGTCAATGTTTCGCCGATTATATCTGAAGAAGTATAGAATTTTGCCTTTTTTGAATTTAATTTATCTAACAGTGAATTAGCCTCATTATGAGTCGAGTCTTGGCCATCTTTAATGGCTACAAAAACATTAGTATCGATAAATACCTTAAAGGTCGTAGGCATACTTATCGTATTCGGAATCGCCAGGGCCGCTCACCGGATTAACTGCCCATTTTTTTAAAGCCTCATATTGAGACAGTTTCTTTTTTGCTTTCTTTCTAATTTTCTTGCCTTCGACTTTCACCGCTTTATCCAAAAGCTCCCGTGTCATTTGGGAAAAGGATTTACCCGCCAGGGCCGCCAATTCCTCAATGGCATATTCGTGGCTATCCTGCAGTAAAATCTGTTTTCTTACCAACATACACACCTATATTACACAACTACTAGAAAGTTGTCAAGTCTTAACGATCTTGCTATAACCAAAGTATGAATTTAAGACGAAAACGCTCGCTGGCTAAATTAATTTTTGGCGGATTACTACTAATAATTTTGAGTACCGGTTTATTTATCGGTTTGGGGTTTAAGGACAAAGTCGCCAATTTATTTTCCGAAGCCACCGGGACCAAGGCGGAAATCCGGGTGGACGCCGGCAGCAATCTGGGTGTCCTGCCCCAGCCGTGGCGCAATCTGGCCCAGGGCGGTGAAGAACCCGACACCATAACTAAAGTAGCCCAAAAAATCAAACTCCTTCAACCCAACTACATTCGGATTGACCATATTTATGATTTTTATGATGTGCCCAATGGCTGGACCAAACTAGACAGTGAAGTCAATGCGATTTTAGCCGCCGGCGCCAAACCTTTATTGGCGCTTTCCTATATGCCTAACGGTTTCGGCGCGGATATCACCGCCGCGCCGGACAACTGGAACGACTGGTACGCTTTGGTCAAAGCCACCATTGAACACTACTCCGGCAAAAACAATAAAAACATCAGCAACGTTTATTACGAAGTCTGGAACGAACCGGACCTGTTCGGCGGCTGGAAAGCTTACGGCAACAAAAACTACCTCCGGCTTTACCGGGTCTCCGCCCAAGCGGCTGCGGCAGCCAACAACACTCTGCCTTTTAAACTCGGCGGGCCGGCCACTACCGGCGCTTACCCAAACTGGATCGAGGCCCTGCTTAATTTGGTCGACGCGGAAAATTTGCGTCTCGATTTTGTTTCCTGGCATCGCTACTCGTGGGAAGCTGAAGCCTTAAGCGACGACGCCGGCCTAATAAACCGCCTATTACTCAAACATCCCCGCCTGGCCTTAAAAGAAAAACTGGTGACCGAATACGGCCCGGACCCGGAAAATAATCCGGCTTACGACACCGGCCTGGGCGCCAGCCATTTGCTGGCAACCATCCGAGCCAGTTTGGGCAAAATCCATAAAATTTTTAATTTTGAAATTATGGACGGCCCCGGTCCCGACGGCGCCGCTTTCTGGGGCCGTTACGGCTTGTTAACCCATCACGCTTCCGGGCTCCAACCCAAGCCCCGCTATAATTTACTATTATGGTTAAACCAGCTCGAAGGCCAACGTTTGGCCGTTACCGGCGAAGGCAGCTGGGTAAAAGGCATTAGCGTTGCCTCCGGCAACATTCTCCGGCTTTATTTGGTCAACTACGATCCCCGCGGGGCCCATCAGGAAACCGTTCCGATTGTCATTAACAATTTAGCTCCTGGCGGTTATCAGGTAAATTACGAGTGGTTCCAGGGCAAAACTCAAACCAAAGCCGTCCAGATTACCGGCGGCACTTTTGTTGATCAGGTATTCATGCGGCCGAACGAGATTATCCGGCTCACCCTAACTCATTAACGCCAAAAACGCTTCCTGGGGCAAATTAACCCGGCCGATTTGCTTCATTCTTTTTTTGCCTTTTTTCTGTTTAGACAGCAGTTTATTTTTGCGGCCCGGGTCGGCCGCGTGCAGTTTAACCGTCACGTCTTTGCGCCAGGATTTGATGGTCTCCCGGGCCAAAATCTTGCCGCCCATCGCCACCTGGATCGGCAGTTCAAACTGCTGCCGGGGAATCACCGCTTTCAGCTTGGCGGCCAGACGCTTGGCCACCTCGTCAATCCGGGAACGGACCACCAATTGCGCCAGCGGGCCGATCGTCCGACGGTTCAATTTAACCTCCAGTTTGACCAAATCCACCGGCCGGTAATCCAAAAAGCGCCAATCCAAACTGGCAAAACCGGAAGATAGGCTTTTTAATTGGCTGAAAAAATCCGACACCAATTCCCGCAAAGGCAAACAATAAACCAGCTGGACCTGGCTGCCGAAATACTGCTGGCTTAATAAACTGCCCCGGCGAGCCTGGGTTAACTGCATCACTCCGCCCAAATAAGCTTGGGGGGTAAAAATCGTCAACTCGATTACCGGTTCTCTAATTTGATTAATTAAAGTCGGGTCGGGCAAGTCGGCGGCGCCGGTCAGATTAATCGTTTTGCCGGAACGCAAATCCACCCGGTATTCCACCGACGGACTGGTGCTGATTAATTCCAGGTCAAACTCCAGTTCCAGCCGCTCCTGGACCACGTCGGCATGCAGCAAACCCTGAAAGCCGATCTTAAACCCGCTGCCTAAAACCGCCGAAGTCACCGGGACAAAATGCAAACTGGAATCATTGAGCGCCAACTTTTCCAGGGCCGCTTTTAAACGCAAAAAGTCAATGTTATTTACCGGGAACAGGTCCATAAACATCATCGGCTTCGGCTCCAGGTACCCCGGCAGTCCGGTGGTTTGGCTGCCGGCCAAAGTTAAGGTGTCGCCGACGCGGCAAAGACTGATGTCTTTCAGTCCGGTTGCAATATAACCCACCTCGCCCCAGTTTAAGTTTTTAGCCGGCACCATTTGAGGAGAAAAATAGCCCAGGTTTTCTGCCATAAATTCCGCTTTACTCCCTAAAAACTGCAGCCGGTCTCCGGCCGCCACACTGCCGTTGACTACCCGTACCGAAGCGATGACTCCCCAGTGCGGATGATAAAACGAGTTAAACACCAGGGTCTGAAGCGGTTGAACCGCACTGCCGCCGGGCGGCGGAATCCGGTCAATCACCGCTTTAATTAATTGAATTAGATTAGCGCCGGTTTTGGCCGAAATGGTTAAAAGCTCCTCGCGTTTAAAACCAAAACTATCAATTAAAGCCTGCTTGGTCGGTTCAATTTCCGCGTTCGGCAAATCAATCTTGTTAATTACCGGCACTAAAGTCAGATTTTGTTCAATCGCTTTGTAGGCATTGGCCAAAGTCTGGGCCTGAATGCCGGCGGTAGCATCGACCAATAAAATCGCTCCTTCGCAGGCGGCCAATGACCGGGAGACTTCGTAAGCAAAATCTACATGCCCCGGAGTATCGATCAGATTAAGGATATAAGGAATAGTATTTAGAGAATAGTGCAGGCGCACCGGGGCTAGTTTAATTGTTATTCCCCGTTCCTGCTCTATTGGGTTAGAATCTAAATAACGCTTTGGGTTCTTCACGGTTCCCGTCAGTTCCAAAAATCGGTCGGTCAAAGTCGTCTTGCCGTGGTCGATATGGGAAACCACGCAAAAGTTACGGAGCCGTGATGGGTTCATAATAGAAACGCCTTAATTTCTTAAACAAAGACGTAAAATGATTCACTTCCCTGATTTTAAATAAATACGACAAACCGACGTAAACCAACAGGCCGATTAACCCGGTCACCACGCTCAAACCGACTAATCCGAGAGTTTTAGTAGTGTTAAAAATATACCGGTCAAACCAGCGGAACGGCAGGTACAGGGCTAAACCGGTTAAAAGCGTCGCCGCGGTCATTTTCACTACCGGCAGCCAAAAAGTTTCCCAGCCAAAACCGTTAAGCTTCCGGCTTAAGGCCCAAAACAGCAGGCCTAAATGCAGAAAACTGGCCAAAGAAATTGCCAGGGCTAAGCCCAATACCCCTAAATCGGCCCGGTAAACCAGGTTAAAACTCAAGGCCACATTCGCCAGCACCGCCAGGGTACCCAGAATAAACGGGGTCCGGGTATTGCCCAAAGCGTAAAACCCGCGCACTAAAATCTGGACGGCCGATTGGGCAAAAACAGAAATAGCAAACAGGGCCACCGCCCGGCCGGTCAACAGCGTCGCTTCCCAGGGAAACGTCCGGGCGCCGAAAGCCAGCCGGACTGCCGGCAGGCGCAACACCAATAATATCATGCCCGCAGGCAGAGATAAATATAAAACCTGGTTCAGGGAATCGATCAGCAGCTGTTTGAATTTTAACAGCGAGTCATCCCGTTGGGCATCCTGGGACAGCGTCGGCAGCGCCGCCTGGCCGATGGTGGCGCCGAACAAACCCACCGGCAGACTGTTTAAATGCTGGGCAAAATAAAAAATCGCCAAACTTCCGGCCGGCAAACCGGTGGCAATAAACACCGCTACCGTCAATTCAATTTGCGACACCGCCAATGCCACCGTCCGCGGCAGCATCAGCCGGCCGATCCGCCGAACCCCCGGATGGCGCCAGTCAAACGACCAAACAAACCGGAAACCGGTCGCTTTAAGCAAGGGCAGCTGGACGATTAAATGAAGAAACGCTCCCAAAATCACGCCGGCCACCGGACCGAAAATCCCCATCGTCGAAGACAACAGCCAAATCCCCAGAATAATTCCCAGATTATAAACGATCGGCGACAGCGCCGGCACGATAAAATGCTGCTGCGACTGGAGGATGCCGGTAAAAAAATTAGAGACTAAAAAACTCAATTGAGCCAGCAGCAGCCAACGGGTAATTTGGATCATCAATTCCAGTTCGGCCGGGGAAAAACCGGGAGCGATCAACCGGCTCAAAGGCGCCGCTAACCAGAAAATTATCCCGGCTAAAATCAAAAATCCGGCTATTCCCAGACTGATTACCGTCGAGGCCACGTGCCAAGCTTCTTCTTTGTCTTTGAGCAAATAACGGGTGAATACCGGAATAAACGCAGCCGAAAGCGCCCCGACGACCAACAGTTGAAACACTATGTCCGGCAGCCGGAAAGCGGCAAAATAAACGTCCAGCTGTCCCGCAGACGCGGGATCAAAAAAATACGATGCCAAAAACCGGTCTCGCAGCAGCCCCAACAGCCGGGAGATTAAAACCGCCGTCATCAATACGGCGGCGGCGGAAAGAACGCTGTTTTGTTTTCTAAACAGGTGGTTGACCATCAAGGCTCCAGTATAGCATAATACAGTTGATGCCCATTCTTAAATCAGCTATCAAAAAACTCAAGGTTGACCGCCGCCGGGAGAAAGAAAATGCCGCCATCCGGCAAAACTATAAGGAAGCGCTGAAAGCGGCTAGGGCGAAAAAGTCCGCCGCCGCCGTCACCAAAGCCTTTAGCGCCTTGGACCGCGCCGCCAAAAAGAAAATCATCCACAAAAACAGGGCCTCCCGGTTGAAATCGCGACTGGTCCGGATCTATACTTAACCCAGAATGTCTGTCCGATCGGTTGAACTTAATCTCTTTCCCAAAGAACCTTGGGAAAGAGGCGCAATTGGCCAACTATTAACCTGGGTGTTATCGGTCGGCCGTTATGTGGTGGTCTTTACCGAGGCAATTGTCATCAGCGCCTTTTTGTACCGCTTTGGTTTGGACCGGAGCTTAACCGACTTGCGCGCTTCGGTCAAAAACAAACAGGCCCAAGTCACCTCTTTTGGCGATTTGGAAAGTTCTTTCCGGCTGGTCCAAGCCAAATTAGACCTGGTCAAATCGGTCACCGATCAACCCCGGGTGGCCACGGCGTTAACGATTTTAGGCAAAATGATGCCGACCGACGCTGTCCTGACTAACGTCACTATCAATCAGAAACAGGTCGTTATCGAAGGGGTGGTAGCCTCGCAAACCGGCCTGGCAACACTGTTAAGCCAGGCACAGGCCAAAACCGAATTCAACGACGTGGTTTTAGAAAACGTCAAGTCCGCCGCCGACAAAAACTCCGGCATCGAATTCCGCTTAACCCTTACTTTTAAAACCATATGAACTTATCCGAAAAACTCACCGGCCGGACCAGCTACTTCCAATACTACAATCGTTTAAAATTGACGTTCGGCCGGCCGACGGCCAAAGTTTCCTCGCTGGCCATCCTGACTATTTTTACGGTCATCTTTTTCATTCTGTTCGCGATTATGCCCACCTTTAAAACCATTGCTTCTCTCCGGCGGGAAATTGACGACACCAAAACCGTCGAGGCCAAACTCCGGCAAAAAATCCAGGCCTTGGACCAAGCCGAAATCCTGTTCGGCCAAGTCAGCCCCGGTTTAAACAGTCTAAACTTAGTCCTGCCGCCGGGGCCGGAATTTGAACGGTTAGCCTGGCAGTTCTATTGGCTGGCCGGACAAAACCAGCTCACTATCGTCAACGGCACCCTTAATGAATTCAAGGCTGATTTTGTGCCGGTTGATCTCACTTTAACCGGCAGCTATCCCAATATAAAAAAATTTGTGGACGGCATAAACCGCCTGGACCGTTTGATCGGGATTGATGAACTGACCATTTCCGCTAAAGCCGTCCGTTCCGCCGACGGCACCTTAAGCGCCAACTTCAAACTAAAAGCTTTTTACTTAAAATCCTTATGATTACTAAAATCTATGCCCAGCGGCTGAAAAAAGACCTCATGCGGCTGGCAATTTTCTCCTTAATCACTGTGGTAATTTGGCTGGGTTTGGCCACCCACCGGTCCCTGACCAAATCGCAAATTAAACCCGACGTCCAAAAACAGCTGGAGCCCTTGACGGCCTCTTTGGAGCTTGACACCCTGGAGCAAGTTAAGTCAAGGCCCGAAACCCCGCCAATTGACTGGATTTTGTTTGGACCGACGCCATTGGCTACTATTAGCGCCGAACAAAATGATCAATCTGAAACTGACTAAAATCCATTTTCCCACCGCCTTGGGCCTGCTGATTTTACTGGTGGCGATCGGCGTCGGCCTTTATTGGGTTAAAAATAAAACCGCCCCCGACTCCGCTTCCGGCCAAACCCTGGCGCCTAAGCAGGTCCGCTTAACCAACGTTACCGATAGCAGTTTTTCAGTTTCCTGGACCAGTGACCAACCGACTAACGCCAAAGTTAAAATCGGCACCGACTTAAACAACCTCAAAGACCGGTTCGGCGACGACCGGGACCAGCTCTCCGGCGAAACCGGCAGTTTTGAAGTCCATTATCTGACGGCGAAAAATCTCACTCCCAACACCAAGTACTATTTTAAAATCGAGTCGGGCGGCAAATCCTTTGACAATCAAGGCAAGCCGTTTGAGATTACCACCGGCCCGACTTTAGGCAGTCCGCCGGGTGCCGACCCGGTTTACGGCACGGTTTTAACCGCCGCTAAAACCCCGGCCGAGGGTGTAATTGTCTATGTCAATTTAGCTAACGCCGCGCCTTTATCCGCCCTGGTTAAGTCCGGCGGCGACTGGGCCTTATCTCTTTCCACCGCCCGGACCAGCGATTTGAAAAGTTATTTAAATTACGACGCTCAGGCGACGATCGTCAACCTGCTGATCCAGGGCGGCCGGCAAGGAACGGCCCCGGCGATTACCACCACCGCCAATGACAACCCGGTACCGGACATTATTTTAGGCCAGTCGCACGACTTCCGCCGGGCACCCCTGGCCGCGGCCGAAACCCCAATTGCCTCCGGCAGCGGCAATTTTTCCCTTGAACCGCTGATTGCCCAAAACCAACCGCCGGCTACCCCCAGCGGTGAAGTCACTTTAGAAAACCCCGGCGTTGACGGCGAAGTCATCAACGCTACCCAACCGGCCTTTATCGGTTCCGGCCCGCCGGGCACGGTCCTGGCCATCGAAATCCACTCCGATGACACCTATACCGGCACCGCCACTATCGGTAAGACCGGCGACTGGGAATTCATCCCGCCGCAGGGACTCTCCAGCGGCGAGCATTCCATTACTATTGCTTATCTTGATTCCGGCGGCGTCGAACAAAGTCTGAACCGCAGCTTTGTCATCGCCGCGGCCGGGCAGACGGACGTGCCGGCAATTACCGCCACGCCATCGGGAGAAATCAGTACCGATTCCGGCCGGACCTCGATGCCTTCTACTGCCGGCGGGGTGCCTCACCCCGGGGCCGGCGATATTTCTTTACTATTATTATTAACCGGTGCCGGCTTGCTCATTGGTGGCTTACAAATTAAAAAAGTTGTATAACTAATTTATGGACGATCTTGGCCTGCAGCAAACTCCGCTTTCGCCCGCCACAGCTTCAGCGACGGCGGGTCAGCCGTCGGCCCCCCCCGTTCAACCGGAAACACCGGTAATCACTCCGCCCAAAAAAAAGTTTCCGTTTAAGCCGGTAATTGGCACGCTGGTGGCCTTACTCCTCGTCGGCGGCACGGTGTTTCTCTCCCGCCAATTGATCCAGCAGCGCCAAACCGTCGAACAACAAGCTGTCGGCCAGCCCGGCACCTGCAAAGATCGATCAAAAACCGATTGTAATGGTTGTGGACCGGAAAAAGGACCAGACGACAAACGCTACGAATGTGTGTGGAGAAAGGGAGAGGATGGGGAAATGGAATGTAGAGAAGGCAAAGAGTGTGTTAATGGTAAACCACCGCTTGTTTGTGAAGATTTAATTACTGATTGCACTGATAATTGTGCTAAGGGTGGAGAGAGTCCACCAGGTCCCGATGGTTGTTATAAATGCGGTGGTTACAATGGAAACAGTGAGTTTTGTATTAAAGGCTCATCTCAATATACTTGTTTCCAAGTTGGTGTTGCCTGTAAAGACTGGTCACTAAACACCGGGTGCCCTACCACGCCGGTAAACACTTATTACTGTAAAGGTGTTACTGCATTTGTTCCGGGTGGTTGTGCTGAAAATGATCCACTTCCCGGTGGTGTTCACTATTTCAATACCACTAATACTATTGCTGGTCCTTGTGGAATTACCGGTAACTGGTGTGGTGAAATCCAAGTAGATCAAATAAAAAATGCTTCGGGCCAAGATTGCACAAATCATGATATTCCCGGATGTAATTCTTATGAACAACTTGACGATAACTGTGATGAAAATCCGCCGGCGAGTCCGTCACCGTCACCGTCGCCCACCGCAACTATTCCGGATTGCACCAGCTTAACCACGACGGCCGATCTAAATAATCTGAAAATTGGCACAGAATACTCCTTTCAATTAACTGCCGGGGGGACAGCGCCGATTACCGGCGTAAGAATGTCTACTTATGGCAATAGTTGTTCAGATAATCCATCAGATGATCCACAAACCGTTGCCGGTCCTGCTTCCGGTCCGGGAACTTACACGATTAAATGGACGCCGGCCAAAGCCGGTCCGTTTACCGCTTATGGCCGGATTTGGAATGATGGAATAGCCGAATGCCGGGCTGACTGTGTAGATGGCCCGCCGCGATACTTATGTCCTAATGCTCAAGCCTGTAAATTAACGGGAACAGTAATCACGGACTCAATTATGAGTTGTGTGGATTTAACCAAAAATATTGTTGCGCCGAAGTTAAATGACACTGTCACTTTCACCTGCCAAGGGGCTAACTTTTCTTCAGTGGCACCGGTGGCCCAATTCCGCACCAATCTTGGCGGCGCAACATTTCTCAAGCCTTTTAAACCGATAGCGCTCGTCAACAATCAAGCCACTACTCAAATTCCTATTTCGGCAGTCGGCAATTGGTTAGTCCAATGCCGCGTCTGCACTGATTATGATCATACTATTGTAGATAATAATGACACTAATACCTACTGTACTAACTGGGGACAGGCAAACTAATATGAAAAATAACAATAAATGGCTATTATGGGGACTAATCGGCTTTACCGCCATTTTACTGACTACGGCCGTAGTCTTGTTTTTCCAGTTAAAACAGCCGGCGCCCACCCCCTCGCCCACCCCTAAACCCAGACCTACCACCTCGCCCCAACTGCCGCAGGTCCAGGAAACGACCACTGAAGAAGTCTGCAGTTTGAGTTTTACCGTCGGTGCCTCTCCCAGCCCCAGCCCCAGCCCCAGCCCATCACCATCGCCGTCACCATCGCCATC
>Ga0210044_10006244_pt1 | contig 15816 bp, 13 predicted proteins | sample CryGey13umfilter_2_FD_183959 | JGI IMG/M metagenome (GOLD analysis project Ga0210044, IMG submission 183959) | Groundwater microbial communities from aquifer in Utah, USA - Crystal Geyser 4/9/14 3 um filter (SPAdes) (version 2) | ecosystem: Environmental > Aquatic > Deep subsurface >...
GATCCGCCGACCTGTCTTCCCGCAGCGAGTGGGACACGGGCTCCTATCCGAGGTCAGCGGCCTTCAGCCCCGACGACAGCGTGCTCGCTGCGCTCACCGGGGCGCTGCGGTTCTCCAGGGTGGACAGCCACCTCGCGACCGGCTCCGCCGTCCGCCTGCCGGACTGCCCCTGGTCCCGCTCCAACTGCGTGCGCTGGATGCGAGACGGATCCGGGGTCGTGGCGCTGACCGGGTGCGCTGCCCACAACGGCACGACGCGCGTGCTCTATCAGCCCATCTGAGCGCCGACCGGAGCCGCGAGCCTCAGCCCGCGATTACGCGCTTGGCTTCACTGACCACGTGCGCGGCGGTGATGCCGAGCTTCTCGTACAACTCCTCGGCCGGTGCCGAGGCGCCGAAGCGGTCGAGGGTGACGTAACCTCCATCGAAGCCGACGTACCCCTCCCAGCCCTGGCGAACGCCCGCCTCCACCGCCACGCGCGCGCGCACGGCGCGAGGCAGCACGGACTCGCGGTAGGCGTCGTCCTGCGCATCGAAGAGCTCGAAGCAGGGCATGCTGACCACGCGGGCCCGGACGCCCTCGGACGCGAGCTGCTCCCGCGCCTCGAGCGCCAGGCTCACCTCACTGCCGGTCGCCATCAGGATCACCTGGGGCGCACCGCCGTCGGCGTCCGCCAGCACGTAGCCACCGCGCAGGGCTAGCTCCGCTGCGCCCAGGACCGTTCGGTCGAGCGTCGGCACGTTCTGTCGGGTGAGGGCCAGCGCCGCCGGTCCGTGCCACTCGAGCGCCGCCCGCCAGCACGTTCGCGTCTCGTTGGCGTCCGCGGGACGGAAGACGGCGAAGCCCGGGATCGCGCGCAGCGCTGCCAGGTGTTCCACCGGCTGGTGCGTGGGCCCGTCCTCGCCCAGGCCGATCGAGTCGTGGGTGTAGACGTAGCGCGTGTTCAGACCCATCAGCGCCGCGAGCCTCAAGGACGGACGCATGTAGTCGCTGAAGACCAGGAAGGTCGCGCCGAAGGGGATCACGCCGCCGTGCAGCGCCATGCCGTTGACGGCCGCGCCCATGGCGTGCTCGCGAATGCCCCAGTGCACGTTGCGCTCGCCCATCGTCGTGGGTGTCATGGCCTCACCCGGCAGCTGCACCAGGTTGGAGCCGGCCAGATCCGCCGACCCACCGACGAGCTCCGGTAGACGCTCCGCCAGCGCCGCGATGACCTTGCCGCTCGCCTTGCGCGTGGCCAGGCCCTTCGCGTCCGTCGGGAACTCCGGCAGTCCGTCGAAGCAGCCCGCCGGGCACGTGCCCACGAGTCGACGCGTGAGTTCGGCCGCGTCCTCGGGGAAGGCCTTCGCGTAAGCCGCCAAGCGCACGTCCCAATCCGCCGACGCCTTCGCGCCCTTGGCCAGCAGCCCGGCCTTCACTGCGGTCAGCTCGGCCGGCACGTAGAAGGGCTCCGTCGGCCAGCCCATGACCGCCTTGGTGGCGGCGAGCTCCTCGGCTCCCAGAGGCGAGCCATGCACACCGGAGGTGTCCTGCTTGTGCGGCGCGGGATAGCCGATGGTCGTGCGGACGCGGATGAAGCTGGGCCGTGGATCCTCGAGCGCCGCCCTCCCCGCCACCTCGATGGCGTCGACGTCCTGCCCATCGTCGACGCGCTGGGTGTGCCAGCCGAAGGCCGCGAAGCGCGCCACGACGTCCTCCGTGAACGTGATGTCCGTGCGCCCGTCGATGGTGATCTGGTTGTCGTCCCAGAAGACGACGAGGTTGCCGAGCCCCAGGTGTCCCGCGAGGGAGGCCGCCTCGGAGCTGATGCCCTCCATCAGATCGCCGTCGGAGGCGATCACCCAGATGGTGTGGTCGAAGAGCGCGTGCCCCTCACGATCGAAGCGACCCGCGAGGTGACGGCCCGCCATGGCCATGCCGATCGAAGTCGCGATGCCCTGACCCAGAGGACCCGTGGTGATCTCGACGCCCGGCGTGTGGCCGTACTCGGGGTGTCCGGGCGTCCGGCTGCCCCACTGCCGAAAGTTCTTCAGGTCGTCGAGGCTGACGTCGTAGCCCGTAAGATGCAGCAGCGAGTACTGCAGCATCGAGGCATGGCCACACGAGAGCACGAACCTGTCGCGACCGGCCCAGTCGGGGCGCGCCGGATCGTGCCGACGCAGGCGACTCCAGATGGCCCAACCCAGCGGTGATTGACCCATGGGCGCGCCCGGGTGGCCGCTGTTGGCCTTCTGCACGGCGTCCATGGAGAGGCCGCGAAGGGTGTTCACGGCAAGCTGGTCGAGATCCTGAGGCATGCGTCCGCTCGTGCTTTCCCGACGCCCTGAGGAAGACCACCGACGTCGACGGCGGCTTCATAACACAGGCCGCGGCGAGATCGCGACGCCGGGTGGAGGCTGCGACGCGTGACCGGCGAATTCAGTCGCCGAGGGGCCGGAACATGCGCTCGGCCGCGCCAGCGGCCATGAGGTAGGGCTTGGGCCAGGGCAGGTCGTAGCCCAGTCCGGCCGCGGCGTGGCGCGTCAGGTAGGGATCGGCCAGATGTCCGCGGGCGACGGCGACGAGATCGGCCCGACCCGCGAGCAGGATGGTGTTGATGCGGTCCTGATCCCAGATGGCGCCGACGGTCATGGTCGGGATGCCGACCTCGTTGCGGATGCGCTCGGCGAAGGGCGTCTGGTACGCGCGTCCGTAGACCGGCTGCGCGTCCGGCGTGGTCTGCCCGCTCGATACATCGACGACGTGGGCGCCGTGCGCTTTCAGCATGGTCGCGAGCGCCACCGCGTCTTCGATGTCGAAGCCGCCCGGCACCCAATCCGTCGCGCTGATGCGCACGCTCAAGGGCAAGTCGGGGTGCTTCTCGCGCACGGCGTCGAGCACCTCCAGCGGGAAGCGCGCACGGGCCGCGAGATCGCCGCCGTACTCGTCCGTGCGCCGATTCGTCAGCGGCGTGAGGAAGCTCGAGAGCAAGTAGCCGTGGGCCATGTGCAGCTCGACGAGGTCGAAGCCAGCGCGCACGGCGCGGCCCGCGGCGGTCACAAAGGCCTCGCGCACGCGCACCATGTCGTCGCGGGTCATCTCCTGCGGCGTCTGGTTCGTCGCCTTCCACGGCACGGCCGACGGCGCGATCAAAGGCCAACCCTGCTCCAGCGGCTCGTTGACGCCGAGCCAGGGCCGCTTGCACGCGCCCTTGCGACCCGCGTGTCCGAGCTGCACGCCGAACTTGGTCGACGACTGCGCGTGCACGAAGTCCACGATGCGCGCCCAGGCGGCGACGTGCCCGTCGTCGTACAGACCGGTGCAGCCGTCCGAGATGCGCCCCTGGGCGAGCACGTCGGTCATCTCCGCAATCAACAGCCCGGGGCCACCGATCGCGCGGCTGCCGTAGTGGACCAGGTGCCAGTCTCCGGGCACGCCGTCCTGAGCCGAGTACTGGCACATGGGCGAGACGACCACGCGGTTGTCGAGCCTGAGCCCACCGACGTCGAAGGGCGTGAACATGGCGGGGACGAGGGGCGCGTCCGACGCGTTTGGCAGCTCCCGTTCGCGCATGTAGTCGCGATCCAACGCTTCGATGTAGGCGGCGTCGCGCACTCGCATGTTGTCGCGCGTGATGCGCCGCGAGCGGCTGAGCAGGCTGAAGGCGAAGGCGGGCGTGGGCAGCTTCACGTGCCGACGCGTCTCCTCGAACCAGCGCTGGCTCTGGGCGGCGGCCTTCTGCGTGCGCCCGACGCGATCCTTGCCCACCTGCTCGTAGCGCGCGAGCGCCGCCGGGACGTCGGCTTCGGACTCGAGCGCGCGCACGAGATCGATGGCGTCCTCCATTGCCATCTTCGTGCCCGAGCCGACGGAGAAGTGTGCCGTGTGCGCGGCGTCTCCGAGCAGCGCGACGTTGCCGTGACTCCAGTGCTCGCAGCTGAGCGTGCGGAAGCGAATCCACTCGGAGTGGTTCGCCATCAAGGGCTGCCCGCCCAGGACCTGATGAAAGGCCTGCTCGAGGAAGCGGAGGTTCTCCTGCTCGGAGCGCGTGCCGAGCTTCAACGCCTCGAAGGTCTCGGCGTCCGTCTCGACGATGAACGTGCTCGTCTCTGGCTCGAACTGATAGGCGTGGCATTGCAGCACGCCCTCGGGCTGCTCGACGAAATCGAAGGTGAAGGCCTCGAAGCGCTGACGCGTCCCGAGCCACATGAAGTGGCACTCGCCCCACTCGATGCTGGGCACGAAGTGGTCATGGAAGCGTTCGCGCACGGCGCTGTTGATGCCGTCCGCAGCCACGATAAGGTCGGCGCCCGCGAGCGTGGCTGGATCGTCGATGGCATCCTCGTAGCGCAGCTCGACGCCGAGCTCCTCCGCACGGAAGCGCAGCTTCTCCAGCATGCGTCGGCGCGAGATGCCGCAGAAGCCGTGTCCGCCCGAGCGCACGACGTCGCCGCGATGACGCACGTCGATGCGGTCCCAGTAGGCGAAGCCCTCGCGCATCGAGCGGTAGCTCTCGGCGTCGGCGAGCTCGAGGTTGCCCATGGTCTCGTCCGAGAACACGACCCCCCAACCGGCGACCAAGTCCGCCGGGCTGCGCTCATGCACCACGACCTCGGCCTGAGGGAAGGCGCGCTTGGCGAGGATGGCGAAGTAGAGCCCGCCCGGCCCTCCGCCGATGCAATGCAGGGAGCGCGGCTGCGCGCCTCGAGGTGTCGTCATGACGCCCTCCGTCGGATCGATGGTAGTGCCCGCTGCGCGGCTACTGGAAGTGATAGTTCAGCGCGAGGGACGCGATGTTGTAGCTGGCGGTGAAGTGCCCGGCGTTGATGTTCGTGTGCTGACGCGACGCAGGGTCGTTGTTGTCGATGGCCGCCTGATCCAGAGCGACTGTCTGCACGATGCTGCTGTCGCCCTCGGTGACCGTCTCGTCGCGCTGCAAGACGTGGGCATAGGCCAACGAGATGTCGAGCTGTCCGAGGCGCACGGTGAGGCCGCCGTGCAGACCGACGCGCTGACCGGGGATGAAGTCGACCTGCGTGAAGCCCCGCTTGAGACCCGAGGTCTCGAAGGAGACGCCGGCGCGCAGCGCGGCCAGACCGGGGATCACGTTGTAGTCGCCGCCGAGGTTCAGCCGCAGCTGGTCCCGCCACTGATGCGCGAGGTGGATGTTCTCGGGCAGCGAGAGCGGGGAGCCGCCGCTCTCCACGATCAGCGCCGGGCGCGAGCCATCGGCCTGGTTGGGGATGTGCGCCGTGAACTCGTCCACGCGGCTGTTCATCTCGTAGGTGGCGTCGAGCTCGATGTCCCAGCGCTCGTTGCTCATCTGGTCTTCCACGCGGCCCGAGAGGCGGCTCACGGCGGTGGGATCCGCCGGGCGCGGCGCGATGCGGTCGGCGTAGCGCACGGCCACGGTCGCATGCCAGGGCTGGGGCGCGTCGAGGGAACTGGGGAGGTGCTGCTTGTCGTGCGTCCAGCCGGGGCTGTTGTCGTAGAAGGTGCCCTCGAGGTCGACGTTGCCGGTGGCGTGGACGTCGTCCTGCCACATGAAGCTCGCGACGATGTCGAGGCTGTCGATGGGCACGATGTGAACCGACGCCGTGATGCGCGGGATGAAGGCGTCGACGGCGTGGAGCTTGGTGTAGATGTCCTGCCCGTACTCTTCGCCACGGTTGCCACGGGTGATGCTGGTGAAGTCGAAGATGCCGAAGCCCGAGCCGAAGGTGACGCCGAAGCGGAAGCGCGGATCCGGCGCGTAGGCCACGGTGACCGACGGGAAGGCGATCACCAGGTTTTGCTCGATCAGGTTGTAGCGCGCAGGGGATGGGATGCGGCCACCCGCGCTGCCCACGCCGGTGAAGGCGACGGTGCCATCCGTCGCGCTGCCGAAGAGCGTGTGACCCGCGGCGTTGTCAGCCAAGAGGCCGATGCCGACGCCGAGGTCCTTGCGAATGCGCCAGGTGAAGAGCAGCGCCGGGATGATGCCGGGGGGGCCGGAGTTGCAGACGCGAGGATTGGCAGCGGTGGTGCCGCTGTCGAGCATCATCTGCTCTTCCGCAGGTGAGGCCTGAGGGGGCACGTCGGTGCTCAAGCCGAAGGCGCTGGGTACGTCTTCCGTATACACGGTACCGTTGCCAGCCATGCCATCCGGCACGGGCGCGGCGCCGGCCGCCGCGAAGTCAGCGTACGCGCCGTGACGCCCCGTGCGCGTGAAGCACGACGAGTAGAAGTCTACGTTGGCGTTCAGGCTGAGCTGCATGCCCGGCAAGGCCGCGAGGTTGGCCGGGTCGTACTGCATGGCCATCGGGTCGTCGGCACGGGCGGCGAAGGCACCACCTCGACCGAGGGGACGTGTGCCAGAGGCGCCGTGCTCGATGCCACCGGCGAGGGCAACACCCGGTGCGGCGCCATAGACCACGGCCGCCACGAGAAGAAAACTCGTCAACTTGCTGCGCATACGAATATCCCGTCCTTCGCTGAACTGCTGGAGAGGATACGCGCTGGCCATGGGCCAGGGGAAGCCCGAAGGCGATCGTCGCCGAAGCGGTGAGACGCGGAAACTCACAGCCTGCGATGCAGAGGAGCTCGACATCGCGTTGCCGAGAGGCTCGTCGTAGCGGGAATCGCCGCCTACGTTTCGATCGTGCGCCCGCGCGCTTCGGCGCCAATCACGCGATAGATGGACACATCTTCAGTCCGAGAAGTCGCCGCGACCGCCGTAGTCGTCCTCTTGGATGTTCTCGAAGCGCGTGAACTCGTTCTTGAAGCGCACGCGACAGGTGCCCGTCGGACCCGACCGCTGCTTGCCGATGATCACCTCGGCGATGCCGCGATCCTCGGACTCCTTGTTGTAGACCTCGTCGCGATAGATGAACCAGATGGTGTCGGCGTCCTGCTCGATGGCGCCCGACTCGCGCAGATCCGAGAGCTGCGGGCGTCGGTCGTTGGAGCCGCGCGACTCGACGCCACGGTTCAGCTGCGACAGCGCGATGATGGGAAGCTCCAGCTCCTTGGCCAGACCCTTCAACGAGCGGCTGATCTCGCTGATCTCCTGCTCGCGGCTGTCGTTGCGCGAGCCCGAACGCATCAGCTGCATGTAGTCGACGACGATCAGCGAGAGATCGCACTCGGCCTTGAGTCGGCGCGCCTTGCTGCGCAGCTCGAGCACGCTCAGCGCGGGCGTGTCATCGATCCACATCTTCATGTCCGTCAGGCGGCCGGCCGCTTCGGCCAGACGAGGCCAGTCGTCACGCGAGAGGTTCGCCGTCCTGAGGCGTCCACCATCCACGCGCGCCTCGCTACACAAGAGGCGCTTGACGAGCTGCACCTTCGGCATCTCGAGGGAGAAGACCACGACGCTGGCCTTGGCGGAGGCGCAGGCGTTGGCCGCGATGTTCAGCGCGAAGGCCGTCTTGCCCATGCCGGGGCGCCCGGCGACGACGATCAAGTCGCCCGGGTGCATGCCGGCGGTCATCCGGTCCACCTTCTCGAAGCCGGTGGAGAGCCCGGTGATCGACTCGCCACGCTTGGCGGCCTCGCTGATCTCCGCGAAGGTGCGCACGACCACATCACGCACGTGCTCGTAGGGCGTCCGACTGCGCTGCTTGGCGACCTTGAAGACCTCGGACTCGGCCATGTCGAGGAAGCTGTCGAGCTCGCCGTAGTCCGTGTAGCCCGTGGCCGCGACCTCATGACAGATGCCGATGAGCTTGCGGACGATGGCCTTCTCGAGCACGAGGTTGGCGTGCGCCTGGATGTTGGCGACCGTGGGGATCGTGTTCGTGAGCGAGAGCAGGTACTCGTCGCCACCCACCGCCGGCAGACGCGAAGACTGGGCGAGCTCCTCCCGTAGGGTGATGTCGTCCACGGGCTGGCCGCGCTGAAAGAGCGAGACCATGGCGGCGTAGATGGTGCCGTTGGCGTCGGAGTAGAAGTCGTCCTCGGAGAGTGTCTCGAGCACGACGTTCATCGCGTCGTTCTCGAGCAAGATGCCGCCGAGCACGGCGCGTTCGGCCTCGAGGGCGTTGGGCGGGACGCGCCCCTGCGTTCTACGGTCGGGCATGGTGGAGGTGACTGCTCATGGGGGAGAGAAGGACTACACGTTGGCGCGGTGCGCGCAATAGGGCCCGCCGGATTCGCTCGCGCGGGACGGAATGAAGACGGGGACGAAGCGTGGGCCTCGTCCCCGTGATCGTGGATCCCCGTGGTCTTCGCTCAGCTCTCGCTGGCGGTGACCTCGAGGGTGAAGGAGGCCTCGATGCCGCCCGCGAGTCGCACCCCGATGGCGTAGGAACCCACCATCTTGATGTGCTCCTCGGGCATGCCGAGCTTGCGACGGTCCACGTTGTAGCCCTTGGTCACGAGCAGCTCAGCCACCTCGATGGCGGTCACGGAGCCGTAGAGCCGACCGCCGTCACCGGCGGGCTTGGCCACGGACAGCGTCACGTTGGCCATGGCCTCGGCGATGCCGCGCGCTTGCTCCTGCTCGCGCTTGGCCTTGGCCTGAGCGAGCTTGGTCTCGTGCTCGATCTCCTTGATGTTCGCGCGGGTGGCCACACAGGCCAGGCCACGCGGCAGCAGGAAGTTGCGGGCGAAGCCGGGGCGCACGCGGACGACTTCGCCCGTGTGACCGAGATGATCCACGTCCTCCTTGAGGACGACTTGCAGATGGGAAGCCATGGTCTACCTCAGTCGATCGCGGTGTAGGGGAGGAGAGCGATGTTGCGCGCGCGCTTGATCGCCACGGTGAGCTGACGCTGTTGCTTCGCGCTCAGGCCGCTGATGCGACGCGGCACGATCTTGCCGCGGTCCGTGATGAAGTAGCGGAGCTTCTGCGGATCCTTGTACTCGAAGACGAAGTCCGCATCGATCGTGAAGGGAGGCGCCTTCTTGCGGCTTCCACCGCTGCTGCGGCCACCGCCACCGTTGCCCCCGCGCTCGCCGCGGTCGCCGAAGTCACCGCCGCCGATTTCGCCAGCGCTGCTGCGACGGCGCATGCCCATCGGGTCGGCGTCGGAGCGGCCTTCACGAATGACGGCGCCCTTCTGCCGGGTCTCGTCCAGGTCGGGCATGTCGTCTGCATCGAAGTTGTCGTCGTTCATGTCAAACCTCCTCGTCCGCGTCGTCGTCTGCGTCGGCCGGACTCTCGTCCTCACCGGATTCGTCCTCGCCGTCCATAGCGTCGTCGCCGTCGCTGGCGTCGCCGTCGCTCTCAGCCACACCGGCCGTGGCGCCCTCGTAGCCCTCGGCGGACCGCGGCTCGAGACGAGACATACCCAGCCGGCTGGCCAAGCTCTCCTCCTCGTAGGGCTCCTCGTCGTCCTCGATGGCCTCAAACTTCACGGCCTCGGGATCGACCTCGACGGTGCTGGGATCGATGCGGTCGCGCAGCACGATGGTCTGGTAGCGAATCACGTCGTCCATCAGGCGCAGGTTGCGCTCGAGCTCAGCGACGGCGTCGTTGAACGCGACGTACTTCACGTACACGAAGATGCCGCGGCTCTGCTTGTTGATCTTGTACGCCAGCTGACGACGCCCCCAATGGTCCACCTGCGTGAGGTGACCACCGAGACGTGCGATCACGTCGGCGACTCGGGTTCCGACCTTCTCGGCATCTTCGGCGACCACATTGGACCGCAAGATGTAGATGGTCTCGTATTCGCGCGCCCAGCGGGTGGGCGCCTTTGCTTTGGCAGCAGTCAAGGGATTCCTCCTGGTCAGTGGCCCCGGCGAGATGCCGGAACGAGGCAGGTCTGCACTTGGGCGTAGCGCCAAAGTCCAGACAAGAGCACGCCCTATAGCGGATCCCCGAGGGGCACGCCAGCCGAAGGCAGCGCGGGCCGAGCCTGCTTTCGCCCACCCACCCACGCCCCTGCGCGCAGCCGGGAGCTCAGCGGCGATTGAAGCGATTCATCGCCAGCGCGGCGCCGTCGCGCAGCACGTCCTCCACCCCGACGGCGGCCCGGTCGATGACGTCGGGCAGCTCGGCGCGTTCGACGGCCGCGAAGTCCGAGAGCACGTAGCCCTCGGGGCGTCCCGATCGAGGACGGTCGATGCCGAAGCGCAGCCTGACGAAGTCATTGCCTCCGCAGCATTGGATCATGGACTTGAGGCCGTTGTGACCCGCCGTGCCACCACCGAGCTTCAGGCGCAGCTGACCGAAGGGCAGGTCCATCTCGTCGTGAATCACGAGCACGTTCGTGAGGGGAACCTTGAAGAAACGCATGGCGCGCTGAACGGAATCACCGCTCAGGTTCATGAAGGTCATGGGCTTCAGCAGCAGCGCCTCTCGTCGCGCGAAGCTCGCCTTGGCGAACATGCCCTGGAACTTGTCGCGCAGCGCGGGCGCACCCCAGCGCTCGGCCAACGCGTCGACGACCATGAAGCCGACGGTGTGCCGATTGTTGGCGTACTTCGGCCCTGGATTGCCGAGACCTACGATCAACAGCGGGGCGTCCACAGCGAGAGCCTCTTGATCGGCCTGCGCCCGTCACGGCGCCCATGGGGGGACGACGTGACGAGGCGTGGCAGCTGAAACTAGGCGTCGGCGCCTTCACCCTTGGCCGCGTCGGGATCCTCCGCAAGAGCCTTGCGGGGTTCGACGATGGTGGCCAGGGTGCGCTTGGGCGAGAGAGAAACCGTGAGCCCCTCGGGCAGCACGAGATCCGCCACGGTCACGCTCTGGTGCATGTCCAGGGAAGTGACGTCATGGACGATCTTGGCCGGGATGAGATCCGGCGTGGCGCGTACCGGCAGGGAGCGCGTCGTGACGTTGAGCACACCACCGCGGTGAACTCCGATGGCCCGTCCGCTGACGTCGAAGGGCACGAAGGTGTCGACCGGCTTCTCGAGCGAGACGCGGTAGAGATCGACGTGCAGTGGGGCGTGGGTGACCGGATCCTGCTCGAGGTCACGAACGAGCGCGAGCTCGATCCGACCGTCTAGCGCGATCTCGATCAGCGCGTTGCGGCCGTGGGGCCCACGCAAGATCCGGGTAATGTCGGCGGGCGAAATCGTCAGCGGCGTGGCTTCCACCCCGGGACCGTAGAATACGGCCGGGATCTTGCCTTGCATACGCAGCCGACGCGCCGGCCCCTTTCCGCACGAAGTGCGGACCTCAGCCGTGAGCGTCTGCTTTTCCATCAGGTTTTTCTCTTCTGAACTTGGGTTGTCATGAGGGGTTACCAGGGGCCCACGACCTGCGGACCACCGGGCTTCAACGGGCTCACACGAAGAGTGAGCTCACCGAATCGCTGTGATGGATGCGCCGAATCGCCTCGCCGAGCAAGCGGGCCACCGAGAGCACCCGGAACTTGCCCGTGGCCAGGGCGGCCTCGGACAGGGGAATCGTGTCCGTGACCAGGACCTCTTCGATGCAGGAGGCCGCGATGCGCTCGACCGCCGGTCCGGAGAGCACGGGGTGGGTCGCGGCCGCGATCACCTTCTTGGCCCCGGCCGCCATCAGCGCTGCGGCGCCGTTGGTCAGAGTACCGGCCGTGTCGATCATGTCGTCCATCAGCACGCACTCGCGACCTTCGATGTCACCAATGATGTGCATGACCTCGGAGACGTTGGCCTCCTCGCGGCGCTTGTCGATGATCGCGAGATCGGCGCGGATGCGCTTGGCGTAGGCGCGCGTTCGCTCCACACCGCCAGCGTCGGGCGAGACGAAGACGGGGACCTCGGTGAAGCGGGAACGCAAGCTGTCGAGGAAGACCGGCATGGCATAGAGATGATCGAAGGGCATGTTGAAGAAGCCCTGGATCTGACCGGCGTGGAGATCCATCGCGACCACGCGCGTGATGCCCGACGCGCTGATCAGATCAGCCACCAGCTTCGCCGTGATCGGCGTGCGCGGCGCGGCCTTGCGGTCCTGTCGCGCGTAGCCGTAGTAGGGCATGACGGCGGTGATGGAGCCGGCGGAGGCTCGCTTCAGCGCGTCGCACATGACGAGCAGCTCCATCAGGTTGTCGTTCACCGGCGAACAGGTCGGCTGCACGACGTAGACGTCGGTGCCGCGCACGTTCTCCTGGATCTGCGCGAAGCACTCACCATCCGAGAAGCGAGCGATGCGGCAACGCCCAAGGCGTGATTCGAGGTAGTCGGAAATACGCTCGGCCAACTCGGGGTTGGCGTTGCCCGTGAAGATGCAGATGGATTTCAGCACCGCATGCGCTCCCTTTTCGTGGGGTCCGCAGCCGTGGCGGGGACGAGTGGACGAGGACGTGCGCCGCGGCTTCCCACGCAATCGACAGGTCGACGCGCGAGCGGCGCTCAGGTAGCAAGCAGCCTCCGGGGTGTCAACCGTCCCCGCCGAAGTGCCGAGTTCCAAGGCCATGAGCGTGTCCAAGAATGCGACGGCGAGTCCGCGCGTGCCCTTCCTCGACGATCTGCGAGGGCTGGCCGTGGTGGCGATGTTCGTCTGGCATACGACGGACGCCTGGTTGAGGCCGAGCCTGAAGGCGGGTGAAGGCTTCACGGCCCTGCGCATCTTCGGGGGCATGGCCGCTCCCCTCTTCCTCTTCCTGGCAGGGGCGGCGGCGGCGCTGAAGCTGGAGGCGGCACATTCGCGCGGGCGTCCCCTCGGTGTGGCCCGACAGCAGCTGGCGGCGCGGGGCCTGGGCGTGCTGGTCGTGGGCTACGGTCTGCGGCTGAGCATGTGGCTGATCGACGGCACCGCTCTCCTGCGCCTTTCGACGGTGCCGATGTGGCTCCCCATGCTGGCGGGGCTCGGCCTGGCGTGGCTGGCGACGGAGGACTGGGCTCGCGGTCTCCCCCGTGCGCGCATGCGCGCCGTGGCAGGCGTCGGGCTCTGGGCTCTGGGTCTCTTCCTCACCGGTCATTGGACGCCACAACGCCTGCCCGGCCTGCTGCGCGTGGACGTCCTGCAGAGCATCGGCGCGAGCCTGGCCCTGGTCGCCCTGCTGGCTCCGATGCTGCGCCTGCCCGAGCGGCGCGTCCCGTCGGCCGTGCTCGGCGCGATCGTCATGCTCGTCACGGAACCCCTGGGCCGAATCCTCCCTGGCGCGTTGCCCGGCGCCGTGGCCGGCTACCTCGGCGCGTGGCCTGCGGTGGCCGGCGTGGGCACGATGGGGATGTTCCCGCTCGCGCCCTGGCTCGGCTACGCGCTCTTCGGCGCGGTCTTCGGCCTGAGCGTCGGACACGCGCGCTCACGCGAAGCGTTGGCACGAACGCTCGCGCTCGGCGCGGCCCTCTTCGCTGGCCTCGGCGCGCTCGCCGGCGGCGACCTGCACTACGTTCAGACACTGACGCAGGCGCTGCCCTCCAGCGCGAAACTCGTGCGCGCCGTGCATCGCGTCGGCATCGCGACGAGCGTCGCCGGCTTGCTCCACCTGCTGGAGAGGCCGTTGGCCTATTCACCCCTGCGGGTGTTTGGAAAGACGTCGCTGCTTCTCTACTGCGTTCACCTCGAGTTCGCCTACGGGCTGGCGTCACGGCCCATCGCCCACCGCCTCGGTTACGGTCAGTGGCTCGTCGGCTTGTTACTCCTCTGCGCGATGATGTATGGACTGGCGCGGCTGCGTCTCCACCCCAACTTCGGTTCTCGGGCGGGGCGCGGCCCGGGGTCTCCGGACCCACGATCGAGTCGACCTTCGACGAAGTCACTTGAGCCCTAGGCCCAGCGTGATGTAATTCGAAACTCCCCTGGGAGGATGCATGCCCGCGACCGTCACGTTGCTCTCCGACCGCCCGTCCGTTGCGCTGCCTTGGCGCACGACGCTCGAAGAGCATGGCGTCAAGCTGGACGCCGTCTCACCCGCACATATCGATGTCGCCGCCCAGGGCCACCGCGCCCGAGGGGCGAACGGGGCGCCCGGGTGCGTCGGGGTCGTGCTGGACGCGGGCAGCGCCGCCTACGGTGACGACGAGCTGCTCTGGGCGCTGGGCTACCTCCGGGCCTCGGGGGCCTGCATCGCGGTCCACTTGATCGGGGCGACCATCGATCCGGAGATCGAGGAGATCGTCGACGAGATCTGCGAAGGCCTGGTGGCTCGCTCCGACCAGGACGTGCCGCGCATCGTCGGCGCGTTGCTCCGGCGCTCGGATCCAGATCGCGCCCAACGCTTCGAGTTCGTCACCCTCGCACCCTCCGGCCACGAGCTGTTGACGATCCTCGGGGATGGACGCTGCGCCCTCTTCCCGCGTCCGCTCTCCGACGAGGACGACGGATCACGCATCGTCTCGATCGATCTGGCGGAGAACGCCGAGAGCGCGACGATCACCCTCGAGGGTGATCTGTCCATCACGGTCATCGCGGCGGAGATCGCGGCTCACGGCAGGAACGGGAGCGCGGTCGACGTGCCTTCCATTCTGCTCGACGGCGCGGGCCTCGGCGCGAGGCTGAAGGAGCTGCGCCTCGAGGCCGGGCTCACCCAAGCGGAGCTCGCGCGGCGCACTGGCATCCATCGGCCGAACATCGCGCGCGTCGAAGCGGGACGCCACACGCCTTCCCTCGAGACCCTCTCTCGTCTCACGGTCGCCATCGGCGTGCCGGCGACGCGCGTGTTCGAGAAGGGCTGAAGGAACGTCGGCGGGAGCGAGAGGGGCATGCTCGAGTTGGGCCGAGAAGGGGAAGCCGCCGAGCCCCGAGACGCGGCGACCGTCTTGCTGCTGCGCGACGCGGACGACGGCTTCGAGGTCTACCTCGTCCGCCGGCATCAGAAGAGCGGCTTCATGGGCGGCGCTCACGTCTTCCCCGGCGGCACGGTCGACGCGGCGGACGCCTCCATCGACGTGTGGCGGCGAACGAGCGGTCTCGAATCGGCCGATGCGCGGCTTCGCCTGGGTGAAGAGCTCGCGGAAGATCGCGCTCGCGCCCTCTTCGTCGCTGCGGCGCGCGAGACCTTCGAAGAGGCTGGAGTGCTCCTGGGCCTCGAGGGCGCGGCCCCGTCGGCGCTGAGGGAGCGCGCCAACGCGGGCGAGTCCTTCGAGTCGCTCTTGGCCGAGTCTGGCCTGAACGTGGCCGTCGGCGGGCTCTGGCCCTATGCGCGCTGGATCACCCCGGAGGTGGAGCGCCGACGCTACGACGCTCGCTTCTTCCTGGTGCGCGCACCCTCGGGCCAACGACCGGCGCCCGACCTCTTCGAGACCACTGCAGGCGCGTGGATGCGACCGCGAGTAGCCCTCGACGCGGCGGCCAAGGGCGAGATCCTGCTTCCGCCACCCACCCTGCGTACGCTCGAGAACCTGTCCGAGGAGCCTGACGCTCAAGCGGCCCTCGACCGTGCCCAGGGCCGACGTCCTCCGCTGATCGCCCCGCGCTTCCTGTGGGTCGGACAGGTGCCCACCATCGTCCTGCCCGGAGACCCCGAACACTCCGTCGTAGAGACCGCCGTGCCAGGCGGCACACGCATCTCGCTGATCGACGGGCGCTGGGTGTCCCAAGACGTGGATAGCTGAATTTTCCGCCGGAGTCGGCGGCGAACGGGGCCCCGAGGCCTCGAAATTGGAGCATCTTTACAACAGCCAGGGGAGACGCTAACTGGCCCCCGTGGCCTCTCGCTCCCCCGACCTGCTCACTGCGTCTCAGCTCGCCGCGTTCTGCGAGGTGGATCTCAAGACGATCCACAACTGGGCGGAGCGCGGGCGCATGCGGTTCTTCCGCACGCCGGGCCGTCACCTTCGCTTCCGTCGCGTCGATACGCTCGATTTCCTGCGCCGCTACGGCTACCCGATCCCGGATGAGCTCTTGAGGGGCAAACCCACGTTGTGGGACCTCTCCCACGCGCTGGGAGTCGAAGAGGTGGAGAAGCTGGCCAATGCGCTGGAGGTCGAGCAGCCCGAGAACCTGGCGACGGCGTTGATCGGCCTGGGCAGCC
>Ga0210044_10006246_pt1 | contig 15812 bp, 12 predicted proteins | sample CryGey13umfilter_2_FD_183959 | JGI IMG/M metagenome (GOLD analysis project Ga0210044, IMG submission 183959) | Groundwater microbial communities from aquifer in Utah, USA - Crystal Geyser 4/9/14 3 um filter (SPAdes) (version 2) | ecosystem: Environmental > Aquatic > Deep subsurface >...
ACTATTTCATATTTAAAATCAATTGTTACTTTTGCAGCGGAGAAATGGCAGAGCGGTCGAATGCGGCAGTCTTGAAAACTGTTGTACCGCAAGGTACCGGGGGTTCGAATCCCTCTTTCTCCGCCAATAAACAATCAAATCCCTTATTACTATTAAGTTTTAAGGGATTTTTTTTGCATAATTGTATTATTTTTGTTCTTTAATGAAATTACTTAATGTATAAACTTATACAACTTTCGCTTTTTATAAGCATTATTTTTTCAAGTTGTTCAACTTCGAAAAAAATTGCAGCGTTGAAACCCGAACCCGATGATGCCGAATCTTTGGTTTATGACCATACTTCTTCATTTATTAGTTTGCCTGTTACCATAAAACTCAAAGATGTTGAAAATCAAATCAACAAAACCTTGAATGGGTTAATTTATGAAGACAACAACATAGAAGACGATAACTTAACAATTAAAGTATGGAAGTTAGCACCAATTATATTACTAAATAATCAAGAAGGAAAAATTAACACCATTTTACCTTTAAAAGCGGTTATACAGTACCGTTTTGGCATCAGTAAATTTGGTATTTCGATGTACGATACACGCGAAATTAATTTAAATGGTAAAGTAAACTTAGTGAGTAATGTTGGTTTAACCAACTGGAAAATAAATACCCAAACCGAATTAAAATCGTTGGATTGGAATGAAAGCCCAAGTATTGTTATTGCAGGAAAAGACATTTCCATCACTTATTTAATAAATCCAGCCCTTAAGTATTTTAAATCGGATATAGAAAAAAGCATTGATGATGCTATAAAAAAATCGTTGGATTTTAAACCCAATGTATTGGATGCTTTAGAAAAAATTTCTGTTCCCAAAGAAATGAGTGCGGAATATGAAAGTTGGTTACGAATAGTACCTATAGAATTGTACGTTACGGATGCTTTGCTTAAAAACGGATTTATTAAAATGGACATGGGATTGAAATGTTACATAGAAACCTTGATAGGACAAAAACCTGAAAGCAAATTTGATAAAGATAAAATAGTGTTGAAACCAGTGGCAAAAATGCCCGATAAAATAACTGCAAATATTGTGGCAGTTTCTACTTACAAAGATGCAACACGAATAATGCTAAAGAATTTTCAAGGGCAAGAATTTAGTAGTGGAAAGAAAAAAGTAACGGTTAAAAACCTCGACTTATGGCATAAAGACGGAAAAATGGTAATTGCTTTAGATTTAATGGGCAGCATTAATGGAATGGTTTATTTAACAGGTTATCCGCAATATAACGAAACCACCAAAGAAATTTATTTTGACCGATTAAATTATGTGTTAGATACTAAAGACAGGTTGGTAAAATCTGCCAGTTGGCTGCTCTCCGCAGTGGTTTTATTGAAAATTCAAGAAAGCTGCCGTTATTCTATACAACCCAATTTAGAAGAAGGAAAACAACAAATGGTGAAGTACACACATAATTATTCGCCCATGCCAGGTGTATTTATTAATGGAAACATTGGCGAAATTGAATTTAAAAAAATTCAGTTAACCAACAAGGCGATTGTTGCTTTTCTTACCATTAACGGTAAACTAAGTGTTGCTATTGATGGGTTGTGATGGATTTAACCCAGAAAATTCATGAATTTTCTACGATATAAGTAATACCAACAAATTTAGCTATTTTCAATAACCCAAATTTGGGTATTACTAAATCGGGATTAACCGCTTTGCTTCCCACAGCCCTTCGCACATTCATACAATTCGCTTCGCTTTTGCATGAATAAAGCGGGTTAATTAGATTATTTTGAAATTTTAACGCAGATAACGGCAAAAAGAGTAAGTCAAAAATTCGGAAAGCTAGGTGATTTGAGTATATAATTGGTATTAATCTTGTTTCGATATGATTTCCCATATTTTATCAGTGGCTCCAATTCCATCTTCAATGTATTTTTTTGATGCGTTACAAGTATTTTCTAGTTGATTTTCAACACTTAAATGATTTACAATTGCAATAAAATCATCCAACGAATCAATAGAAAATGCACCTTTCGCACTAATTAATTCTGCGGCTTCATGAAATTTTTTATGTTTAGGACCAAACAAAATGGCATTTCCAAAACTTGCAGGTTCTAAAATATTGTGCAATGAACCAGAAAAACCACCACCAACAAAGGCAATATCTGTATATTGATAAACAGATGCCAATATTCCGATGTTGTCAATTATCAGGATATTGAATTTTTGCACATTTTCTAGTGTAGCGTTTGAATATAATACATAATTATTTTTCAATAAGGATTCAATTTTTTTGATGTGCGCTTTACTAATATCATGAGGAGCAATAATGTAGTTAAACGCTTTGTTTGTAGATGAAATGTAATTGGAAATAATTTCTTCTTCGTTTTGCCATGAACTTCCTAGTACGATAGTTTTTTTATTGGCTGTAAATTTTTTAATAAGTGGTATTTTTTTTGGATTTAAGGAGTTTTTAAAAACATTATCTATCCGAGTATCTCCTGAAACAGTTGTATTTTCTATATTAATTTGGTGTAACAATTTTTCTGATGTTGTATTTTGAAGAAAAAAGTGTGTGAAGCAACGCAACATTTTTCGATGAAAACAGCCATAAGGCTTAAAAAAAAGTTGTGAAGGTCTGAAAACTCCAGAAATTAGATAAGTTGGAATTTGTTGTTGTTTTAATTCTTGTAAATAAAAGTTCCAAAATTCATATTTAATAAAAAATACTTTTTTGGGTTGAACTTTATGAATAAATTGAATTGCATTGGTTTTTGTATCAACAGGTAAATAACAAACATAATCAGCGAAATCAGTATTTTTTCTAAGCTCATAGCCTGAAGGGGAAAAGAACGTAACTAAAATTTTATAATGAGGTTGTTCTTTTTTTAATCTTTCCATGAGCGGTTTTCCTTGTTCAAACTCACCTAAACTAGCACAGTGAAACCAAATTAATTCATCTGATGAGGAAAGGTTTTTATCCAAATACGCAAAGGTGTTTTTTCTGCCTTCTATCCATTGTTTTGCTTTCGGGTTAAATAATGAAGCAATCCGAAGAAGTTGTGTGTATAAAAAGATAGAAAATTGATAAAGAATAACCATATTTTTTTAATTTTCTAATTCTTGAATATTTTCTTTTATAACTTTTAAACCTAAAAGTCCATTATAAATCATTATTTCATTGAAACGATATTTTTCAAAATCACTTTCAGAAAAATAGGCTATATCAATTACTTTGTAATTCTGAGATAATATATTCTTTTCTAATTTTAATCCAGTAATTTGCAATTGTTCTTTGTTATCTACATAAGTACGATGAACGGAATAATAATGTTTGAATTTAGTTGAAGTGAAGTTGTAATTCAATAATAGTAAAAACCCTGTTAAAAAAGGAGCTAGTCCTAAAATATTAATTAAAATCACTTCATATTTTGAAAAAAAAATCCATTTAGCGTAATATCGCAGAGGTATTAATAATCCAATTACAGCAAAAAAAAGTAAAATTTTACTCATAGTGCTAAATGGAATTAAAGTTTTAGGATAATAGTTAACACACCAACCAAAACCGAGAAAAAACATAACCACCATCAACACAATAAAGTTGTAACTCCTATCTTTTTTTGGTTGATAGGACACACTATTTTTTAAATTAGAAGGTGTTTTGTCTTTATTCAAAAGTTATTGTTTTACAAATGGATTGAATTTTTTTTCATTTCCAATGGTAGTACTCGGCCCATGTCCAGTATAAATAGTGTAATCATCAGGTAAGGTAAATAACTGAGTAGAGATGCTATTTATTAGCGTTTCAAAATCGCCACCTGGCAAATCAGTTCTTCCAATACTGTTTAAAAACAACACATCCCCATTAATAATAAATTTTTGCAGATGATTAATAAAAACAACGTGTCCGGGAGCATGTCCAGGAGTGAAACGTACTTCTAATTCAGTATTTCCAAAAGAAATTATGCTGGTTTCATCAATAAAATTAGATGGATAAGGAGATGGATCAACAGTAAAACCATATAAATGTCCGTATTCTGTAGTAGCCAATAGTGTAGGTAAATCAGCACGGTGAATTTCTAAGCCTAAGTTATATTTTTTAGCAACAAAATTATTCCCCAACATGTGGTCGATATGACAATGTGTGTTCAATAATTTTACAGGAGTTAAATTTTTTTTATCGATAAAATTTGTTAATTCATTTTGTTCGGAAACACTATAGCAACCAGGGTCAATAATAACACACTCGTTAGTTTCGTCAAATAAAACATACGTATTTTCTTGAAATCCATTAAAACTGAAAATGTGTACATTTAGCATAATTGTTATTTTTGTGTTTGAGTTTGTAAAATTATTACATTCATTGTAAAAAGTCTTATTTTTACACGAAACTTTTAAAAAACAAGGGGTCGTGACCCCTTGTCCAAACAAGAATAACAGCCTGCCCCGTTTTTTCGGGGAAGCAGTTGGACTTTACAGACTGACTCTAAATTAGATTATTATTAAAACACTAGCCCAATATAGTAGCTTTATTTTTGCAACATTCTTGTTGTTTTTGTTTACCAATGTAGATGCACAATTTTACAATGGAACTAAAGTAGGCTTTGGAAAAAATCGTGTTCAATATAAATATTTTGAATGGAAATTTTATCGTTTTGCACAATATGAAACTTATTTTTACACTGGAGGAAAAGAATTAGCTGAATATACCGCAAAAGTTGCTCGAAAATACATACCAGAACAAGAAGAACTGTTTGAGTATAACTTATCTGATAAGATACAATTTATAATTTACAACAAACAATCAGATTTTAAACAAAGTAATATAGGTATTAGTCTGGAAAATGGAGAAATTGGTGGAATTACCAATATAATGGGTGAAAAAGTTTTTTTATTTTTCAATGGCAATCACGAAGATTTTGATATACAAATTAAAGAGGGCATCGCTCGGGTATTGATTAATCAACAAGTTTATGGAAGTAATTGGAGGCAGGTAGTTAAAAACTCTACTTTATTAACGCTCCCCGAATGGTACCAATCGGGATTAACTTCCTATATTTCTAAAGGTTGGAATTCTGACATTGAAAATAGCGTTAGAGATGGCGTTATTTCAAAAAAATATAAAAAGTTTAATCGGCTATCTGAAAATGATGCAATAATAGCGGGTCATTCTTTGTGGGCTTATATTGTGGAAACCTATGGAGAAGCAGTTATTCCTAATATTTTATACATGACTCGAGTTACCCAAAGTGTAGAAAAAGGTTTTTTGTATGTATTAGGAATTCCAATGAAAAGTTTAACAAAGGAATGGTTAAACTATTATGAAACAGAATTTAAAACAATAACTCCATCATCCAAAGACACATACTTAAAAGATGAATTGTTTAAAATAAGAAAAAACAGAGCCTATTCGCAATATAAAGTTAGTGATGATGGAAATAATTTTGCTTTTGTAACCCATCAATTAGGACAATATAAACTTTACATTTATTACAAAGACAGCGATAAGACATACAAAATTTTAAAAAAGGAATTCAAATTAGATAGAATAAATGATAATTCCTATCCAGTGTTGGCGTGGCATCCATCAGGAGAAATATTAGCATTTGTTACAGAAGAAAAAGGAATGTTAAAAATGCATTATTTCGACATAAACACAGGTGCAATAGAAGTGAAAGCATTATTTCAGTTGGAAAAAGTAACTTCTATGGATTTTTCAAACTCAGGACAAGAAATGGTCTTTTCGGGTGTTTCAAAAGGTCAATCAGATTTGTATTTGTATAACATAGGAGCAAATTCACAAAAAAAAATAACCAATGATTTGTTTGATGAGCTAGACCCTAAATTCATAGAAAAATCAAATAAAATAATATTCACATCCAACAGAAATAATGATTCTCTTGGATATCAACCAAAAAATTTAGAGCTATTTAACAATAAAAAAGATGTTTGGATTATCGATTATCGAAGTACGGAAAAAACACTAACACGAGTTACAGAAACGCCAAATGTTTCAGAAAAACAACCTTTCGGAATCGATGAAAAATTATATTATTTAGGAGAGGTTGATAAAATACAAACTCAATTTACAGCAAAAAAAGATAGTTTTATAACTCATATTGATACAACCGTTCATTATCATCGTTTTTATGATGCAAACCAAGCAAGCAAACCTTACTCAAGAGGCATAAAGGAACACTTTATTAATTCCTCAAAAATAAAAACAGAGATACTTATTGATACTTATAAATATCATTTATTGGTAAGTGATGTAACAAAAAATGAAACTGATTTAGGGCATGATTCATTACCTATAGATTCATCAAAAAATGAGATAAATAAATTCCAAAAAACTCATTCTAAATCGCTTATTTTATTAAAACCTGTTGAAATAAGAAAAGAAATTAAGGATACAAATTCAACAGCAATAGACATAAGGAATTATACATTTGAAAATGAACAATCGACACCTATTCAACGAAATACAATTGTAATTAATGGAACTTTAAAGTCGAAAACGGATTCCTTACCAGAAGAATTTAAGTTTACTAACCAACGAAACTATAACCTATCATTTTTTAATGATAATTCGGCTGTTAAATTAAGTAATGCATTTGTAAATGGTGAATATCAATTATTTACAGGAGGACCATTTAATGGGCCTGGTTTAGGAGCTTTAATAAAAATTGGAACGGTTGATTTGTTTGAAGATTATAAGATTTTTGGTGGGGTTAGAATTTCATCAGGAACGAGAGAATATTTTATGACATTTCAAGATTATTTAAAGCGTTGGGATAAAGAATATACATTTGCTCGAACTTCTTTTAGTGCTTCTAATGGAATTGATGTTTTTGGTATAACAACAAACACCTTGCATTATTCGTTAAAATATCCTTTTAGTGAAGTAGCTAGTATTAGGGGTACATTAAGTGCTAGAAATGATAATATTGTTACTAAATCAGTTGATCAATTTGCATTAGCACAAAAAGATATCAATGAACTAAGAGGCGTGTTGAAATTAGCCTATGTATTTGATAATTCCAGGCATAAAATGACTAATATTTACTATGGAACTAAATTTAAACTTTTTGGTGAATACTATCAAGAAGCTACGAATGGTTCTGCTAGCGATGGAACTAGAGGTAATACGCAAGTTGTTGGGTTGGATTTAAGACATTCATTAAAAATTAGTAGAGAAATTGTTTGGGTAAATAGGCTTGCATCTAGTGCTTCTTTTGGAAACGAAAAATTAATTTATTACCTCGGAAGTGTTGATGAATGGTTGCCTATTGGTGGTTCAGATAGGTTTGTTAATCAAGAAGATATTGATTTCACTAAAAATTATCGTTATCAAGCTTTAGCAGCTAATTTGAGAGGATTTGCACAAAATATTCGTAGAGGGTCTAATTTTGCTGTAATTAATAGTGAAGTAAGAGTTCCTGTATTCAAATATTTTATTCGCAGACCTATACGTTCAAAATTTATTGAAAATTTCCAACTTATTGGCTTCGCAGATGCTGGTTCGGCTTGGGATGGAGCAAGTCCTTGGGACAAACAAAACAGAATTAACAAAGAAATAATAGTTGATGGGCCACTTAAAGTAACTGTTTTTAAACACGTAGAACCTATTGTTGGAGGATATGGATTTGGTATGAGAACAACGCTTTTAGGATATTTTGTTAGAGCAGACTGGGCATGGGGTGTAGAAGATGGAGTATCAAAAAAACGTCCGATTTTTTACCTTTCTTTGAGTTTAGATATTTAGATTAGGTGTTAGTAGTTAGTAGTTAGTAGTTAGTAGTTAGTGTCATTCAGAACGAAATCCCGAAAGCTTTCGGGATGAAGTGATGAATCTCAAATCTGTAATCCTTTATGAAAAACCTTATCCAACAAAAAGCTGCCGAGTATAAAGCAGAAATTATTGCAATGAGAAGGCATTTGCATCAACATCCCGAATTATCTTTTGACGAAATTGAAACAAGTAAATTTGTTTGTAAGCAACTTACCGAATATGGAATTAATTATAAAAAAGACATTGTAAAAACAGGAATAGTTGCACTTATTGAAGGCAAAAATCCTACTAAAAAAATTATAGCTTTACGTGCAGACCTAGATGCTTTGCCTATAATTGAAGAAAATGAGGTGTCCTATAAATCATTAAACAATGGCGTGATGCACGCTTGTGGACACGATGTTCACACAGCATCATTGTTGGGCGTTGCAAAAATTTTAAATGAATTAAAAGATAAATGGGAAGGAAGTGTGAAATTAATTTTTCAACCAGGTGAAGAAAAACTTCCTGGAGGTGCTTCTTTAATGATAGAAGAAGGCGTGTTAGAAAATCCTTCACCTGTTTCTATTATCGGACAACATGTTTATCCTCAGCTAGAAGCAGGGAAAGTTGGTTTTAGAAAAGGAATGTATATGGCATCAACAGATGAACTCTATTTAACTATTAAAGGAAAAGGAGGGCATGCTGCATTACCATCAGAATACAATAATCCGTTGTTGATTGCCTCAACATTGCTGTTGGAATTAGATAAAGCATTTATGAAACAAGTTCCTTGTTATTCATTAATAGAATCTGATAATGAGCGAATTCCAACTGTTCTTGCTTTCGGAAAAATTATAGGAAATGGAGCTACTAATGTTATTCCAAATGAAGTTAAAATTGAAGGCACTTTTAGAACCATGAACGAGGCATGGAGAACCGAAGCCCATTACAAAATGAAAAATATTGCAGAAGAAATTGTAACAAATTTAGGTGGAAGTTGTGTGTTTGAAATTAGAAAAGGCTATCCTTTTTTGGTTAATGATGAAGAGGTTACCCAAAATGCAATAGATGCAGCCATTCAATTTTTAGGAAAAGAAAATGTGATTGATTTGGACGTTAGAATGACAGCAGAAGATTTCGCTTATTATTCTCAAGTAATTCCAGCTTGTTTTTACCGACTAGGTATAGCCAAAAAAAATGTAAAGGCTTCAGGGTTACACACACCAACTTTTGATATTGATGAAAATGCAATTGAAACGAGTATTGGTTTAATGAGTTGGTTAGCTATTAATGAGTTAAAAAAATAAGAAAAGAAAAGTCAATCTCGATTAGGAGTTCAACCATTTTAAAAATCGCTGTAGGAAGTTTAGCGATTCTTTTTGTTCTATTTCATTTAAAGAAGGTTTTGGGTCTTCTTTTTGAATAGTTTTAGTTGTCGGCTTTATGTTTTTAACAACAGGCTTTTGTTTTGTTACCCTCTTTTCGTAATGTAATTTTTTTGCTTCTTTGGCTTTTTGTTTTAATTTTTCTTGATGCTTGGCTTTTTCTTTTTCTTTCGCTCGTTGTTTTTTTTCATCTTCGGACGATAAAATGTTTTTTTCCTTTGTTGCTAAATCTTTCAAACGAAGAGCTTCAGCAAGTTTTCTTTCACGTTCTTTCTTGTTTTTTTCTTCTGAAATTCGTTTGAGTTCTTTTTTTTCTTGAGCTTCTTTTTCTTTAAGAGCTTTTAAATGCTCTCGTTCAGCTTTCTTTTTTTGTTCTAATGCTTCTTCTGTATAAACTACACCATCAAGTTCGATTTCAATTTTTGATTTATCGGGAAGGTCAATTTTTCCAATTATTTTGGGGGTAATAGTGGTTGGTTTTTCAACAGAAGTTTCTTTTTCTATTACCTTGTTTTTGACAGTAATAGTTACTTTTTCTATTTTTTCTTCAATAGATTCTTGAGCTTTAGTAGGCAAAACTTTTTTTTCGGGCTTAGGCTGAAAATAAAGGATAATTTCATCAACAAATTCATCAGGAATTTTTGAATTAGGATGAATGTTAAGGATAACATTTTTCTCTTTTTCAAGAAAAGAAACAATCTGGCTTGTTTTTGTGTTAATTTTTCGAGCTAATTGACCTAATCTCATGGCGTTTAATTTTTATGCAAAGCTATGAAAATAAGGTGAGTTAAAAAAAATAATATGTGTCGAATAAGTCTTATTACTCCTTATTTTCTTTAAAAATATAAGTAATTTCGATGGGGTTTTTATCTATGTTAGAATCAGCTTCATCCTCATCCTCATCCTCATCCTCATCATCTTCTTCCCAATGATGTACTTTTTTTTGTGGCCCTTGTTTTCGGTAATAAATTGCTAAAATCAGACCTGCAACAAATCCCCAGAAATGACTTTCAAATGAAATGTGTTTTTTTATAGGAAAAATCCCCCAAATCATACTACCATAAATAAAAACCACAAAAAAAGAAATGGCAATAAGTTGTATGTTTCTACGAATAAACCCACTTATTAATAAAAACGAAAATAAGCCATAAATAACACCACTTGCTCCAATGTGCATTGCTTCCCTGGCAGAAACCCATGTCCAAAATCCTCCCATTAAAAAAATCCATAAAAATACTTTTAAAGCAATTTCTTTATAAAAATAAAAAAGGGTAGTTCCTAAAATCAATAAGGGAATAGCGTTGTTAATAAGATGAGAGGCATCACCATGAAGGAATGGAGCAAATAAAACACCTTTTAATCCAGAGAAATTTCTTGGGTAAATACCGTAATTACTTAAGTTGATTTCAAAAATAACTTCAATAAAAAAAATGACAACGATTGTAAATACAAAAATAAAAGGATAGAGTAATGAATTTAGTATGTGATTTTTTTCTAATTTATCCATTATCGAGTTAAAGTTATTTTACTGAACTTTCGTAGTTGATATATTTATTTGATTTTAAATAAATTATAAAAAAATAAAATTTTTAAATTACTTAATATCAATAATTTAATTAATTATCTACTATGAACCATCAGGGTCATCAGGTAAAGCCATTTATATGTTTCGTTCCTACGGAACTACTGTTTATTATTGTTTCTTAGCAACGGACTAAAGTCCGTTGTTACAATGTATTCGTTCCTACAGAACTCCTTTATTACTACAAAGAACCATAGGTTCGATTGTTTTGTAAGGTTGGACTTCAGTCCAATCCTTATAAAAAACTCTGCCGTGATGCAAGAGCCGTAGGCTCGATTCATATTAAATTTAAAACATCATTCATTTTCAACCTTATAACTATGCTTTGAATCCCTTTATACATCAACAAAATTGTTACTTTTAAAAAATGATGTTTTTTAATCACGTAAAAGTTTTGATTTATATAGTATCTTTTATCTTCGAAAGTTCAGTTATTTTATTCCTCTTGCTTTTTTAATGTTTTCGTATGCTTGTTGCACTTGTTGAAACTTCTCTTTGGCAGCATGATGAAATTCTTCTCCCATGTGGTTTACTTTGTCAGGATGATATTTTACAGCCATTTTTCGATAGGCTTTTTTAACATCATCATCACTAGCATTTTCAGGAATTTCTAAAATTTTGAAATCACTGTCGGTTTGTTTAAAAAACATGGCTTTAATGGAATTAAAATCATGGGTTGGGATTCCAAGATAAGCACTTATTTTTGAAATAATAGTTAGTTCTTGATGGTTGATTTCACCGTCAGAAGCAGCAACACCAAACAATAAATGCAACATTTGAATACGAGCTGATAAAACGGTGTACGTTCTAATTTGAACACAAACTTCTTCAATAGGCACATCCTTCTTTAAAATTTCTCTAAGCGTTATTAAATGTTGTTGTGTTTTTTCAGATCCAAATTGTTTGTGAAAGAAATTCTTAACATAATCAAGCTCAGATTTTAATACCTTTCCATCCGCATTCATAACAGCCGCAACTAAAACCATTAAACTTAGAGCAAAATCATTGGGTTGAGAGGAATAAGCTTTATGCGAGTATGATTTTATTGAAACGCCATTACCCAAAGAACTATCAATTGCTGAACCAACAGCAAAACCTAAAAAAGCTCCAATAGGACCACCTAAAGCCCAACCTAAACCACCACCTATCCATTTACCAAATTTTGCCATTGTAATTTAAAAGACCAAAATTAGGAATATTGAAAACAATAACTAATTTATTTTTTTAATTGGATTTTTTTTTTGAATATTCGCACTCAATTTTTTTTGATTTAAAGTTTCTAAATATTGACATTAGTTGTTCCATATAAAATTACTTGTCCTTCAATAAAAACGGGTGCTATTTATTCATTCACCACTGCAAGCGATGAAGTTTATGAAGTTCGTTTTGGTAGAAAAGAAGATAATATTTTACATGCTTCCATAGTTTTTGGAGTAACAAATGAAAAATATGATGGAGAAGAATACAGTTTAACAAATAAGGGAGAAGTTTATAGAGTGATGCGAACCGTTGTGGAAATTGTGAAAATTTATAGAAAAGAGCATCCAAATGTTAACCGTTTTGAATATACTGGTGAACAAAGTCAGAAAGAAAAAAGTAGAAATAAAAACATACGATTAGCGCTTTATAGTCGTTACATAAAAGAAGTTTTTGATGACAAATGGTCAGTTGAAAATATTAATGATAAAGTGATAATAAGTAAGGTATAGTTTTTGTTGTATGTATGATGAAATCAAATCAAATGAAGTTAATTAAATGTTAAAAAATATTAAATAAGAAACTAAAATAAAGTTTCATGCGTTAACTATGTAACAAAAATACTTTAGAATGATTTTAAATAAGAAAAATCAACCTTAAATTTGCAAAAAAATAAATAAAAAAAATGAGACAATTAAAGATTACACAACAAATAACAAAGAGAGAGAGCAGGTCATTAGAAAAATATCTTCAAGAAGTTTCTCGTGAAGGTATGATTACTGCTGATGAAGAGGTGGAATTAGCTCAACGAATAAAAGAAGGAGACGAAGTAGCTTTAGATAAATTAGTTCGATCTAATTTGCGTTTTGTTATTTCTGTAGCAAAACAATATCAAAATACAGGATTAACCTTAGAGGATTTAATCAACGAAGGAAATCTTGGACTAATTGAAGCAGCAAAAAGATATGACCATACCAAAGGGTTTAAATTTATTTCTTATGCAGTTTGGTGGATTAGACAAAGTATTCTTAAAGCTGCAGCTGATAATTCTCGAACAATTAGGTTGCCACATAACCGACTTGGTGAAATTCAAAAAATTAATAGAGCTTCAAGTGAGTTTGAGCAAACAATGGAAAGAGAACCAACTGATGCTGAATTGAGTGAGATTTTAGATATGGATATTGAAAAAATTCAAAATTCTAGAAAAATGTCTAAAAAACAATCTTCTTTAGATGCACCAATGGCAAATGATGATGACAACAACAGCTTAGTAAGTGTTATTGAAAGTCAAGATTCTCCTGCTCCAAGTGATTTGTTGATTCATGAATCACTATCAACAGACATTGAAAGAACGCTTCAGTTTTTAAAAGGAATGGAAGCAGAAGTTATTCGTTTGTTCTACGGATTGAGTGATAGAAAAGAAATGACATTGGAAGAAATTGGAAATCATTTTGGATTAACAAGAGAAAGAATCCGACAAATAAAAGAAAGAGGTTTGAGAAGGTTAAAAAGACTTTCAAGAACAAATAATCTTCAAACTTATTTGTAGAAAATTTAACAACTAAAAAAAAAGCATCTCAGTTACTGAGATGCTTTTTTTTTGAATATATTTAACCTCTAAAAAATATTGGAACAATTATTGAAATTGACAAAAATCAATTTAAAATATAGGACTATGAAAAAAATTTACTTTCTACTTTTATTTATTATAATATCTCCTTTTTTACAAGCACAATATTCTTCTTATGATGTTGGCAGATGGAGTTTAGGACTCAATGTTGGAGGTTCCTTCCAACAAGCTGATGTAAGTAATGATTTTTTTGGATTGGGTTATGGAGCAACTTTAGAATATCATTTGTTAAGAAAAAGTTACAGTTATTTCGGAGTTTCCTTAAGAGGTAGATATTTGAACACAAGAACCTACGGACAAGATTATACACTACATTCCGGATTAATTTCTAATGATGCAATTAATGGTGTTAATTCACCAACAATAGATTATTCAAATTCCCCTATTTTTTTAAACAATAGAACTTTAGTTAATGAATTTTCTTTAGAGTTAATGTTGAAATGGAACAAATGGTACCAAGAGAAAGGGGTTTTATTTTATCTGTATTTAGGAGGAGGAGGAACAGAGTTTGAAACTTCTACCAATCAATTAGATGCGTTTGGAAATGTATATGATTACAGTGTTATTAACATCAATACAGGTAAAAGCAATACGCTTAGTCAAATTGAAACATTAAACGATGGAAGTTATGAATCTGCCTTGACAAATAAGGATGCGAAAACTTTTGTTTTTACCCCTACAGTTGGTCTAGGCTTAGGATTTAGAGTTGTTCCAGGGTTTGATATTGCATTAGAACATAAAATTTCAGTTCCTCAAACTGATTTCTATGATGGGCAAATGAATGCTCCAACTACCTCTTTCATTAAAGATGTTTATCATTACACTTCGTTAGGTTTTATTTTCACTATTGTTAGAAATAATTTTAAAGAAAATTCGGAAACTTTTACACCAACAGTAATTCCTTCACCAACAGTTACTCCAACACCAATAACAACAACTCCTACTTATACACTTAAAAAGCCAGAAATTACTATAGTAAAACCAACGATAAGTTCTTACAACTATCCAGATTGTAGTATTGAAATAGTTGCTAAAATAGAACCGGTTGTTTCTAAAAACGATATTGAATTTTTTCAAAATGGACAAAAAGTACTTCCTCAGTATTTTACTTATAACAGTCCTGAATTTAAAGCAAATGTTAGTTTGAAAGAGGGAATAAATACGTTTAAGATAACAGCAAAAAACACCTCTGCATCAACTACAAAAGAATTTACATTTACTTGTAAAGATGAAAATTACATTACAATATGTCACAGTAAATCTAATGGTCAAAAAGAAGTGATTTCTATAAAGTCTTCAGAATGGGAAATGCACCAAGCACATGGCGACACCAAAGGAAAATGCCCAGAAGAAAAAAAGATGATTACCATTTGTCATAACGTGCCAGGACAAAGTGGCGTTACTCAAACAATTGATATTCCAGAGTCAGAATGGTTGATACATAAATCTCATGGTGATATAATGGGAAAATGTTATACCGTTCCAAAAAAGCAAATATCCATTTGCTTAAATAATCAAAACCTAACCATAAATGAATCGCAATGGTTCAGTTATCAATCACAAGGAGCAACTTTGGGAGCGTGTCCACAAATAAAAATGCTAACAATCTGCATTATACCACCTTCAGGAAATGTACGAAAAACCATAACAATACCTGAAACAGAATGGGCAAGTTACCAAGCTCAAGGAGCGATATTGGGAGCGTGTCCACCAGTAGAACCAACCACTGAAATATGTCATAAAAATGCAAACGGAACAAAAGTAACGATGACTATACCAGAATTTAGATGGGTAGAGCATTTCAATCATGGAGATACAAGAGGAGTTTGTCCAAAAGAGGAAAAAAAGATAACGATATGTTTAAACAATAAAACCTTAACCATAAATGAATCGCAATGGTTTAGTTATCAATCGCAAGGAGCAACTTTAGGAGCTTGTCCACAAATAAAAATGCTAACAATCTGCATCATACCACCCTCAGGAAATGTACGAAAAACCATAACAATACCTGAAACAGAATGGGCAAGTTACCAAGCTCAAGGAGCGATATTGGGAGCGTGTCCACCAGTAGAACCAACCACTGTAATATGTCATAAAAACGCCAATGGAACTAAAGTAACGATGACTATACCAGAATTTAGATGGGTAGAGCATTTCAATCATGGAGATACAAGAGGAGTTTGTCCAAAAGAGGAAAAAAAGATAACGATATGTTTAAACAATAAAACCTTAACCATAA
>Ga0210044_10006256_pt1 | contig 15799 bp, 13 predicted proteins | sample CryGey13umfilter_2_FD_183959 | JGI IMG/M metagenome (GOLD analysis project Ga0210044, IMG submission 183959) | Groundwater microbial communities from aquifer in Utah, USA - Crystal Geyser 4/9/14 3 um filter (SPAdes) (version 2) | ecosystem: Environmental > Aquatic > Deep subsurface >...
CTGACCTCGCCGCTTGCGCCGGTTGCCGCCCTGGGCCGGGTGGTGCTGGCGGCGCTGGCCAGCCTTGGTCGGCTGGTGCTGTTTGCCGCATCGGTGGTGGGCCACATTGCCCGCCCGCCGTTCTACTTGCGCGAGTTCGGGCTGGCGCTGATCCAGATCGGCTGGCTCAGCCTGCCGGTGGTGGGCTTGACTGCGCTCTTCACCGGCGGCGCGCTGGCGTTGCAGATCTATTCCGGCGGCGCACGGTTCAGTGCCGAGGCGGTGGTGCCCTCGATCGTGGCAATCGGCATGGTGCGCGAGCTGGGGCCGGTGCTGGGCGGGCTGATGGTGGCAGCACGGGTGGCCAGCTCGATCGCCGCCGAAATCGGCACCATGAAAGTGACCGAGCAGATCGACGCGCTGGTCACCCTTTCCACCCATCCGCTGAAATATCTGGCCGTCCCCCGCGTTCTTGCCGCCACCCTGGCGATGCCGGTGCTGGTGGCGGTGGGCGATTCGATCGGTATTGCCGGGGGCTGGCTGGTGGGGGTCAACCGGCTGGGCTTCAACTCGGCGGGCTATCTCAAGAACACGGTCGATTTTCTGGAAGGCTGGGATATCGGCTCGGGCCTGTTCAAGGGCGCGGCCTTCGGCTTTATCGTGGCGACGCTTGGCTGCTATCACGGCATGAACTCGCAGCGCGGGGCGCAAGGCGTGGGGCGCGCCACCAAATCGGCGGTGGTCGCGGCTTCGGTGCTGATCCTTGCCGCCAACTACCTGCTGACCGAGGTCTTTTTCACCTCATGATCGAGCTCAAGGATGTGCACAAGGCGTTCGGGGCCAACCGGGTGTTGCGCGGGGTCAACCTGACGATCACGGGGGGCCAGAGCATGGTGATCATCGGCGGCTCGGGCACCGGCAAGTCGGTGCTGCTGAAGTGCATCCTTGGCCTGGTCCACCCCGACGCGGGCCAGATCCTGCTCGACGGCGAGGATGCGGCCCGGGCCGAGCGCGACGCGTTCCTGGCCCGCTTTGGCATGCTGTTCCAGGGCGGGGCGCTGTTCGACAGCCTGCGGGTGTGGGAAAACGTCGCCTTCCGCCTGCTGCGCGGCCTCAAGGCCCGCCCCAAGGCCGAGGCCCGCGCCATCGCGATCGAGAAACTGCGCCGGGTCGGCCTGCGCGCGCAGGTCGCCGACCTTTACCCCGCCGAGCTGTCGGGCGGGATGCAAAAGCGCGTGGGTCTGGCCCGCGCCATCGCCGCCGAGCCCGAGATCATCTTCTTTGACGAACCCACCACCGGGCTTGACCCGATCATGGCGGGGGTGATCAACGAGTTGATCCGCGAGATCGTGGTCGAAATGGGGGCGACCGCGATGACCATCACCCACGACATGAGCTCGGTGCGCGCCATCGCCGACCGGGTGGCGATGCTGCATGACGGGGTCATCCAGTGGACCGGCCCGATTGCGGAAATGGACACCGCCCCAGACCCTTACCTGCAACAGTTCATCCATGGCCGGGCGACCGGGCCGATCGAGGCGGTGCGCTGAATGGGGCGGCACTTGGGGGCGTTGCCGATCATCCTGCGGCTGGCCAATCTGGCGCTGCTGGTGCTGTTCCCGATCGCCTGGTTTGCCCCACTGATGCGCGCGGCGCTGCTGCCGATCTTCGGGATGAACGAGATTTCGGTGATCACCGGCCTGCAATCACTGTGGGCCAGCGACGTCGGGCTGGCGCTGGTGGTGACGCTGTTCGCGATCTTCGCGCCGCTTGCAAAGACCATCGGGCTGGCGCTCTTGCACTTCGGCCTGATGTCGCCGCGCACCCTGCCCGCGCTGCATGTTTTGGGCAAGCTGGCCATGGCCGACGTGTTTCTGGTGGCGCTTTATATCGTGATCGTCAAGGGTGTGGGGCTGGCCACGGTCGAGGTGGCCTGGGGGCTTTACCTCTTCACCGGCTGCATCCTCGCGTCGCTGGTGATTTCGCTGCTGACCGAACCGGACGCTCATCGGCCCTGACGTGCCTCTTCGCTTGATGAGCGCGCCCTTTCAGGGCATCAAGCACCATGGCCAAGGCACCCGCCCAATTCACCTGCACCGCCTGCGGTGCCGCCCACGGCAAATGGGCCGGGCGCTGCGAATCCTGCGGTGCCTGGAATACCGTGGTCGAGGAAACCGCGTTGTCGGTCGGCCCGCGCGCGCTTGGCCCCAAGGGCCGGGCGATCCCACTTACCACGCTTGCCAGCACCGAACCCCCGCCGGCGCGGGTGCGCTCGGGGCTGGACGAGCTTGACCGGGTGCTGGGTGGCGGGCTGGTGGCGGCCTCGGCGATTCTGGTGGGCGGCGATCCCGGCATCGGCAAATCGACCCTGCTGTTGCAGGCGGCGGCCAGTTTTGCGCGTGGCGGCGTGAGCTGCCTTTACGTCTCGGGCGAAGAGGCCCCGGCGCAGGTGCGGATGCGGGCCCTTCGCCTGGGCCTGGCGGATGCCCCGGTGCAGCTTGCGACCGAGACCAACCTGCGCGACATCCTGACCACGCTTGACGCCCGGCGACCGGGCCTGGTGATCATCGACAGCATCCAGACCATGTGGCTTGATACCATCGACGCCGCGCCGGGTTCGGTGGCGCAGGTGCGGGCCAGCGCGCAAGAGCTGGTCACATTCGCCAAGCGGCGCGGGGTGGCGGTGGTGCTGGTGGGGCACGTCACCAAGGACGGCCAGATCGCCGGCCCCCGGGTGGTCGAGCACATGGTCGATTGCGTGCTTTACTTCGAGGGCGAGCGCGGCCACCAGTTTCGCATCCTGCGCGCGGTCAAGAACCGCTTTGGTGCCTCGGGCGAGATCGGGGTGTTCGAGATGACCGGCGACGGGCTGGTGCAGGTCGCCAACCCCTCGGCGCTGTTCCTTTCCGACCGTGACCAGCCCGCCCCCGGTGCGGCGGTGTTCGCGGGCATCGAGGGCTCCAGGCCCCTGCTGACCGAAATACAGGCGCTGGTCGCCCCTACCGCCTTCGGCACCGCGCGGCGCACCGTGGTGGGGCTGGACGCGGGCCGGGTCGCGACCATTCTGGCGGTGCTGGAAGCGCGCTGCGCCATTCCGTTCAGCGGGCTTGACGTCTTTCTCAACGTCGCGGGCGGGATGCGGGTCGTTGAGCCCGCCGCCGATCTGGCGATCGCGGCGGCGCTCTTGTCGGCGCGCGAGGATGTGGCAATTCCGCCAGATATGGTGCTATTCGGCGAAATCAGCCTGTCGGGGGCGCTGCGCCCGGTGGGGCAGGCGGAAAACCGGTTGAAAGAGGCGGCAAAACTTGGTTTCAAGCAGGCGATCGCCCCGACCGGCTCGAAACTCGGGCTGGTGGCGGGGATGAAGGTGCGCCAGATGCCGGATCTGACGGCGTTTGTGGGTGAAATATTCGGCGCGGGATAGCGCGCGGGGAGTGTGTGAATGGACGGCTTTACCCTTGTCGACGGGGTCGTGGCGGTGGTCATCGTGCTGTCGGCGGTGCTGGCCTATTCGCGCGGCCTGGTGCGCGAGGTGATGGCGATTGCGGGCTGGGTCGGGGCGGCAGTGCTGGCCTATCTCTTCGCCGGACAGGTGCAGCCGCTGATCAAGGAGCTGCCGGTAGTCGGCAAGTTCCTGGCCGACAGTTGCGAGCTCTCCATCATCGCGGCCTTTGCCGCGGTGTTTGCCGTGGGGCTGGTGCTGGCCGCGCTGTTCACGCCACTGTTTTCATCGGTGGTGCAGCGCTCGGCACTTGGCGGCATTGATCAGGGCCTGGGCTTTCTGTTCGGCGTGGCGCGCGGTGTGCTGCTGGTGGCGGTGGCCTTCATCGTTTACGACCGCGCCGTGGCCGCCAATACCGTGCCGATGGTGGACAATTCGCGCTCGGCCAGGATCTTCACCTCGTTCCAGGCCAATATCGACCAGACCATCCCCTCGGATGCGCCGGGCTGGATCGTGCAGAAATACGAACACCTGGTCGGCACCTGCGGTGCGCCCGCCCCGACCAAGTGAACAGGGCCTGCGCCACGCGATCAGGGCGTGACACCCGGCGGCCAAGGCCTTAGAGCGGTGCCACGCCCTCTATTCGGATTCGGAGCCCCCTGATGCGCCCATTCCTGAGCAATCCCTTCGACGATGACAAGCTCAAGGAAGAATGCGGCATCTTCGGCGTGTTCGGCCTGACCGATGCCGCCAATTTCGTGGCCCTTGGCCTGCACGCGCTGCAACATCGCGGCCAGGAGGCGGGCGGGATCGTCAGCTATGACGCGACCAGCGGCTTCAACTCGGCCCGGCGCTTTGGCTATGTGCGCGACAATTTCACCAAGGCCAGCCTGATGGAAACCCTGCCGGGGCAACTGGCGATCGGGCACGTGCGCTATTCCACCACCGGATCGAAAGGGGCCACCCAGATCCGCGACGTGCAGCCGTTTTTCGGCGAGTTCTCGATGGGCGGGGCGGCGATTGCCCATAACGGCAACCTGACCAACGCCAGCGCCCTGCGCCGCGAGCTGATCGAGCGCGGCTCGATCTTCCAGTCGTCGTCGGACAGCGAATGCATCATCCACCTGATGGCACGCTCGATCCAGCAGAACCTTTCAGAGCGCATCAAGGACGCGCTGCGCCGGGTCGAAGGCGCGTTTGCCATCGTCGCGATGACCTCAAGCAAGCTGATCGGGGTGCGCGATGCGCTTGGGGTGCGCCCGCTGGTGCTGGGCCGTCTGGGCGAGGGCTGGGCGCTGTCGTCGGAAACCTGCGGCCTCGACATCATCGGGGCCGAGTTCATCCGCGAGATCGAGCCCGGCGAGATGGTGGTGATCGACGCGCGCGGCATTCAGAGCACCCGCCCCTTCGCCCCGGCCAAGCCCCGGTTCTGCATCTTCGAGCATGTCTATTTCTCGCGCCCCGACAGCATCCTTGGTGGCCGTTCGGTTTACGAGAACCGCCGCCAGATCGGGGTGGAACTGGCGCGCGAAGCCCCGGTTGACGCCGATCTGGTGTGCCCGGTGCCCGATAGCGGCACCCCGGCAGCGATCGGCTACAGCCAGGAAAGCGGCATCCCCTACGCCATGGGGATCATCCGCAACCAATACATGGGCCGCACCTTCATCGAGCCGACCGAAAGCATCCGCAACATGGGGGTGCGGCTCAAGCTCAACGTCAACCGCGCCCTGATCAAGGGCAAGCGGGTGATCCTGGTCGATGATTCGGTGGTGCGCGGCACCACCTCGCGCAAGATCAAGGACATGATCCTCGACGCCGGGGCGGCCGAGGTGCACTTTCGCATCGCGTCCCCGCCAACCGCCTGGCCGTGCTTTTACGGCGTCGATACCCCCGAGCGCAGCAAGCTCTTGGCCGCGAACATGTCGGAAGACGAGATGCGCGATTGGATCGGGGTGGACAGCCTGCGCTTTGTCAGCATGGACGGGCTTTACCGCGCCGTCGGCGAGGCGATGGGGCGCAATGCGCAATCGCCGCAGTATTGCGACGCCTGCTTTTCCGGCCAGTATCCGGTCTCGCCTTCGGACAAGATCGAGGAAGGCTTCCAGATGAAAGCGGCTGAGTGAGCGGGGGCGGATCAGGTTGACGCCGACCTGCCGCAGGCCGAAGAATGCATCTCTTGTGCCATGCCGGGGTTTTGCATCGGCAGAATCGTGGCGGGTTACGCCGCCTTCACCCACCACCTCGGGCTTTATCCCGATTCCGGTTCGGTGATTGCGCGCCTGAGCGCCGAACTGGCAGGCTGGAAAACCTCGAAAAGCGGTGTGCTGTTCACCCCGGCCCACCCGTTGCCGGTGCCGCTGGTGCACCGGATCCTCGATCTGCGCCTGGCCGAGATCGCCGCCATCGGGCGCTGAAGCGCCCCCTTGCCCATTCACCTCTGCGTAAATATCCCACGGGGGTCCGGGGGTGTGAAACCCCCGGCCTGCTTCCTGCCCCGGAAGGGTGACGGTGCCGCCGTGGCAGGTCAGTAGCCGCCGTGCTCGCCCATATCGTTGCCTTCGCTGCCTTCGCTGCCTTCCCCGAAACCGCCGTAATAGGCATTCGGTTGATAGGCGGCACCATAGCCCGCAGGCACGGGTGCCGTGCAACCGGAAACGACCCCAGCCAACAGCAACAAGCCAACGATCACGGTCTTGGGGTTGCGCATCTTGGTCATCACTTCCTCCACTGATCAAAACGATGATCCATTTAGCGGCGCGGAGTCGACAAATCAATTGTGCTTTCACCCCGCCCGACCATGGTCCGAAACCCGTCAGACCATTGACCTTGACGCAAAATGCCGCCAGACCGGCGCGCATGAAAGATCGCATCGCACTTGTCACCGGCGCCTCGCGCGGGCTGGGGGCGGCCATGGCCGAAGAATTGGCGGCACAAGGCTGGCACGTGGTGGCGGTGGCACGCACCAGCGGCGGGCTGGAAGAACTTGACGATCGGGTCAAGGCGCGCGCCGCACCCGGCAGTCTGACCCTGGCCGCGATGGATATCTGCGACGACGCAGCACTTCGCCAGCTTTGCCGCAGCATTCACGACCGCTGGGGCAGGCTGGACCTCTGGGCCCACACGGCGATCTTTGCCGCCCCGCTGACCCCGGCCGGCCATGCCGATGCCAAGGACTGGGACCGCTCGGTCGCCACCAACCTGCGCGCGACGGGCCTGCTGATCAGCTATGTCGAGCCCTTGCTGCTGGCCGCCGCAACGGGCACGGCGTTGTTCTTCGACGATCCGCGCGGCGGGGCGAAGTTCTTTGGGGCCTACGGGGCGACCAAGGCGGGCCAGATCGCACTGGCGCGTTCCTGGGCCGCCGAGACCGTGAAGACCGGCCCACGGGTGCTGATCGCGACCCCCGCCCCGATGCCCACCGCCACCCGTGCGCGGTTCTTTCCCGGCGAGGACCGCAGCCCCCTGACCGATCCGCGCCTTGAAGCGACGCGGCTGGTGGCGCTGGTCTGAGCCGGTCAGGCGGCGGCAGGTGGGGGGCTGTCTGCCCCCCACACCCCCCGAGAGTATTGCGGCAAAGAAGATGCGGTATGGTTATTCGAGGCGCGCCGGAAAGCCGGGCGCGCGCAGATCGGTGTGCAGCACGTCTTCCAGCAGCTTGACGATCTGGGTGGATTGGGCCTTGCCACCATAGGCGGCGCGGCCCTTGACAAAGGTCTGCTGAGTCATCCCGGCAAGATCGAGCGGCACCCCGAATTCGCGCCCGAAGCCCATGGCGAAGCCCAGATCCTTTAGTGCCAGATCCATCGAGAAAGCAATGTCATAGCTGCCGTTCAGGATCAGTTGGCCTTCGGTTTCATGCACGAAACTGCTGCCCGATGAGGCCGCGATTGCCTGCCACGCGGTCGCAAGGTCCAGCCCGCCGCGTTTGGCCAGCATCAGGGCCTCGCCATCCGCCACCAGATGGATGAAGGCCAGCATGTTGGTGATGACCTTGATCACCGCCGCCGAGCCCAGCGGGCCGATGTGGAAGATGCGATCACCGATCGCCTGCAATGCGGGCAGGTGCAGATCGTAGAGGTCGCGCGCGCCGCCCGCCAGCACGGTGATCCTGCCCTGCGCCGCAAGATGGACGCCGCCGGTGACCGGCGCTTCCATCAGCCGCACCCCCTGCTCGGCGGCCAGCGCCCCCAGCCGCAGGATGTCGTCGCGCCCGAGCGTCGAGTTCTCGATCCAGGTGGCCCCCGGCCGCATCGCGGGCAGGATCTGCGCCAGCACCGCCTCGGACACCGCCGGCGAGGGCAGGCAGGTGAAGACATGATCAACCCCGGCGGCAAGTTCGGCCGGGCTGGCCGCAAAGGTTGCCCCCATGGCGACATGGCGCTCGCCCAGCTTCGGGTCGATGTCATGCACCGTCAGCTTGAACCCCGCCCGGAGCAGACTGGCCGCAAGGTGCCCGCCCAGATTGCCCAGACCAATGAACCCGTAATGCATCATGCCTCTCCATAGCCGACGACGGCCTTTACTTCGCAAAAGTCGTGGATGCCCCAATCGGCATATTCGCGCCCGTTGCCGGACTGCTTGTAACCGCCGAACGGGGCGAAGGTATCCCAGTCGGGGTTATTGAGATGGACCTGCCCGGCGCGCAGGCGACGCGCCACGGCGCGCGCTTCCGGCCGCGGCCCTTGCACATGGGCGGCCAGACCGTAGGGCGTGTCGTTGGCGATCTCGACCGCCTGATCGACCGTCTCGTAGGGGATGATCACCAGCACCGGGCCAAAGATTTCCTCGCGCGCGATGGTCATCTGGTTGGTCACGTCGCCAAACACCGTCGGGCGCACGAACCAACCCCGGTTCAGCCCCTTGGGCCGCCCGAGGCCCCCGGTGACCAAGGTTGCCCCTTCGTCGATGCCCTGCTGGATCAGGCCCTGAATCTTGTCGAACTGCGCCTTGCTGACCACCGGCCCGTGGGTGGTGGTGGCCGCGCGCGGATCGCCCGGCACCATCGCTTCGGCGGCAGCCTTGGCCAGCGCCAGCGCCTCGGCGTGGCGGGCGCGGGGCACCAGCATCCGGGTCGGTGCGTCGCAGCTTTGACCGCTGTTGCCAAAACAGCCCTCAACCCCCGCCGCCACCGCCACCGCCAGATCGGCACCTGGCAGAATGATGTTGGGCGACTTGCCGCCCAGCTCTTGCGCCACCCGTTTCACCGTCGGTGCCGCCGCCGCCGCCACCGCCGTGCCGGCCCGGGTTGATCCGGTAAAGCTGACCATATCGACCTGCGGGTGGCTGGCCAACCGCGCCCCCACCACCGGCCCGCTGCCGTTGACCAGATTGAACACCCCGGCCGGCACCCCCGCCGCATCGCAGACCTCGGCGAACAGCAGCCCCGACAAGGGGGCGATTTCCGAGGGCTTCAGCACCACGGTGCAGCCCGCAATCAGCGCCGGTGCCACCTTGCAGGCGATCTGGTTCATCGGCCAGTTCCACGGCGTGATCAGGCCGCACACCCCGATGCCCTCGTAAATGATGCGCGACGTGCCGCGCATGTATTCCCAACGCATCTGCTCGGCCGCGGTGATGGTCGCCTCGAGATGCACCTGCCCAGCCCAGACCTGCGCTTCGCGGGCAAAGGACAACGGCGCCCCCATCTCAAGGCTGACCGCAACCGCGAAATCCTCGGCGCGGGCGTTGTAGGCGGCAAGGATCCGGCGCAGCAGGGCGATGCGCTCGGCCAGCGGCCAGACCGAGTAGTCGGCAAACGCCGCGCGCGCCGCCGCAATCGCCCGGTCGGCATCAGCCGCGCTGCCAAGCGCCACCTGCGCCACGATCTCTTCGGTCGCCGGATTCTCGACGTAGGTCCGCTCGCCCCCCAGCGGATCGACCCATGCGCCGTTGATGTAGAACTTGAGGTTGTTGTTGGAAGTCATTGTTTCATCACCGAAAATAGATATGGTGCGTGGCGCGGATGGCGGCGTCGATCGCAGGGTCGATCTGGCATCCGGCGCGCGCCATGATCTCATTCTTGCGCGCAATCGCGCGGTCGAGCAACTGCGGTTTTCCCGCCTCGGCCCATTCCTTGGGGCTCATCCGGTTGGCCACCGCGGGATAGATGTATTCGGTCTGCATCAAGGCGAGGGTCTGATCCGAGCCCAGATAATGCCCCGGCCCACCCAGACAGACCGCCTTCATCGCGTCGATCGAGGTGCTGTCCTCGGTCACATCAATCCCGCGCACGCAGCGCAGCGCCTGACCCAGAATGTCGTCGCCCAGGATCAGGCTTTCCATGCAAAAGCCCAGCAGGCTGGCGTGCATCCCCACCGCCTCGTAGATCATGTTCAGCCCGGAAAGACCGGCCAGCACGTTGGTGATACCCTGCTCCCACCCGGCCTGCATGTCGGGCAGTTTGCTGTCGGATATCCCCGCCGCAGCCCCCCCCGGCAGGTTGTAGAACTGGTGCATCTGGGCACAACCCGCAGTCAGCAGCGCCTGCTCGGCCGAGCCGCCCGACATCGCCCCGGTGCGCAGGTCGCTGACAAACGGCCAGGTGCCGAAAATGCAGGGCGCGCCCGGTCGAATGGCATTGGCATAGACCACCCCGGCCAGACATTCGGCCATCGCCTGCACGATCGCCAGCGCGATCGGGGCCGGTGCCGTCGCCCCGGCCTGCCCGGCGCTCAGCAGCAGCATCGGCATCCCGGCCCGGATGCAGGCCTCCATGGTGATGCAGGACTCTTCCGCAAACTTCATCGGCGGCACGACGAAACAGTTGGAATTGCTGACAAACGGCCGCGCCCGCCAGGCCGCCTCGCCGCCCGCCACCTGATGCAGCAGATCAAAACAGCCCTTCACATGCGCGGGTTCCGAAAACGATGTTCCCACGTGTTTCGTGGTCCCGCTGAGGCAGGCGTAAAGCGTGTTGATGTCCATGTCATAGTTGTCGGGCACATCGCGGCACACCATGGCGCGCTGAAAGAAATGCACGTTGTCAAGGTGATGGGTGATCCGCGCCGCATCATAAAGATCCTGCGCCGTGCTTTCGCGGTAGCTGTTGTTGATCGGGTCAACGATGTGCACCGCCGCCCCGGCGGTGCCAAAATGCACGTTGGTGCCGGTAAGATGCAGGTCATACTTCGGGTCACGCGCGCACAGCGTGATGTCGCGCGCAGCCTTTGCCAGCATGTCCTCGACCAGCGCGCGCGGAAACCTTATCCGCCCATCATCGCCCAGGATCGCCCCCGCCCCGGTCAGCAACTCGACCCCCTGTTTTGGCGCCTGCGAAAGCCCGATCACCGCCAGCGCCTCCATCGCGCTGTCGTTGATCTTGGCCATCCCGGCCGCCGTCAAAGGTTTGTATTGCCCGCCCGGCATCCCGGCATGAACCGGGCGCAGATTTTCGGCCAACGGGGCCGAGCGCAGCGCCACCCGGCTTGCCCGCCCGCCCGACCGCCGCGCCCGTGCCGGTTCGCAAACCTCGCCAATATCGCTCATCGCAAACCCTTTCTCATTGGTCCAAATACCCCGGGGGGTGCGGGGGGCTGGCCCCCCGCTCCATTGATCACGCCCGCACCCGCGCCGATTTCGGATCATGCATCGCCACCAGCGAGGCCACCGCCGCATGCCGCCGCCCGGCAATCTCGATCTCGTAGCTTGACCCCAGCACCTCGGCCTCGCTTTGCCCCAGGCACGGCACATAGCCCAAGCCCACCGCGCCGCCGAGGTAATGCCCGTAAGACCCCGAGGTCACCGGCCCGACGATCACCCCGTCGCGCACCACCGCCTCGTTGTGAAAGATCAGCGGTTCGGGGTCGGTCAGGCGAAACTGCACCAGCCGCCGCGCGAGGCCCGCATCGGCGACGCGCAGCACCGCCTCGCGCCCGATGAAATCGGCCTTGCCGGTTTTCACCGCAAAACCCAGCCCCGCTTCCAGCACATGATCCTCGTCGGTGATGTCATGGCCCCAGTGGCGGTAGGCCTTCTCGATCCGGCAACTGTCGAGGGTATGCAGCCCGCACAGCGTCACCCCCGGATCGGCCTCGATCAGCGCCTCGAATACATGGCAGGCCTGATCGGTGCTGACATAAAGCTCCCAACCCAACTCGCCGACGTAAGTCACCCGGTGCGCCCGCGCCAGCCCCATGCCGATCTCGATTTCGCGCGCGGCGCCAAAGGGATGCGCGGCGTTGCTGAAATCGTTGGGGGAAACGGCGGCCAGCAGATCGCGGCTTTTCGGCCCCATCACGCACAGCACCGCCTCGGCCGCCGTGACATCGGTGATCACCGCAAACGCCTCGCCAACATGCCGACGCAGCCAGGCCAGATCGCGCTGCAAGGTCGCCCCCGGCACCACCATCAGATACGCGGTCTCGCTCAGCCGCGTTACCGTCAGATCGGACTCAATGCCGCCGCGCGGGTTCAGCATCTGGGTATAGACGATCCGCCCCACCGGCACATCGACCTCGTTGCCGCAGACCCGGTTCAGGAATGCGCAGGCATCGCGCCCCTCGACCCTGATCTTGCCGAACGAGGTCATGTCGAACAGCCCGATCCCGTTTCGCACCGCCATGTGCTCGGCGCGGTTGTTGTCAAACCAGTTCTGCCGCTTCCACGAATAGCGATACTCCCGCTCCTGCCCCGGCCGCGCGAACCAGTTCGCCCGCTCCCACCCCGCCATCTCGCCAAACACCGCGCCGCGCGCCTTGAGCGCCTCGTGCAACGGGCTGCGCCGCACCCCGCGCGAGGTTTCCGGCTGGCGGTAGGGGAAGTGGTCGGCATACAAAAGCCCCAGCGTCTCGCTGACCCGTTCGCGCAAATAGCGCCGGTTGCGCTGGAACGGCTGGGCGCGGCGCAGATCGACCTCCCACAGATCGAACGGGGCCTCGCCGGTGGTGATCCAGTGCGCCAGCGCCATGCCCGCCCCGCCGGATGACACGATCCCGACCGAGTTATACCCCGCCGCGATCCAATACCCCCCCAGTTCCGGTGCCTCGCCCAGATAATAGCGATCATCGGGGGTGAAACTTTCCGGCCCGTTGAAAAAGGTGTGAATCCCCGCGGTCTTGAACAGCGGGATGCGGTTCATCGCGGCCTCGAGGATCGGCTGGAAGTGGTCGAAATCCTCGGGCAGGGTGTCGAAACAGAAATCCTCGCTTATGCCCGCCATGCCCCAGGGCTTGGCCTTGGGCTCGAACGCCCCCAGCATCATCTTGCCGGCGTCGGATTTGTAATAGGCGCATTCATCGGGCACCCGCAGCACCGGCAAATGGCCAATGCCGTCAATCGGTTCGGTCACCAGATAGAAATGCTCGCAGGCGTGCAGCGGCAGCGTGACGCCGCTCTGCGCCGCCAGATCCCGCCCCCACATCCCGCCGCAGTTGATCACCACGTCCGCTGCAATGTGGCCGCGCGCACCGCCCACCTCATAGTCCACCCCGGTCACCCGCCGCCCGGCCTCGGTGACGCCGGTGACCTTGACCCCCTCGATGATCTTCGCCCCGCGCATCCGCGCGCCCTTGGCCAGCGCCAGCGCGATATTGCCGGGGTCGCACTGGCCATCCAGCGGCAGCGCCACCGCCCCCACCACATCGGCCACGTTCAGATGCGGATACATCGCCTTGACCTCGGCGGGCGAGATTTCGTGCACCTCGACATCGAAAATCCGCGCCACCGTGGCCTGACGCAGCAGTTCCTCGTGGCGCTCGTGGGTCAGCGCCACCGAGATGCTGCCGACCTGCCGCATCCCGGTTTCAACCCCGGTTTCAGCCGCGAGTTTCACATACAGATCAGCGGAATACTTGGCCAGCCGCGTCATGTTGGCCGAGCCCCTGAGCTGCCCGATCAGCCCTGCCGCGTGCCAGGTGGTGCCGCAGGTCAGTTGCTTGCGCTCCAAGAGCACGATGTCGGTCCAGCCCGCCTTGGCCAGATGGTAGGCCACCGAGCAGCCGGAAATGCCGCCGCCGATGATCACGGCGCGGGCTTGGGTTGGTATTTTCATGGCGCGGTCTCCGAAGGAACAAGAACCAGTTTGCCGGGGTAGCGCCCGGCGGCCAGATCGGCTTGCGCGCGGGCGATATCGCGCAACGGGTAGGTCTGCGACACCACCGGGCGGATGCGGGCGGTGTTGATGATGGTCACCAGCCCGGCAAAGACCTCGCGCGGCTGATGGGTGGCCCCGTAAAGCGTCAGATCGTTGAGATAGACGGTGCGCAGATCGCCCTGCACCATCGGCCCCGCCACCGCGCCCGCGGTGGCATAGCGCCCGCCAGGGCGCAGTGCCGCCAGCCGATCCTGCCAGCCCGACCCGCCCACCACGTCGATCACCACATCAAAGCTGTGCGCCTTGGGCGTGGTCTCGCGGCCCATCACCGCCGCGCCGGCCTTGCGCACCACCTCCGCCTTGCCAAGGCTGCACTGCCCCGTCACTTCCGCCCCGCGCAGGCCCGCCAGTTGCACCGCCGCCAGCCCCACCCCGCCCGACGCGCCGGTGACCAGCACCCGCTCGCCCACCGCCAGCCGCGCCCGGGTCAACAGGTTGTGCGCCGTGCCGTAAGCGCAGGGCATGGCACCGATTTCCACGTCGGACAGCGGCGAGGCCGAGACATCATGCAGATGCCGCGCCGGCACCACGCAATACTGGGCAAACGCACCGTCGTATTCCGAGCCGATGGCGACAAAGTTCAGCGGGTTTCCCGCTGTCGGCTCGGCCTGATTGGTCGGGCAGATCACCCGCGCGCCGATCGCCGGGCTTGCGACCCCTTCGCCCAGCGCCACCACCCGCCCGCACAGATCCGAGCCCTGAATGCGCGGAAAGCGCAGCGCCCCGGCCCAGCCCGAGGCCTCGTCCGCGCCATACCAGCCGACCCTTGTGTTGATGTCGGTCATGTTGACCCCGGCGGCCAGCACCCGCACCAGCACCTCGCCTGGGCCGGGGCGCGGCACCGGCAGATCGTCGCGCCAGACCAGCGCCTCGGGTCCGCCATGCGCCACCAGTTGCACCCCCGTCATGGTCTGCGGCACCGTCATGCCCGGATCCGGGCGTTCGCCGGATCCCACAGCGGCGCATCAGGCTGCACCACCGCGGCACAGCGCTGGCCGAAAATCTCGACCTCAAGCGCGGTGCCCGGCACCGCCAGATCGGCGCGCAGCATGCCAAGGGCGATGCAGGCATCCACCCGGTGGCCCCAGCCGCCCGAGGTGGTTTCGCCCACAACTTTGCCGTCATGCCAGATCGTTGACATGTAGGGCGGGTCATAGGCCCCGGCCTCTACCCGCAGGGTGACAAAGCGCTTGGCACTCCCCGCCTGCTGCTCGGCCAGCAGCGCCGCCCGGCCCCGGAAATGGGTCTTGGTGAAATCGACAAAGCGCCCGAGGCCGCCCTGCAACACGGTGTAATCGGTGGACAAATCGCCCTTCCAGGCGCGATAGCCCTTCTCGAGGCGCAGGCTGTTCAGCGCGAACATCCCGAACGGGCGCAACCCGTGCCCCTGCCCCGCCGCCATCAGCGCATCCCACACCGCCGGGGTATCGGCGACACGGCTGTGCACCTCCCACCCCAGCTCGCCGGCAAAGCTGACGCGCAGCAGCATCACCTCGGCCCCGGCAATCGTCGCCACTTGCCATGTGAGCCAGGGCCGCGAAAGATCAGCCTCGGTCACTTTGGTCAGAACAGCGCGACTGGCCGGGCCGGTGACAATCTGGGTGGACCAGAGATCGGTTTCATCGGTGAGCTTTAGCCCCGCCGCCAGATGCTTTTGCAACCATTCGCGGTCATGCGCCTGTGCGGTGGCGGCGGTGATCAGCATCACCTCATCCGCCGCCAGCCGCGCCACCGACATCTCAGTCACGATCCGGCCCTTGCCATCGGCGAAATAGGCAAGCCCCAGCCGCCCCACCGACGGCACCTTGCCGGTGATCTGTGCCGCCAGCCAGTCGGCGACATGCGCCCCCTTGACCCGGAAGCGCGAGAACCCCGGCAGATCAAGTATCCCCGCGCCGTCGCGCACCGCCAGACATTCCTCGCGCACCGAGCCAAACCACGGCCCCTCGCGATCCCAGGTCCGCGCCGCCGACTCGGATGTATCGTCGCCCGGCCGCGCATACCACAGCGCCCGCTCCCAGCCGTTGGCCGGGCCATAAACCGCCCCCAGGGCGCGGGTCCGGTCATGCACCGCCGACAGCTTCTTGTCCCGCCCCTCGGGCCAGAAATGGTTGGGAAACTGGATCGCGTATTCGTTGGCATAAACCTCGCGGCCCTTGGCCAGGCAGTAGGCCGGGTCTTCAAAGCCGGTGAAACGGCGCGGATCGCACGACCACATGTCCCATTCGGTGGTGCCTTCGGTCACCCATTCCGCCAGCACCTTGCCCGCCCCCCCGGCCTGACAGATG
>Ga0210044_10006259_pt1 | contig 15797 bp, 13 predicted proteins | sample CryGey13umfilter_2_FD_183959 | JGI IMG/M metagenome (GOLD analysis project Ga0210044, IMG submission 183959) | Groundwater microbial communities from aquifer in Utah, USA - Crystal Geyser 4/9/14 3 um filter (SPAdes) (version 2) | ecosystem: Environmental > Aquatic > Deep subsurface >...
TTAAAATTGACTTATTCAAATAGTATTTTGTATTAATCTGTATTTTAAATCTTATCAATCCTTAACTATCTTACCCTACAAAAAAATAGTAGGGTACAGTATTCTTTATTTTTACTTCCTTCAACAAATAGTTATCATTTTGAGTTAAATAATTGAGTGTGTTTTTTTAACACAAAATAATTTCATTACTATTTCCCAAAAATTTACTTATGCCCCAGTCTTCCTCAAAAACTACTATGATTAGCTCCTCAGAATCTACTTTATACTTTCCTCTTGAAGTTTGTAAGGGAGAAGTAGGCAAAAAAGTTTCAATTTCAGAGCTTCCACAAACTGTCCTTTGTAGTTCTTACAATCAACTTGTCATTAGTTTTTGTATGGAATGGCAGAGTACTAAAAATGACTTTGTAGTTCATACTTCAGGTTCGACAGGTATCCCAAAACCGATTACACTTACTAGAAAACAGATACAAAATAGCGTTTCAGCAACAGCAGAAGCCTTGAATTTGAAGCAAAATGAACGTTTTCTAATTTGTCTGAATACTGAATATATTGCAGGAAAAATGATGCTCGTTCGTGGAATGGAACTAGATGCAGAAATGGTAATTGTTCCTCCAAAACGCAATCCGTTAGAAGATTTTGATGAAAAAATGTGGTTTGATTTTGCTGCTTTTGTTCCGATGCAACTCCAAACTATTTTAGATGAAACGCCTGAAAAAATTGCTATTTTAAGTCAGATGAAAGCAATTATTATTGGTGGTGCGCCTGTATCCTATTCACTTCTCAAAAAAATTCGCTCTATAAAGGCTCTAAACCGTGTTCCTATTTATTCTACTTATGGAATGAGCGAAACGGTTACACATATTGCGCTCAAAAGATTGAATGGAAAAAATACTGGAAAAGGAAAAAATCAAATTTCAGATACCTATAAAACACTTCCAAATGTAAAAATAAAAACAGATCAGCGTGGTTGTTTGATTATTTCTGCGCCTCATACATTGGGAAAAGAAATCATAACAAATGATTTGGTGAATATAAAAAATGATAATGAATTTGAATGGCTAGGTCGTGCAGATTTTGCCATTAATACAGGAGGAGTAAAGGTTTTTCCAGAAAAAATAGAACGTTTTATCGAACGAGCTTTTTATGAGTTAGATTTACAAAAACGTTTTTTTATTTCTTCTATGCCTGATGAAATGCTAGGCGAAAAAATAATTTTGATTATTGAAGGTTTGCCATTTGCCAAAAAATTTGAAAATGAACTTTTACAGCATCTCAAAACAAATCTTCCTGCTTATCACAGCCCCAAACAAATTTTCTACCTTTCAGAATTTCTACTCACAAAAACAGATAAGATAGATAGAAAAAAGTGTATAGAGTTGATTTTTTAAGGCTATATTTTTGTAGCTAAAATAATCCTTAAAATAAGCAGTAAAACCAAAACTAGACTATTGAATTTATAAATTTTATAACCAAATTTTTTCATCAAAAGAAGAACTAACCAAATTATTCCATTCAAAAGTATCAAAATAGGAAAAGGAATAATCAACCAAAGTATTGATTTACAACTGCCTGATTCAGCAGTTTTCAAAATTAAATTTGTAGCAAGAAATAGATTGATAAATGATACAATCAGAAAATGAATTTTAGTAGATTTTTTCATTAGTTTTAATACGCAATCTTGATTCAATTTGTTTTTACTCAAAAAATCCATTAAAATATGACCGAAATTAAATTATACAAATCGCCTTTATCTGATTTATATCTATTTTTAGGTAGTTTTGTTTTTGTAATAGGGGGAGTTTTTATGGTCAGGCAAGAAGATTCTTTTATGGCTTGGTTTGTACTTCTTTTTTCTAGTTTGTGTGCGTTAGTGGGTTTGGTTATGATCTTTGACAAAAGACCTCAAATTATTATCAATCAAAAAGGAATAGGATATAGAAAAGCAATTTGGAAAAAATACAATCCTGATGATATAATAGAATGGCAAACTATCAAAAATATTCATTGGGTTTCGGTAGATGGTCAAAAATTCATTTGTCTAAAAACTACTTCTTCAGAATCTAAAAAACAAAGCACTATTCAAAAATTAAACAAATCAATGGGATTTCAAGATACAAATATCCCTGTATCTATGATCAAAATAGATATTAATAAATTTGTAGATTTTTTGAGTTCAATGCTAGTGGCTAATGACTCACAGCGAGAACATCTTATCCAAACCTTTATTATTCCTGCTCCAAAAAATTTCTTTTCAAAGTTTAAAATCTAATTTGTTACTAATTACTGATGTTAGGCAACGATAAAATTTGTAGAAATTTTCTTGCATAAATAAACGAAACCCACGATTTTAATCGTGGAGAAACAGGCACAGAATAGCAGAAAACAGCATGTTTTATCTCTCCCATAACTAAAGCTATGAGTTTCGTTTTTTGATTGCGTAACATCAGTAATTACTTGTCCAAATCGAAACTTGAACAATTATTTTTGGCTCTTAATAGGTTTTGGACTGATAGTAATAAAAACTTGATTAATTCATTTATTAGCAAAATATTAGTTCGTTTTTTCCATAGCGCAGGGTTTGCAAACCTATGGAAAAAACAACACTTTTACAGGATAAAATTTGGTAAGTACAAAACTTGTTTATTATCAGTCCAATATCAGATAAGAGCCTTATTTTTTTTAATTTTTCATTAGGTATAAAGTCTGTATATAAGGTTCGGTTTGTAAAAATTCGGGCATATCACTTTTAAATTTTGGATTTGCAGCTACAAAAGCCTCATTATTTCCTACCTCAACAACCAAAGTAATACAGGCATATTCGTTGTTATTTGAGCTAGAAGCCAAATTTTTTCCCTCAATTACCAATAATCCTAATTCTTCATTGTACGCACACTCTACAGGCGTAGCTAGATAGGTATTGAGTTCTTCCATAGGCATTCCGACATATACATCTTCAAATTTTAGCTTAGGCGTTTTCGAATTAAACTGCAACGTACTGATACTATTATCTTTTCCATCTTCATAATACACCCAAACTTCAAGGTCTTCTTCTAGTTTTACGTTGTAATAAGGGCCGTCAAGACCGTCTTCCCAAAACTCAACCTGTGAAGGCTCAAAATTTTCTTTGAGTGTAGAAGTATTTTTTCCTAGTTGTAGATTAGATAAACCCTGACAGTTGAGAGAATAAGAGTCCAAATTATTCTGTTTTTCGGTAGTGGTTGCAGAAGTAGATGAGTTTTCTTCTTCTTTAACTTCCTCTGCTACTACTTCAACCTGCTGGTCTTCTTGGGTGTCTTCAGACGAATTGTCTTGCGTAGTAACTGTACAACTCACAAAAAAAAGTGGAAGCAAACATAAGATAATTATGTTAGTAAAAAAATTGTTGTAATTCATAATTTTTAAATTTAATATATAATTAATAAAATAAGGAACTCAAAAAATTATTTATTGACATAGTTGCGTTGTAAAAGAGCCATTTTCCATTCGCCTGTGGGCGCATAAAAACTCAATCTCCAATAAATATTCTCTACAACATCTATTTTTACGTTGATAGAATAGTCTTTAAATCCCTCTGTGGCAGCCTTAATGGATAAATTATGTTCTATCTTTGATTCATAATAAACATTTCCATTGTCATTACTGACCACGATAGAAAAACGATTAAGTACGTCGTCTTGCCCCATTGCTACGGTTGTGTAATCGTCCATTTCACCTATTTGAGGATTAAAAGCACCCCATTCCATCGTCGTAATTGCCTCTGTAAGTAGTGCGTTTGGTTTGGCTTGTTCAGTAAAAGAAATTTTATCTTGACTAGCAATCTGCATAAATTGTGTTTTTTGAGTGTTTCCCTTTTTGTTTAAATTGATAGCTCTGATATCATCAAAACTAGCAGCAAAGAGATTTAATTCATAACTAACAGTTGGTTTATCCGTCTGCCAAATCTGAATATAGTGATTGATAAAATCGGTAAAAGTATCTTCTGTACTCTTGTCATACTGGGTCATTATTTCAAAACGTTGATACGGATTATTTCCTTTTGCCCAATAAATAGCAGTCGCATGTGATGCTTTAAAGTCCCATTTGATATAAATGGATTCTTGTGTTTGATACGAATAATAAAGACCTCCTATTTCTGAAAAAGAAGCAAATGCGTTCGATTGAAGAACAAAAAAAACAAGGATATCGAATAAAATTCTGATTTTTGACATAAAAATAGTGTTAAGTAAATTGATTTTTAATTAATAGCTAAAAAAATAAATAATTATACAAAAAAGTAATATATTTATAAAAAATATCTTAGCAAGTTATTTATCTTAGAAGATAGCTATTTTTCTGTCAGCAAGTACGACAATTTATATACCATATCAAAAAACCTAAATTCCACTTTTGCTTGAATTAATTTTGATTTAATTTTTAAATTAATATTATTTTTAATAAAATAAAATTTACTAAAAACATATTCAAATATTGATTTTTTTGTTTTTACAAATAATCATTCAATGAGCTATTTTTATTGCTGTTTAGAAATGCTTTATGAAACCAAACTAACCGTTTATGAAGACAAATGAACCATTTATGAAATAATTCTGACTGTTTATGAAAAGCTAATTTCGTGATGTGCTTTTTAGCACGTTTTTTTCTCTATTTTTTTTAGTTTTGTAATTGGTGGCAACATCAATACCGACTACATTTTATTTCTTGTCTTTCACAATTTATGTAAAACTATTTATCAAAGGCAAGTTATTAATCAATTATTAAAAAAACAAAAAAATGAACAAGAAATTATTTTTAACATTTATCTTTATTATGACTTCTTTTATTAGTTTTGCTCAAAACAAATCAGCTTTATTGTCTAGTACGACTTGGGTGGCAGATATAGACCAAATGCAAGCAGCATTTGATGACAGATACGCCAATATAGATGAACAACTTAGTCAGTTGAGTACACAGGCAGGGCGAGAACTTACCGATAAAAAAGCACAAGAGGAGCGAATATTATCTGTTATTGGGCAAATGGAGATGATATTTGAAAAAAACAATGTACTCAAAATTGTCAATGGAGGCGTAGTCGTTTTGCAGGGTACTTGGCAAATAAATGGTTCTACTCTCATTTTGGTTACACCACAAGGAACAGAAGAACACCAAATTTTAGATATTTCTGAAAATACACTTGTCTTGCAAAATGGAGAAACCATTATTCATTACAAAGACAAAAATACTTCTCTTGTTGCAGAAGGAAAGATTGCATACAAAGGAATAAAAATGCCTTATTCAGACGGTGTAGGTACGTTTCAGCTTACTTATGATGATGACAAATTGAAAGTAGAGGTAATGCCTTCTAATGCTCCCGTTGAGTACTGTAATTGTAATGTAGAAGAAATAGAAGGCTATGAAACAGGACGCTGTGTGAGCAATTATTTCAATGAAGGAACAGACGGAATATATATCAAAAATGACGACGGACTGATGTTAATAGCTTACTTTAATGGACTAGTTCCTAGACCAACATTTGCATTAGCACCTAATGAAGACATGTTAAATGATAAAGAAGAACTCAAAAAAATGGAGGAGATATTGATAGATTGGTATCACAAAGTAGCAGGTGCCTACAAAAAATAATTGATTTAAACCTCAACGCTGGAGAAAATTAATAAAAAACTGTCATTAAAGTTTGAAATGAGTATAAATTTTAGACTTTAAATGACAGTTTTTTTTGTGTTTTTATTAAAATTCTTTTTTATCTTTTCTTATCTTTGCCCTTTCAAAAGTAGCCGATAGCTTCCAAGCTATCGATAATATCGATAATATCGATAATGTCAATAAGTAATTACAAACCTAACAGCTTGGAAGCTGTTAGCTACAATCGAACCAAAATATAAACATGACAGCTAAAGAAGTACGCCAAGCCTTTCTCAATTTTTTTCAAGAAAAACAGCATTTAATTGTTGATTCTGCGCCTCTTATTCCAAAAGGCGATACTACACTCATGTTTATCAACTCTGGAATGGCACAGTTTAAGGATTATTTTTTAGGAAATGGAAATCCACCTTCCAAACGAATTGCTGATACACAAAAATGTCTTCGTGTTTCTGGAAAGCACAACGATTTGGACGATGTAGGAATTGATACCTACCACCATACATTTTTTGAGATGCTAGGAAACTGGTCGTTTGGCGATTATTTCAAAAAAGAAGCCTTGCCTTGGGCGTGGGAACTCTTGACAGAAGTCTATAAACTACCAAAAGAACGTCTGTATGTAACTATTTTTGAGGGCGATAAAGACGATAAACTAGCTTTAGATACAGAATCTTTCGAAATTTGGAAACAGATTTTGGGAGGAGAAGACCGTATTTTGTACGGAAATAAAAAAGATAATTTTTGGGAAATGGGCGATGTAGGTCCTTGTGGTCCTTGTTCAGAAATTCATATTGATTTACGTACTGATGCAGAACGTGAAAAAGTGGATGGAAAAACGCTAGTCAATGCAGACCACCAACAAGTTATCGAAATTTGGAACAACGTTTTTATGGAATTTGAGCGCAAAGCCGACAAATCTCTCGTAAAACTTCCTTCACAACACGTAGATACAGGAATGGGTTTTGAGCGTTTGGTGCGTGCTATCGAAGGCAAGCAATCCAATTATGATACCGATGTTTTTACGCCTCTTATCAAAACCGTTGAGGCGATTAGTGGCATTTCGTATGGTGTAAATGAAAAAACAGATATTGCCATTCGTGTAATTGCTGACCATATTCGTGCAATTTCCTTTGTGATTGCAGACGGACAACTTCCATCAAATAACAAACAAGGTTATGTAGTTCGTCGTATTTTGCGTCGTGCTGTGCGTTATGGTTATACGTATTTGGATTTGAAAGAACCATTTTTGTTTGAACTGGTACATATTTTGGCAGAACAATTTGATGATACGTTCCCAGAATTAGATGCTCAAAAGGATTTTGTTGCAAGAGTAATTAAAGAAGAAGAAAATTCATTTTTGCGTACTTTAGAAAATGGAATTAAGCGTTTTGAGGAAGTAAAAAACAGGACTTCAAGCCTAATGATTCAAGGAAACGATGTTTTTGAATTGTATGATACTTTTGGTTTTCCTGATGATTTGACAGAACTCATGGCAAGAGAAGCAGGAATGAGTATCGACAAAAAAGGTTTTGAAAAGGCTTTAAACGAACAAAGAAAGCGTTCACAAAAAGATGCAGCTTCTGAAAAATCAGATTGGCACGAAATCCAAAAAGACACAAGCATAAATGTTGATTTTTTGGGTTATGATACTTTGGAGGCAAAGGCAAAAATTGTTCGTTGGAGGGAAATTACGCAAAAAGGAAAAACGCTTTATCAAATCGTGCTTGACCAAACTCCTTTTTACGCTGAAAGTGGTGGACAGGTTGGCGATAGAGGTTATATTCAGAATTTAGACTCAGAAGAAAATAACGGAGAGAAAATTAGCATCATCGATACACAGAAAGAAAATGATATGATTGTTCATATCACAAAAAAACTTCCTTCTGACTTCACAGCAAATTATAAAGCGATTGTAAGTGAAACGTTAAGACGTTCGACGGAAAATAATCACTCTGCAACACACCTTTTACATGCAGCTTTGAGGTCTGTTTTGGGAACTCACGTACAACAGCGAGGTTCATTAGTTTCAGAAGATATTTTGCGTTTTGATTTTTCTCATTTTGCTAAAATGACTGACGAAGAAATTGAAAAGGTAGAAACTATTGTCAATCAAAAAATTAGAGAAAATATTGAGCTTCAAGAAATGAGAAATACGCCTATTGAAGAAGCTAAACAAATGGGTGCAATGGCTCTTTTTGGCGAAAAATATGGCGATTTGGTTCGTGTAGTTTTGTTTGATAAGAATTATTCGGTGGAGCTTTGTGGAGGAACGCACGTTTCGGCAACAGGAAAAATTGGTTTCTTCAAAATTATTTCTGAAAGCTCGGTGGCAGCAGGTGTTCGTCGTTTGGAAGCGCTGACAGGAGAAAAAGCCTATAATTGGATTCAAGAACAAAACAAACTTGTCAAAGAAATTCGTTCGATAGTAAAAGGAAACAAAAATCTAAAAGACGATGTAAGCACACTTGTAGAACAAAATGCACTTCTTTTAAAGCAGATTCAAGAATTTCAAGAAAAAGAAGCTAGAAATATCAAAAAGAACCTTCTGACAGAAGTAAAAAATGAAAATGGAATAAATATTTTGATTCAAAAAATTTCTATTCCGTCGGCTGATGCGCTCAAAAATCTTAGTTTCGAACTCAAAAACGAAGTAGAAAATCTCTTTGCTGTCTTGGCTGCCGATATTGAAGGCAAACCACAAATCGCTGTTACTATTTCGCCAGAATTGGTAGAAGAAAAAGGCTTGAATGCTGGGAAAATTGTAAAAGATTTAGCCAAAAATATCAAAGGTGGAGGGGGTGGACAACCTTTCTTTGCTACGGCAGGAGGAAAAGATTTATCTGGATTAGATAAAGTAGTCGAAGAGGCTTTTGAGATTTTGTATAAGTAGCCGATAGCTTCCAAGCTGTTGGAAAATATAATCAAAGCAATATTTTTAGTCTAACTAGAAATGTTGCTTTTTTTGTTATTTTTATAAACTTTGAGAGTCCTTTCAGAAGGCTCTCAATAGTTCTTTCGTGCTGCAAACTATTATCAGAGTTATTTCGGATTACCGAAAAACTACTAACAAAGTTTCTTTTTTTTGAGAAAAATATTTTACTTACTTATTTTCCAAAAATAATTCAATTTCTTAAAAAAACTATCCCAGTTTTTGCTTTTATCTTCTATAAAAAAAGTATGAATGGCATTACTTTTCATATAAATTTCTAATTGATAACGTCCTTTTATTCCATAATAAAAAAGAAGCAAACCAACTGCCCCTAGTCCCATTCCAATCCATAAATTTAGAGAACCTTTCATACTTGCTACAATAGAAAAAGCTCCTCCAATTCCACCTAAAAGCAAAGGAAACATCAAGCGTTTGTACTGAAGGTCTATTTTTGCAATTTGAGAAAGAATAAAGCGTTTTTGTTTTCCTTCTCTTTTGTAAATGAGTGTTTTGTCTGTGAGTGTCCAGCGAGAAATCAAATCGGTTTGGGTGGTAGCCTGTTCTTGCTCTGGAAAAGCTACCCAAAAAGGAGAAAAACTAGCATTTTGTTCGAAAGGAATAATCGAAACTGTTTTTTGAGAATCAGAGTTTAATAAAGGAATTGAAATTGAAGAAATAGGCTTTGAAAAATAACTTTTTATTTCATTACTTCGAACCAAAAAACCCTTCGAAATAGAAGAAGAATCTGTCGAAACTTCTTTATTTCCTAAAGGATTTTTCTTAGACTGTAAAAAATTAAAAAATGATAAGATATTCAAAGTAATTGTGAATGGTTAATTATAAATTATAAACGAAATGCAGGAAATCCACAAAATTACTTGTATTTATTTCTATTCCCCAATTCCCAATCTCTATTTCCTAATCTTCAAAAATTATTCAAATCTCATGTGTTTCATCGATTCGCCAGATTGTGCAATACGTTGAAGCGTTTCGATACCTACTTGCAAATGACGTTCGGCAAATTTGGCAGTAACTGTCGAATCACTCTTTGAAGTCTTTACACCTTCTGGAATCATTGGATTATCTGACACCATAAGTAGCGCACCACGAGGAATTTCATTGACAAAACCAACCGTAAAAATAGTAGCCGTTTCCATATCAATCGCCATTACTCGCATATCTTCCAAGTATTTTTTGAACCCTGTATCGTGTTCCCAAACTCTACGATTTGTCGTATAAACTGTTCCAGTATAATAATCTAATTGATGATTTCGGATAACAATAGAAGCTGATTTATGAATACGGAAAGAAGGCAAAGCAGGAACTTCACTAGGCAAATAATCATTACTTGTTCCTTCGCCACGAATGGCAGCGATAGGCAAAACAAAACTTCCTAGCTCATTTTTCTTCTTCAATCCTCCACACTTTCCTAAAAATAATAAGGCTTTTATTTCAATAGCAGAAAGCAAATCCATAACGGTTGCAGCCATAGCACTTCCTATTCCAAAATTGATGATGGTAATATCTCCTGCCGTTGCTGTTTGCATAGGTTTTCCTCTTCCCATTACTTCTACGCCAAAACGTTCGGCAAATTGTTCTACATAACCAATAAAATTAGTTAGTAAAATAAATTCCCCAAAATCTTCTAACTTGCGTCCTGTATAACGTGGCAACCAATCTTTGACAATATTTTCTTTTTTAGACATGTCTTGTTGTGAGTGGGCTTCTTCATACGAGGTATTATAATTTTTTCCCAATGTTTGAATAAATTTAGAATTAAAAATTTAGAATTTAGAATGAAATACTGAAATAAATTTAGAATAAATGTTATCACGGTTAATTTAGTAATGTTCATTTTTCCATAGCGACAGGTTTGCAAACCTGTTGCTATGGAAAAATAATACTGTTTTGTTTTTCTCTAACTAATTGATTATTAGACTTGTAAATAACTGTGATAACGTTTATTTTATATTTTCTTATTCCAAATAAAACTTTCATTTTCTCAAAAATACATATAAATCTTTATAAAATTTTATAAACGTGTTTCCTAAACTTAATATTCCTTCCTTTGAAGCCAAAATCAAGCAAGTAGAAAGTACTACTGACAAATTTACCGATACAGATAAAAATAAATCCTCTAAAAAATATCAAATTTTTGATATAATTAGAAAAAAATGGATTCTTCTTACTCCTGAAGAATGGGTTCGTCAGCATGTCATTCATTTTCTTCTCTCTCAAAAGTATTCTAAAAATTTGATGCAAATAGAAAGCGAACATCATTTTCAAGAGCGAAAAAAAAGAACTGATATTTTGATTTTTGATAGAAATGGAAATCCTTTTTTGGTGGTAGAATGTAAAGCTGCTTATATTTCACTTTCTTCTGATGTTTTTTCACAAGTTGCAGTCTATAATTATTGCATTGATGCGCCTTTCGTGATGATAACCAACGGAATGCAATTAGGTGTTTTTGAAAAAGAATTAAATAACAATTCCTATAAAATGATTAAAGATTTGCCTGTTTTTTGAGCTTGATAAGTAATTTAGTATCAATTACGAAATGAATATTCAGCGTAGCCAAACTATGATTTTAAATTATTGATTATTAGTTGATTTTTAAAAAAAGACCTTGTGAATTTTGAATTATGCTATCATTTTTTTTGGCTCTTCCGACAATTTAGCGAAATGTTTTATTTTAAGCCCTAACTTTTATTTTAATTTGGTCTGTACTGCAAGTCTGACCAAGTTAAAATACGCATTTCTGATTTCAAAAGGCTTATTTTGTCCAAGTCAGACCTAAAGGTACAGACTTGAACAAAATACAAGATGGCATTTGTCGCTAAAAAGTCGGAAGACCCTTTTTTTTCTTTTTTTGTAAAGAATTTCTAAACCTTCTTACAACTTAGCTATTTTAATTACGATAGAAGTTGTATAGATGCTGCTCTTCAATTACCTATTTGAATTATTTTTTTAACTTTATTTTTAAAACAGAATATAATTATGTCAGAGCAAACCAAAGAAAAAAACACAGTCCAAACAATAAATCCAGCCACAAATGAAGTCTTAAAAACTTATACATTACTTTCAGAATCAGAAATTATAGAAAAATTACAGAACTCAGAAGATGCTTTTCAAGATTGGAAAAAAACAAGTTTTGCAGAGCGTTCAGAATTATTTAGAAAATTAGGACTTCTTTTAAAGGAAAAAAAACAAGAATTGGCAATTTTGATGACACAAGAAATGGGAAAACCAATTACGCAAGCCAAATCTGAAATAGAAAAGTGTACTTGGTTGTGTGATTTTTATGCAGAAAAAGCAGAAGAGTTTTTAGCTCCTGTTACCAAAAAATCAGATGGCTCTCAGGCGTATGTTCGTTACGACCCACTCGGTGTTATTTTGGCTGTTATGCCTTGGAATTTTCCATTTTGGCAAGTATTTCGTTTTGCTGTTCCTTCGCTTATGGCTGGAAATGTAGGCGTTTTGAAGCACTCTTCCAACTCTTTTGGATGTGGAGAAGCAATCGAATCACTTTTTTTAGAAGCAGGATTTCCAAAAAATGTATTTCAAAATTTCTTGATTAGTGGAAAGCAGGTCAGACAAGTTTTGGAAAATGACCACGTAAAAGCTGCCACACTTACAGGAAGCGAAGCAGCAGGTTCGTCTGTTGCAGAAATTGCAGGAAAGAATATCAAAAAAACAGTTTTAGAATTGGGAGGAAGTGATCCTTTTATTGTCTTGGCTGATGCCGATGTCAAAACGGCTGCCAAAACGGCTGTAAAAGCACGTACTCAAAATTCGGGACAGAGTTGTATTGCTGCCAAACGTTTTATTATTGTAAAAGAAGTTTATGATGAGTTTATTGAAGAATTTAAAAATGAAATGGCAACACTCAAAATGAGCGACCCAATGGATGAAAAAACCGATGTAGGTTGCCAAGCAAGAGAAGATTTAGCAAAAGAATTGGAAGAACAAGTCAATAAATCAGTAGAAAAAGGGGCAAAGATAATTTTGGGAGGAAAGCGAGATAAAGCCTTTTATCAACCAACCATTTTAGTAGATGTAAAAGAAGGAATGCCAGCCTTCGATGATGAACTTTTTGGCCCCATTGCTTCTGTAATAAAAGCAGAAAATGAAAGTCATGCGATTGAACTTGCTAATAATTCAGAATTTGGATTGGGTTCTTCTCTCTGGACAAAAAATATAGAGAAAGCAAGAGAAATAGCTTCTCAAATAGAATCTGGAAGTGTTTTTATTAATGGAATGGTAAAATCTGACCCTCGTTTGCCTTTTGGAGGAATCAAAAAATCAGGTTATGGAAGAGAATTAGCCATAAATGGAATTCACGAATTTGTGAATATCAAAACAGTTTGGATAAAATAAATTTAGAAGTTAGAAGTTTTCAGTCCTCAACGACGGCAATAACAAAATTATTTTTTGATAAAATTGGACTAAAATAGAGCTTAAAGGCTTATTTTTTTCTGTAAGTTAAATAATTTTGCAATAACTTTACGGCTTATTTAAAGTTTTGTTTCTATAAATAGACCTAAATTTGTAATTGAATTTTGAATCACCTACACACAACTTCTATTTTTAATCATTTTTTTATCTAAAAATTTACATACCTTTTTTTATTTAATTTTTCTCAAAACTCTGATGGTAAAACGCACTTCTCAACAACGTTATATTGATCTTATCAAGCAAACTTTTTACTTTGACACTCCAGATTTTACAGTTTCGAACGATGAACTTAATTTTTATGGGGTAGAACTGATGCCAATTATTGAAAAATACGGAACGCCTTTGCGCCTTACCTATCTGCCAAAAATTAGTGAAAATATACGAAGGGCGAGAAGTCATTTTGGGGAAGCGATCAAAAAATTAAATTATGATGCTGAGTATGTGTATTGTTATTGTACCAAATCTTCGCATTTCAATTTCATCATGGAAGAGGTTTTGAAAACAGGCGTACACCTTGAAACTTCCTCTACTTTTGATATTGCTATCATCAAAAAATTACATCAAAAAGGACTTTTCGATAAAAATAAATATGTAGTCTGTAATGGTTTTAAGAGAGAAACTTATACCAATGAAATAAAATCGCTTTGGCAAGATGGTTTTGAAAATTGTATTGCTGTTTTGGATAATCGCAAGGAAATCCAAGCCTATGAAGAATTAGAGGTAGAACAAATGCAAATCGGACTTCGAATTGCGACAGAAGAAGAGCCTAATTTTTCGTTTTATACTTCTCGTTTGGGCATTCGTTATAAAGATGTAGTTGATTTTTATAAAAAACATGTAGCTACAAATTCTAAGTTCAAATTGACTTTATTACACTTTTTTGTAAATTCTGGAATTCGTGATACGGTTTATTTTTGGAGTGAATTTAATAAGTTTGTTCGTGCCTATTGTGATTTGAAAAAAATCTGTCCAGAACTTCATATTTTGGATATTGGTGGTGGTCTTCCTATCAAAAACTCACTTGGTTTTGAGTTTGATTACGAATACATGACCGAAGCGATTGTAGCTAATATTCAAGAAGTTTGTGAGCAAGAAGGTGTTCCTGTTCCTACTATTTTCTCTGAATTTGGAAGTTTTACGGTAGGTGAAAGTGGAGGAATGATTTTTTCAGTTATGGCTCAAAAACAACAAAATGATAGAGAACTTTGGTATATGATTGATGGTTCATTTATCACACATTTGCCTGATACTTGGGGAATGGGCTACCGTTTTATTGCTATGGCAATCAATAACTGGGACAAGGAATATCAGCAGGTTCATGTCGGTGGAATTACTTGTGATAGTATGGATTATTACGATTCTGAATCGCATGTTTCAAAATTGATGCTACCAAAATTTCCAAGAGGAACAGAACAGTATATTGGTTTTTTCCATACAGGGGCATACCAAGAAAGCTTGGGAGGATATGGTGGAATTCAGCATTGTTTGATTCCAAATGCTCAACACGTAATCATTGACAGAGATGCACAAGGAAATGTAACCACCAAATTATTCAATAAAGAACAAACAGCAGAACAGGTTTTGAATATTTTGGGGTATTGATTTTGAACGCTTGCTAAGGTTGGGTTACCAACCATTATCAACGTTTAAAACTAAAGTCGTTTTCCCTTAGCAATCGCCTGTAATCAGACGTTGATAATGGGAAAACGACTAATACTCCCATTTATTCCCAATAAGCGTAGTCGCAATTTCTTCAATAAAAGAATCTGCTACAAATTGATGTTTGTTTTCTGTTTTTAAAAAGTGCCATTTTATTCCGTGAATATCGGCTATTTTTTTGGCCCATTTTATACTATCTGCATCTTCTGGACTTCCTACAATAAATTTTCTTTTGAGAGGATTTTTGATATATTCTTGCAAAAAATAGCCAAATTCTAAGCGACTTGTTGGAGCAATCTTGGCATCAAAAACTCCTGATTTTTCTTTTGTCCAATAGGCAGGTAACCAAAAAGCTGTAATATCACAGAGCTGTAAATATTGAAGTTCCCACGTTATTTGTTTATCTCTGACTGCTTCTAGTTCTGTTTGAGGGTTTTTATTATCAATATCTGCCCATTTTCCTGTTTCGGGTTCTGGCGAAACGACTATCATACTTGGGTTTAATCGTTTGTCTTCTGTCAGTTTTTGTATTACTTTTCTTCTCCAACCTGTCTTTAGATTTTCTTCAGAAGGCGTTGCACCAGCCAAAAAAACACCTAATTTTGGAAAAACAGTATCATGATTTCTTGAAAACAAAGTTCGGATTGGTTCGTGTTGCATCACAAAAGGAGGTTGAGTATCAACATGAGTGACATTTAAAAAAAGGCAAATCTTTGCCAAATTTTATTCTGTATAAATGTCTTTTTTCCATAACGTAGGGTTTGCAAACCCTACGTTATGGAAAAAAACAAACTATTATTTTGTCAAAAATTGGTCAATTTGCAGAATTTGAAAAATGTCACTCATATTGGAGTATAAAAACTATTTTTTTCATAAGATAGAAAATAATTGAATTAAGACCTTCAAAATAATCATTAACTTTCTAATTTTTTGTATATTTACCCACTCTGTTTTTAACTTTACGCTCAAATTACACGTAAAATCTAAATACTGACAACTACGGACAAGTTCATTTATAATACAAAAAATCTTATCTTTGTTTAAAAAAAACAGATGGCTATTGAAGATTACATTTCAGATTTACTCTCCTGCTATAGTAATGCAGGTATAAAAAAAA
>Ga0210044_10006260_pt1 | contig 15794 bp, 9 predicted proteins | sample CryGey13umfilter_2_FD_183959 | JGI IMG/M metagenome (GOLD analysis project Ga0210044, IMG submission 183959) | Groundwater microbial communities from aquifer in Utah, USA - Crystal Geyser 4/9/14 3 um filter (SPAdes) (version 2) | ecosystem: Environmental > Aquatic > Deep subsurface > Groundwater...
GCAGATGTATTGCCGAATTCAGTAGCTGGTACCTCAGGATGTTTCAAGCTACCCCAAAGAATACTTGGATAGCCAGTTTCCAATTTATGGAAATACAATGGCTTCGTACCTTCGGTAGTTCCTCCCCCGGAAAGAACATTGAAATCGGGAACTGGCCGGTTTCTTTTCGAGAGAATCTCGGCCCTAATCGCTTTAACAAGCTCAGTAATTATCCGATGGATAAGAGATTTATTACCATTAATGAACATCTGGAAGTTCTTGTTCATTGGATTAATCACTACCACCAGCCATGGACTGTTACGATCCTTGATTTTTTCCCGTATTAATGGATTGACATCTTGATCCTTGGAATAGATCATATATGTAGCGACTTGTTTAAACCTAGGATTCTTGGTTGTGGCAGAAACAATCAAGGTGTTGCCGTAAAAGCTGAACTTTGCCCTATCAAAATCTGCCTTACCTTCCTGGAATTCAGTTTGCTCTTTATTATATCCTTCCAAAAGCAATCGAATCCACTCAATAGCCACATCCCTTTCCATATAAGCCAGAAAATGTACAACGTTTCTTATGGTGCTCTTTGAAATTTTTTCCTTATTTTGTAATCTTTCTGACCACCTCTGTAAATGAACTTTCGCTGGTGAATCAGGATTATTGAAGATAAATTTGGAAATTTCTTCTTGGAGTATTTGGATTGTGCTTCCCAAGTCTGACTTATTGGCAAAAAAACTGTCAAAAAGAGGCGAAAACCACTTAGTGTATGTTTCAACGTTACTACCCAATAAATTGTGGACTTTTTTCAGCGCCCGGGCGATATCCATATCATCAGCTTCTGGTTTCTTGTCGCCCAACCAAACTAGTTTACGCCAAGTCTTGATTTTCTCACTATCGAGTTCTCTTATTCCGATTTCATCAATTAGAATGTCAAAGGCGGTTTTCTCTCGTTCATCTATATTTTCGCTCTCGTGATGATCATAAATTACTAAATCCATATCCGACAAAGGTTCTTTAGGCGAGGCGTCAACAAAGATTAGTTTACTAATACCGCCTTCTTCTAACTTTTCCCTTAACTCCTCTTCTCCAAAGATACATCCTTGAATCAAGCCCCGTCTCTCCAAAATCCTCAAACAGCTTCCACCGTCAAAATCAAATTCATGGTGGGTAATTCCCATAGCTTTCATTTCGGCACCTCCTTTGGAATTGTAGTTGATTCTATGCCAACAGGTAGAGATTAGAGTCTCTATCTGAATTGGTGAAATTCAGTCAAACTAGACAATATGCAGTTTTTAATGCACTAAATCATATTAAATGATACCTTATAATCAAGGTGTTTGTCAAGCTAAATAATATTGATTCCAAATAAGAAAGCCCCTCGAAATAATCAAGGGGCATTGAAATATTGTTTCTAGTAGCAGCGATGCATTGCATCACTGCTCATTAACTAACTATCTGCCAGTACTGCCTATCCTGGCTATAAAACCGTAATTCCAGGAGTTTTTTACCATTTTCTCCTTAAATTCTGGGTCGACGTCGAAATACTTAATTTTTTCTTCATCGAGAAAATAAGAAAAAAATAGTCGCTCCGATTCCAAGTCATATTTCCAGTCGCTCCCTTGAGGTAAAGATTCAACCTGGTAGTCTTCCAAGCTACAATCAATGTAACAGCGTTCCTCTTTCAACGCAACTGTAACTGGAACCTTATCTCCAATTTTGAGCGTTGCTGGGATTGTTCTTGACCGAATCAGAAAACTATAAACCGAGTGGTCATCATTAACCACAAAAACAGTAATCATATTCCTGTCCAGATCAATTTTGCCTATAGTTGCTTTAATCTCTACTTTTCCTGATTCAACAATTTCCTGTTTTAAAGATCGCAGCCCAGAAATTATGTTATTGATATTGCTTAATGTCGGCATCCCCCCGATACTTACCCGTTTTACAGATAATACCATCTGGTTGCCTTCTAAGCATTTCAATCCATAATCCAGATAAGAAAGACTCAAATCGCTGGACTCAACCGGGAACTCAACTCCTTCTGTTGTTCTGGTTAGAACCCATCCTTTCCTGTCTTCCGGGCCCTTGAATACCCTTTCTATCTTCACCTCTGCTTTACCATGCTCTCCAATTTTCTGAAAGATCTCCCTTTCATCAAAGGGAACCACCACAGCACAAGGAAAATCGTTATCCATCTTCCAGCTAATGACTTTCGCGTCTTTTGTCCTTCTTTCGTCTTGCCAAATCAGTCTTACTTTCCCTTGAAGATCTTTAAAGCTCTCCTTGGCTTCTTCTTCGCTAAAGATGATCGAAGGTTTGTAGTTTTTCCTTAGATAATCATCCATAAGCATCGCGAAATCCAGTTTTTCACCATACTCGACATTGATTTGAGCAGGCGCTTGCAGAACTTCTCCGATATAGCTAAACTCTCCTTCTTCAATAACTAAAACCCGGCTGCCAACAAAAATCCTTTGGTCAAAAAACCGCTCCTGACTCAACCCTGGTATCTGGGATTCTAGTCTCACCAATGAGCAGGTATGAGAAATTGGTTTTTGCTGGCCATCGAGAATATTTCTCTTTTTAGTCGCAGTTATCAAAAGAGCGCTGTCGCCTTCCTGCCATGCTCCAACACATGCGTCATGAACGATGCCGCAAACTTCCTCTTCTTGAAACTTATAGACGAGAGTTCCCTCGTGGTTTGCGATCTTTACTACTCTGCCCTTCAAAACATTGGCCAAAATTAATCTTAATTTATTAACCAAAGCGATATCCAATTCGCGTATCTCTTGCTCTTCAGCTTTTAAAAGAAATATTTCCATAAGCTCTCTTTGCGTTTTGAAAATATTTTCAAAAGCTTCAAAGTTCAAGAAGTTCTGTTCAGTCCACTGTTTCTCCTTTTTTCTTTTTTGGGCGTTAAGATAACAAACCGCCAATTTTAGGACAAAATCCAAATCATCGATACAGCCTGTTTTTAACGCTTCATGGATTCTCCAAACACTCAACTTGGTCGCAGCCGTCCATCTTGGATCCCAGACCAGCAATCCATGTGTAAGATTAAAAACTTCTGCTCCGGTTCTTGGATCACTTTTATCCGTTTCAATCATCAAAAGGAACGTCATCATTTCAAGAAAACAGCCCTGTTCATCTGCTAAATCAAGCAAAGCTTTTTTTTCCGGAGAAATCGGAATATGGAAGATATCAATACCATCTTCCGTAATATTTCCAATTTCATCTATATAACCTTCATCGCTGATAGTTGACAAAGCTCGTTTGTTTTCAAGGTTGAATTTATTGCGATCATCGGGGCTGCCAATAAACTTCAACTCGCCAGAAACTCCGGCAGCTTTTGCCATTAAGTGGGTCTCGGGAAGCGGACTTCTAAAGCTCTCTGGCGTGGTCTGCATCTTGAACTTGCCTTCAAAATCACCTTCACTATAAAGGCAATAAACATAACCCTTTTGCGTTCTGCCAACCCTGCCAAATCTTTGTCGGCAACCGGCCTGGCTATGACGAATTGTAGGCAAGGTAGAAGTTAAATCCTGAGGGTCCCACTCAAATTGCTTTATGTAACCAGATTCAATTACATAAACAATATCTTTTAAAGTATGGGATGTTTCAGCAATGTCAGTTGTAAGCAACACCCTTTTATCTTCAGGATTATAATTAAATCTCCTCGTCACTTCTCCTTCACCCACCTCTGACTCAAGGCGACTATAAATTGAAAGAACAGGGACCTTTCTTAAGCTCGATATCCTCTTGAGCTTTCCTTTTAAAATTTCCTCGGTTCTTTTAATTACAGCTTCGCCTGTCAGAAATACCAGAATGCCCCCTTTTTCCGTATGTTGGAGTATTTCCATTACGAAAGAAGATACTATTTCGGGTAACTCTGCCTCTTCCGGAGGAATATCCTTTTTACTCCAGAATTTCTCCCTTAACGCGTCATTGGTACACATCCAGCAATCGCAATCTTTAACCTTTTTGCTTTTCCAGTAATGAACATGGTAGTTAATCTCTTCTTTCAAGGTTTTGGAAAGATCCAAATTTCCCGTAGTAATCCCCAGACGTTCAAAAGCTTCCTTGAACTCTTCGAGATTAATCGTTGCCGAAGCAATAATCACTTTAAGATGAGGATACAGCGGTAGTTTTTCCTGTAAAAGCATCAACAATTTGTCTATGTTGACAGTTCTCTTGTGCGCTTCATCTACCATAATTAAACTATATTGGCCCAAATGACCTTCTCTAAGCCAATTTACTAACATACCGTCAGTCACCTCAACACCGAGATTGTGTCTGCTGTAATCTTTCCTACCGCGATGGCTAATGCCAAGCGTTCCCAATGGTCCAACACCCGATTCTCCAAGCTCTTTTTCGCTTACTGTTTCCGATATCCTTCCTGTAGCGTCGCGCAAGGGTTGGGTTTGAATTACTTGACCCTGACGAATCAGTGTCTTAACAAAATCACCCTCATAGTCCGTTGGTGCCTCTAATAATCGGTACAATACATAGACCGATTTCCCGGTTCCGGTTGGGCTTGCCAATACCACCACCTGATTCTCATACAGCTTTTTGTAAAGCTCCTTGATGTGCTCATCAGTTATTCTTATCCGCATACCCGAAGAATCAGGCTCAATGAATTCTTCACTTCTCTTTCGATCACCATGAGAAGTAAAGCCGCCGGCTAAAAAATCGGACTTGGCAACATTTCCGAGCGCTAAATCCATAGTTTGCTGGAAATAGCTTTGCCTGGTTTCTCTCTTTCCGGATTTATGCTTTTTTTGACAATTCTCGCATCTTGCCGGCATATCCTCTCCCTTTTCCAACATTAGTTTTAATATCTTTCTCGAAATTACAATCTCTCCTTGGCAATCCGGATACTTACCAATATCCTTGCATCGGTATTTCAGTTCATCTCCCATCTGACACCTCCTTTGTTTGTTGTTGTCATTCAGTTTATTCAATTTTCAACGACCTATATTCATTCTCCATTTTTTTACATATTTGTCAAACAAATAGGCTCTGCAACATCTTGTTGCAGAGCCATAGTGTTTTAAATTAAAACCACTTTTCTCCTTGTTTGTAGTCACCGCTTGGCATCAATATGCGCGGCGTTACGATAACTTCGCCGCGATATTTTGTTAAAATATCGAGAACCGCACGATATGTTCCAATACCAGCAGATTCCAGCCCGGTGGTATGAAAGACATTCAGGTGCAGGCCTTCCCATCGTCGTTGTTTCAATTCCGGCTTCCAACCCAAGAGAACTTTTAAACTTGAGCTAAGATTGTCTTTTTCGTCTATCTCGCCTCTGATAAATCTAATAAGCTCATCCAGACATTCAAAGGTTTTTCTAAACGCTAACTCTTCCTGATCAGCGCTATTTGATCGGCGCTGAATATCCCGATTTCTCACAAAATATCTATCAACATACTTGTCTGCTTCTGAGTGCCTTAATGAAACCAAGCCCACATTAAAAGTGAAAAACTGGTCTTCATTCTTGGGTTTTGGTATTTCGGGAAAAGAGAATAAAGGAAACGGTCCGCCCTGACTACCATCGCCGTAAGCAATCGGCAACATAATAGGCGAAGTTTCCGGCATTTGGCAAATGTAGTCCCTAACCATTTCAGCAAAAACACCGGATCTCACCCTTCCCATAACTGAGGCAATAGCAAAGGGCAGCCCTTTTGCTAAAGATTGCCGTAAAATCGTATGGGCTTTATCAATCTCATCCCAATGGCTGGCGTACAGTTTGCCGGATTTCCTTGTTTTTATCTTCTCGTTAATTCTCTTTTGCAGTGTTGGCGGAAACTCAAAAATTGTTTTGGACAAAGCGCTTTCAATTTTTTTCGGCAGCATAAAAGAATACTCCCAAGGCTTTACCAACACCACAATTCCTCCCTGAACATTTTTTAGAATAAAAGATAGTTTCTCAGATTTAATCTTGTGGAGAAATTGAGACATCTTATCTGGCGTCACAAAGGAAAAAGATATGCCTTTTAAGGATTTTTCATTATGTCGCAAGGCATTCAACAGCACCTGACTTTTTTCTCCATCCACTTCAGCAATCATCTTGTGGTTCTGGGAAGCTTCTCTTTCAATTACCTCGCACATTAACGAGAACTCCATCTCATAACGTCTTACTTCCCTTTTCCTGACCAATTGCTGGGCAAAAATTAAAGCGCTTTGAGAAGCATTCTGAATAGCTCGGGATGCTCTTGAATCCTCTGGCACTTTCCAACAATCAGTTGGTACTTCAAAAATTTGCAGCTTTTTCTTTTCCTGTCTGGAAGGAAGACGGGTAATGCTTTTTACTTTGTGCATTCTGTTCTGAATCTCTTGATCAAGATATAAATCTGTGCGAGTTGGCGCGAAGATTACATAAATACCTTTTTTTTCTGCCTCTTTCACGAAATTTCTTATCTCATCAAGAAACTTGCAGTAGTACGGAGAGATGTACTCATTGCTCAAGACCAGACACTTTGCCTGAACCGGCTCATTGGCGCTGACTAAAATATCAAGATACTTTCGCAATCTTTCCATTTCTCTTTCTTTGTTTCCTGGCATATGGGGCCGGCAGAGCAATAATACTGGTTCATTAGCTTCAAACCACGGTCGTGAAACACTGCCAGCTAACCAAAGTTCAGGAAAGTGAAATTTCGCTGTGCACCGGAGATACCAAAAATCTTTTTTGGGTTCAATTTCACAGTTAATCTTTACTTCCTCAATCTCCTCCATTGTAAATCCTTCATTCATTTCAGCCATAACCGCATACTTTAACCTCGTAGCTATCATCGCGGCACGACCATAGTTCATAGATTCCGCATAAGAGGGTCTGTCTTCAACGCAGTCAGAACCCATAACAAGAGCTTCTGGTCTTGGCGCATTGAGAAATATCCAGATCGCTTCCTCTCTAGTCCAATAGCCCAAAATAATAATCTCAGCAACTATTTCTCGTTTAAGGTAGCCGGCTTCTTCTAGCGCCACAATCCTCTCCTTAACTTCATTGGGAAATTCAAGCGAGGCAAACCAAAGATTTTTCGCGTCTTCATGAGCAATAAACCCCTTTTCCGGCGGAGGAAGATTGATTGAATAGCGATTCGCTAACTCCAGAATTTCTGGCGGAATGGACGCCGGAACTCTCTCTTCTTTAAGTTCTGGATTTTTTATCGCGCCGTTTTCATCTTCTCTTAAGTCTTTCGTGAATTGAATACTTAGTGATCCGGTATAATCCCTGGCTCTTGCCAAAGCTTCGCTAAGCAGAATTCTGACCGGTTCGCCTTTTTTCAAATGTGGCTGAGGCATCGGCAAAAATTCATCTGTCTCCAAACAACCAAATTTGTAACTAAAGCGAAAGGCGCCAATGCCTATTATGTAATCTTGAACTCTTAATATTGGCGCGCTCCAATCCTGAATCCTATTACCTTTTGCTTCTGCTTGACGATTTCTGCATCTTGTCCAAGCTCTTCTGAAACGCTTTTCCCATCTTGTGTGATATTCCAGCCACTCTGAAAAGGTTTGATTGCTCACTGGTATGGGTGGAGTATTGCTCTCTAAGTTCACCTCAACCAATGGAGCGTCTTCTTCAGTTGCTCGCGATAAATCAAGACAGGTGACAAATGTTTTGACAAAGATAATCGCTACTAAAGTTTCTGGCAGGTCAGGCCTCATCCACCGCAATAGATCTGTTGTTTTTTTAACATCCATTGCATCTCGATCTTTTTGAGATAGATTATCTGCTGGAATGCCGGCAACTTTAAATCCATCAACCACTGCTGAACCTCGATCTTTAAGAAAATCAACATAAGCTGATGGAAAAGTAACGCCAAGTTCCTTTTCAAGGTCTTTGATTCTTTCCGTTTTCATTTTCTTTACCTCCTTTTCGGTATTTTGTTGTTAAGGAACTGATACTAAATCTTACATTGACTTTTGTCTATTTGTCAAATTTTTTTGCTAAAGAGTTCTTTATGAGATTTTACCTAAGTATTTTTTTAATCAATGTTTTGGTTAATCTGTTTGGCACGTTCTTTCTCGCTTTGGTAGTATTGTCTTGCTGTATCTGCGTATTTTTTCTCAGCTTTTTTAAGATTCTCTTCTAATTTTTCGTATTCTTTATATTCTTTTGTATTTTGATACAATTCAAGGAACCACTTAGTATTGATTTGATGTATTCTCTCTCGGGTGACTTCAAATTTTTTTCCTGTCTCTTCAATTGGATGATCAAGAGAATACATTACTATATCTTTCTCACGTTCAGAGCATGAGGAACCCTCCAAATCCTTTAATATCTGCTCTTTAGGAATACTTTTCACAGGAAATGAATTAAGAAATCTATAACGTGCATCAAGCCGATAATTATATTTGATTCTTTTAATAATTAGATTTTCAAAAGAATCTTTTTCTAATAATTTGTTGTTCCTCTCCTTCTCTTTAATAATTTTGTATTTTTCATTAAGTTCTTTAAGAAATATTTTTAAAAAGGTTATTATATCTTGGAAATATTTTTCTTTAAGAAATACTTTTAAAAAGTCTATTATTATATCTTTATCTTTTATATCTTGGAAATATTCCTTTTTTTCTTCTTCAAAAAACCTTTTTTTAGCTAATTCAAGCAGTTCTTCTCTTTTTTTCCGACCCAAAAATATTATTTCACCTGTTTTTGGCGATCTTCTCCTCATCATTCTACCCAAAAATATTATTTTCTCAATAAGCGAATCTCTGTGACTGCAAGTTGCAAATAGATAGTTAGAATAATATTCAAGAATTACTTCATTAACTAAATCGCCATAAAATTTTAATTTTCTTTTACACCTAGGACATTTCTTTAGAGATTCCAAATAAAAATATGATCTTCCACAAGAACACCTTTTAAACCCTTCATAAGGTGCCATTTCTTTCTCTTTTGTCTCTTTTAATTTTCGTGAGGCTATATATCTGGCTATTGCTTCCTTTATCCACCAAGTGGCATAATCGGAAAACTTATAGCCTCTTCTCCAGTCAAATTTTTCTGCCGCTTTATAAAGTCCTAAATTTCCTTCTTGAATTAAATCTAATAAAGTTAAACTTTCTACTCTATCAACATATCTTTCAACATATCTTTTGGCAATAGAAACCACTAATTTTAAATTGGCTCTAATTAATTTCTGCTTAGCGTTTTTATCTCCTTTGCTTACTTTTTTCCATAATTGTTTTTCTTCTTCAAAAGATAGAACTGGGATATTGTTACTCTTTTTTAAATACTGTTTTAATTCCTCGGACTGTTGCCTCTCTCTTATTTTGGTTTCCATCGGCTGATATATCTGTTTTTTATTTTCAGTAGTCATATTAATAAAATAGGGTAAAGAATCTTTTCTTTACCCTTAATGATATCATTCGCCAATTAGATCTTCAAGCGTCCTTCTAAAACTTTTTTCAAATCATCAAAAGTTTTCATCTGGTCAGGATATTTTTCTCTTATATAATTAATCATCCCAGAATCCTTATTTAATGTTCCTAAGCAATATTCAGCAAATCTTTCCGCGAAGTGATGTTGTGTATTACCTTTTTCTATTTCAGGAAGATATTTAAAAGAAGCTTCAGTGTTTTCCCTCATCTTTTCCCACTGTTGCACTTTCTCGAGAGGGAGTACCTCCTTGAAATAAAGCTCCCCCACTTCATGAAAAAGCGTGCGCTGATATTCTTCTTTATTCACATTTTCAGGCCCGATAAAGATTACAGCTCCTTTATCCATCAATGAAAACCCCCTCTGTCCAAGGTCTTCTTTAAACTCAATAGATTTAATCCCTAATTCTGTGGCGATCTCTCTTGCAAGCGGAACATAGGCAATGGCACGAACCATATCTTTATCTTGTACGACACCACTCTTTTCAAACCTATCGGTTTTTTCTTGTAAAATCTCTTTAACAGCAGTGTATGCCGCAGCCTCTTTCATCATTTCCGGATCAGGTCCACTATTCTTCCCTTCCAATGAATCCTGCACTGCTTTGTCATCCCAATCACTGATTTCATTACCGCATCCCATTTTTGATTCCTCCTTTCGGTTTGTTTTTGATTTTCTGTCAGTATTTACCCTGTTAAATGCCGCTCCTTACGGCAATTCGCCAAAGGCGAATTATTTAACAGGGTGAAGTTTTCAAACTACTATTTTTAATTTAAGTTATTTTATCCTCTCTGTCAAACAAAAAAACAACCTTTTAAAAGATTGTTCAGAAGCCCAATGTTGATTGCTTCTACTTGACGATTTCTGCACCTTTGCCTTAACGTTTCAGTAGCATCCAAAACAGAGAGTTCTTTCTTTTTGGGTTCTTTCTTTACTTTCCTCTTCTTTTCTTTTTGCCTTTCCTCTTTCTGTTGTCTTTTAAATTCTTCTCTGAACCAAGAAGAAAGAGGGGTTCTCTTTGCTTTTCCGGCGTATCTTTTGTAGCAAGAGTAGCAAATTAATCTTCCTTTCTCTTTTCCTTTTCGGCACAAAGGACAAGAACTACTCTCTTTCACCTTCTCAAAATCTGGCTCTACTTCTTTACTCTTCTCTTCTTTAAAAGAGGGTTCTTCAGCTTTAGCTGTCGGTCCTTCTTCCCTGGGAATCCCTAGAACTCTGAATCCATCAACTAGGGCTGAGCCTCTCTCCAAAAGGAACTGTCGGTAAGATCGGGGGAATTTAACGCCAAGAGTTTGCTCTAACCGCTTAATTCTTGTTTCCATCCATCTTCTTCTCAATCTATCCATACCCTTTACGATATTAGACATTTCACTCCTCCTTTCATGTTTTCTTTCCCTATTTATTTTTAGAGAACTATTTTAAGGATAGCATTATGAAAAAAATTTGTCAATTTTTATTTTTATGATATAATTTTTAAAAATGTTGAAAATTAAACCAAAACAAAATTTTAAGGAAGAGATAAAAAGAAAAGTTAAGGAAGAAATGGAAATGAGAATAGAACGGGAGACTCAACAATCCAAAGCCCTTCAGCAGTATTTAAGGGAAGTTAATAAAATTCCTCCTTTAAATCCTAAAGAAAGGAAAGAGTTGGCTAAAAAAATGATAGAGGGAAATAAGAAATCAAGAAAAAAACTATTAAATGTAAATTTGAAAGTAGTAGTTTCAATTGCTAAAAAATATTATGAAAACTTTCCCTATTTCACACTTTTAGAATTGATTAAATTTGGTGAAAACGCGCTGGAAAGAGCGTTTATTAGATTCGATTGGACAAAGAACCGCCGATTTTCAACTTATGCCGAATGGTGGATAAAGCAGGCTATTGTTGAAGCTATTTTTCGAAAACGAAATATAATTACTGTAGGAGAAAATTTAACCATATTTATTTATAGAAACAAGGAGGGTTATGTAACTAATATTACTGCTTCTGGTGTTATCGAGGATTATAAGTACATACCAGAAGAATTTGTTTTAACCGCTTCTTCTAATTATTATAAAGGTGGTATTCACGTCCAGGCAAACTTTAGAGGTACCGATGAAGAAAGGCAAAAATATGCCCAGGAACTTTCAGAAAAGTGGCAAGAATTAAGTAAGGCAGAAGAAGAAGCGAAAAAACTGTTAAAGAATATAAAAAAAATTCGTTAAAAAAATACTCCACCCAAGTGGAGTATTAAAGAACTTAAGACGTCTATTTTTGGGGAAAATGTTGGTCAAAAAAATTATACATCTCCTGGCAAAGCCCAGGAGTATCTGTTGCCCAGTGTTTATAATGTTCCGCCTGAAATTCTGGATGATATGGAAGTGACTCTTTTGGAATTCGGCCTTCCTTATAATCTTTAACTGCATACTCAGAAACTGGCCCTTTTTGTAATTGCGCCTGGCAGGCTTTTTCCCACTTTTCGCTACTATATGCTAATATCTCCATAAATTCCGGTTCATTCCGATGCCAAATCTCATGAGCTATTTTTAGGTTTCGTTCCTCTCTTGTAGGACGTTCTCCTTTTTCATTTTGATAAATCTTAATAGGTTCAGCTATCATTGACCTCGGCTCTAAAGGATGCTCAGTAGGTGCTAGAGTACTAGCAAGAATTCCTGGTTCCCGTCTATCAATATACGCTATTTTCCAAACTTTGTCCGCATTATTCCAATATTCTATTGGTATTTTGCCATTATGAAGAAAATCCACTGTTTCTCTTATTTCTTTATCGCTAAGACCTGCTGTTACTGGAAGAAAGCTAATTTCTTCTGTATTCATCCCTATTTCTTTCGCAATTTCTCTCTCTGCTTGGATTTCTTCAGGCGTTGCCATAGGTTCTTCTTGTCTGATGTCGGGTGATAGATTTTCATAATGATCTTTCTCAGAATTCTCAATAAATTTTTCCGCTTTCTCCTCTATCGCCCTCTCCACCTCAGGCATTGTTTCTTCCAATATCTTCGGGTCAGGCTCCGTATTCTTCCCGGCCAAAGAATCCTGTACTGCCTTGTCATCCCAATCACTAATTTCATTACCACATCCCATGATAATACCTCCTTTCTGGTTTTTTTTGATTTACTGTCTTTATTTAATTTTCAAACTGCTATTTTCAATTTAGGGTGTTTTTATTGTCTTGTCAAATAAAAAAACAACCTTTTAAAAGATTGTTCAGAAGCCCAATGTTGATTGCTTCTACTTGACGATTTCTGCACCTTTGCCTTAATATTTCAGTGGCATCCAAAACAGAGAGTTCTTTCTTTTTGGGTTCTTTCTTTGTTTCTTTTTTTTCTTTCTGCCTTTGTCCTTTTTGCTGTTTTTTAAATTCTTCTCTGAACCAAGAAGAAAGAGGGGTTCTCTTTGCTTTTCCGGCGTATCTTTTGTAGCAAGAGTAGCAAATTAATCTTCCTTTCTCTTTTCCTTTTCGGCACAAAGGACAAGAACTACTCTCTTTCACCTTCTCAAAATCTGGCTCTACTTCTTTACTCTTCTCTTCTTTAAAAGAGGGTTCTTCAGCTTTAGCTGTCGGTCCTTCTTCCCTGGGAATCCCTAGAACTCTGAATCCATCAACTAGGGCTGAGCCTCTCTCCAAAAGGAACTGTCGGTAAGATCGGGGGAATTTAACGCCAAGAGTTTGCTCTAACCGCTTAATTCTTGTTTCCATCCATCTTCTTCTCAATCTATCCATACCCTTTACGATATTAGACATTTCACTCCTCCTTTCATGTTTTCTTTCCCTATTTATTTTTAGAGAACTATTTTAAGGATAGCATTATGAAAAAAATTTGTCAATTTTTATTTTTATGATATAATTTTTAAAAATGTTGAAAATTAAACCAAAACAAAATTTTAAGGAAGAGATAAAAAGAAAAGTTAAGGAAGAAATGGAAATGAGAATAGAACGGGAGACTCAACAATCCAAAGCCCTTCAGCAGTATTTAAGGGAAGTTAATAAAATTCCTCCTTTAAATCCTAAAGAAAGGAAAGAGTTGGCTAAAAAAATGATAGAGGGAAATAAGAAATCAAGAAAAAAACTATTAAATGTAAATTTGAAAGTAGTAGTTTCAATTGCTAAAAAATATTATGAAAACTTTCCCTATTTCACACTTTTAGAATTGATTAAATTTGGTGAAAACGCGCTGGAAAGAGCGTTTATTAGATTCGATTGGACAAAGAACCGCCGATTTTCAACTTATGCCGAATGGTGGATAAAGCAGGCTATTGTTGAAGCTATTTTTCGAAAACGAAATATAATTACTGTAGGAGAAAATTTAACCATATTTATTTATAGAAACAAGGAGGGTTATGTAACTAATATTACTGCTTCTGGTGTTATCGAGGATTATAAGTACATACCAGAAGAATTTGTTTTAACCGCTTCTTCTAATTATTATAAAGGTGGTATTCACGTCCAGGCAAACTTTAGAGGTACCGATGAAGAAAGGCAAAAATATGCCCAGGAACTTTCAGAAAAGTGGCAAGAATTAAGTAAGGCAGAAGAAGAAGCGAAAAAACTGTTAAAGAATATAAAAAAAATTCGTTAAAAAAATACTCCACCCAAGTGGAGTATTAAAGAACTTAAGACGTCTATTTTTGGGGAAAATGTTGGTCAAAAAAATTATACATCTCCTGGCAAAGCCCAGGAGTATCTGTTGCCCAGTGTTTATAATGTTCCGCCTGAAATTCTGGATGATATGGAAGTGACTCTTTTGGAATTCGGCCTTCCTTATAATCTTTAACTGCATACTCAGAAACTGGCCCTTTTTGTAATTGCGCCTGGCAGGCTTTTTCCCACTTTTCGCTACTATATGCTAATATCTCCATAAATTCCGGTTCATTCCGATGCCAAATCTCATGAGCTATTTTTAGGTTTCGTTCCTCTCTTGTAGGACGTTCTCCTTTTTCATTTTGATAAATCTTAATAGGTTCAGCTATCATTGACCTCGGCTCTAAAGGATGCTCAGTAGGTGCTAGAGTACTAGCAAGAATTCCTGGTTCCCGTCTATCAATATACGCTATTTTCCAAACTTTGTCCGCATTATTCCAATATTCTATTGGTATTTTGCCATTATGAAGAAAATCCACTGTTTCTCTTATTTCTTTATCGCTAAGACCTGCTGTTACTGGAAGAAAGCTAATTTCTTCTGTATTCATCCCTATTTCTTTCGCAATTTCTCTCTCTGCTTGGATTTCTTCAGGCGTTGCCATAGGTTCTTCTTGTCTGATGTCGGGTGATAGATTTTCATAATGATCTTTCTCAGAATTCTCAATAAATTTTTCCGCTTTCTCCTCTATCGCCCTCTCCACCTCAGGCATTGTTTCTTCCAATATCTTCGGGTCAGGCTCCGTATTCTTCCCGGCCAAAGAATCCTGTACTGCCTTGTCATCCCAATCACTAATTTCATTACCACATCCCATGATAATACCTCCTTTCTGGTTTTTTTTGATTTACTGTCTTTATTTAATTTTCAAACTGCTATTTTCAATTTAGGGTGTTTTTATTGTCTTGTCAAATAAAAAAACAACCTTTTAAAAGATTGTTCAGAAGCCCAATGTTGATTGCTTCTACTTGACGATTTCTGCACCTTTGCCTTAACGTTTCAGTGGCATCTAAAACAGAGAGTTCTTCCTTTTTGGGTTCTTTCTTTTTGGGTTCTTTCTTTGTTTCTTTTTTTTCTTTTAATGTTATTTTTTTCTCTTTTTCTTCTTTATCAAGCCCTAAAACAGAAAGTTCCAATATGGTCTCGGGAGTGCCGGACACATAAATTTCTTTTTTTGTTGTTTCTTCGGTTAAAACAGAGAGGGCGGCGCCGTATTTTAACTCAGAATTAAAAGGCAAGTCATCTATCCTTTTCTCTTTTTCCAGTAAAACTTCTTTTTAAAGACCGGCTTTTTCTGCCAAAACAACGAGAGCTCCTTCGGTCGGGTCGCCAATAATTTTGTAAGAATCTTCCGCATTTTCCTCCTTAACCAGCCTAGCATTATTGCAAATACAAGCAATATGTAAAAGTTTTCGCAGTTGAGAATTTTCTAAAGGAAAAATAACCACCTCTTGGCCAAGAGACTCCGTCTCTTCTTCACCTCGCTTCCTACGAAAGCTCGGTTTTTGAATAAATTCGCCTTTTGGCTTCCAGCCGTCTCCGGTGACGGTAATTTCCTCTTCTCCTAATAAAATTATCTTTTCTATCTCCATTGCATTTTGAGTAATGGTTCCGGTTTTATCAGTCACTATTATCGAGGTGCTACCAAGGGTTTCGGCTGCCATCATTTTTCTAACCAATCCTCGCTTCTTTAAAATTTTTTGCATACCGATGGCTAAAATTACAGTTATTGCCACCGGCAACCCTTCGGGAATGGCTGCCACTGTCACCGCCACCGCCGTCAAAAACATTTGAAAGATAT